>SXGQ01788668.1_pt1 | contig 32680 bp, 24 predicted proteins | sample 3178371 | NCBI WGS metagenome assembly SXGQ01 (sample SAMN11356859, study PRJNA531348) | freshwater metagenome | isolation source: freshwater sample F1-20 | place: China: Fuxian Lake, Yuxi | collected 2017-12-25
GGCGAGGTCTACGTGATGGCCTGGGGCCGGGCGCGCGTGGAGGGAGCCGTCGAAGGCCACGACCCGCGGCCGCGCGACCACGTCGAAGGCGCGGTCGATGGATCCGAGCCGCAGGACGCCAAGCTGGCGCGCGTCGAGGACGCGGTGCCGACCATGGAAGGCGACGTGCTCGGCACGCCTTCGTACATGGCGCCCGAGCAGGCGCGCGGCGACTTGGCGGCGATAGGGCCGAAGAGCGACATCTACTCGTTCGGCGCGATGCTGCACCACCTGCTGGCGCTCGAGATGCTGGAAGCGCCCTATGTCATGCGCGGCGAGCATCCGACTCCACGCGAGGTCTTGCGGCTGGTGCGCGCGGGTCCGCCGCCTTCCCTCGAGCAACTGGCGCCGGATGCGCCGCCCGAGCTGGTCGCCATCGCCTCCAAGGCCATGGCGCGCGAGCCGCGCGAGCGCTACGCGTCGATGCAGGACCTCGCCGCCGACCTGCGCGCCTTCCTCGAAGGCCAAGTCGTCGCCGCGTACGAGACTGGCGCGTGGGCTGAGGCGCGCAAGTGGGTGCTGCGCAACCGCGGCTTGACGGCGGCGTTGGTGCTGGCGCTCGGCTCGCTCGTGGCGGGGGCCGTGGTCGCGCTCGACCAGGCGGACGAGGCGCGCGCCAGCGAGCAGCGCGCGCTCGCGGCGAACGAGCAGCTCGACAAGCGCAACGTCGAGCTCGAAGTGCAGGCGCGCGACTTGCGGCTGCGCGGCATGATCCAGGAACTGGCGCGCTTCCGCTCGGAGTCCGCGCGAGCCGGCGAAGGCGCCGACATGGGGCGCCCGTTGGCCGAGTGGTGGCTGGCGGAGGCGGAGGCGCTGGTCGCGGGCTCGGTCGGCGAAGGCTCGGCATGGCGTCCGGGCCTCGTCGACGTGGTGCGCACGCTCGACGAGCTGCGCGCCGAGCCGGGCTTGCTGCCCTACGCCGAGGAGGACCGCCAGCGCGATCGCTCCACGCATCCGATGGCGCCCAAGCTGGTCGAGCTCGAGAAGGAGCGCGCGGAGCTCGCCGCCAAGCCCGGCCAGGCGCTTCAGGCCCTCGAGGCGGAGCGCCAATGGCACAGGCGCATGCTGGGGCTCGAGCCTTGGCCGACGGAAGAGGAGGCGCGACGCCTCGAGGAGCGCGAGCTGGCATCCGTCGACTGGCAAGCCCTGTACTCGGAGGCGGCGCGCAGGATGGGCCAACTGGGCGCGCGCGTCCACGGGCAGGAGATGCGCGCGCTGGTGCTCGCGCGCCAGAGTCTCGAGCTCGCCCCGCCCGAGGCCGCGCGCGGCGCCCGCAACCTGGTGGGCGTCGCGCTGATGCGCCTTGGACGCCACGAGGAGGCGCGGCGCGAGTTCGACCTGGCGCGGCCGGGGGCCGAGATGGTCTTGGTCGAGGTGCTCGACAAGAACCTGCGGCTCCTCGACGCGGAGGCGCCCAAGTGGGCGCCCGAGCGACGCGCCGAGCGCGAGGCCGAGCTGGCCGTCCTCGACGAGCGCGTCGACACCGCGCGCGAGCGGGAGGAGGGCATGATCGCACCTGCGCTGGTGGTGCTCGACGAGCGCATCGCCGCCCTGCGCTCGCGCTGCGAGGCGCGCCGCACGTGGCGCTTCGCCACCGCGAGCCAGCAATGGTGGCACGACCAGCTGCAGTCCCTCGCGGACGATCTCGAGCACCTGCGGGCGCAGCTCGAGCAGGGCGCGCGCTCGGTGCGCGGCGCCGAGGCGTTGGCCCGCTGGACGACGGCGATCGACGCCATCGCGTCCTCGGAACGCTACGCCGGACAACGCTGGCCTTCGGGAGCGAGGCTAGTCCCCCAGCTCGGCTTGCTGCCTCTGGAAGAGGATCCTCGCACGGGCCTGTGGGAGTTCCTTCTCGCGGTCTCGGGCGAGGAACCCGCGCGCTCCGCCGATGGAGCGTGCTTGCGCGACGAACAGGGCCGCCTCGTGCTCGACGACGAGACGGGCGTGGTGCTGGTCCTCGTCCCCGGCGGACGCATGCCGCTGGAGCAGGGCCTGCGCAGCGACATCCCCGAGACGCACTTCGAGTTCGCCAAGCTCGACCTCGATCCCTTCTTCCTCGCCAAGCACGAACTCACGAACAGCCAATGGGACCGCGTCTCCACGCGTCCGTGGTTGTCCGGGCCGCTGGCCGAATCGTCGATGCCCGCCGGCGGCATGAACTGGCTGGAGGCCCGCACCATGGTCGAGCGCCACGTCGGATGGGTGCGACTGCCCACGGCGGCGCAGTGGGAGTACGCCTGCCGCGCCGGAACGCGAACGCCATGGTGGACGGGCGCCGACGAAGCGGTCCTCGTGGAGGCCGAGAACGTCAAGCCGCCCGGCAAGGAGGCGCGTCCCTTTCGCCGCGTGGGCCTCGGTCCGGCCAATCCATGGGGCTTCCACGACATCCACGGCAACGTGTGGGAGTGGTGCGCCGACGCGATGCTCTTGCAGTACGAGCGGCCCAAGCTGACGTCGCGACCCGGCGACGGCCTGCGCGAGCGCGAGAACGCGTCCTACCGGCTCATCCGCGGCGGGGCCGCCGGCTATGGCCCGGCGGAGGCGCGTTCCCACTTCGGCACGGGCCTGCCCTTCGCGCACGGCGTCCCCGACGTCGGCATGCGTCTGGCGCGACCCGTGACGCGCTGAAGCGAGTCGGGGCTCAGGGGATCCACTCGAGCGACAAGCCGTTGCTCAAGTTGAAGCTCGAACTCGTGCAGTAGCTCGCCGCGTTGCGGTAGTAGGCCTGGTAGCGGCGCGTGCCGCCCGTCGCGGACACGCCGCCGACCACCGAAAGGCGCGGGTCGCCCGCGACGCCCGCGCCGAAGGCGAGTTGGCCTGTCGCGTCGGCCTGGCGCCCGCCCAGTCGCACGACGGATCCGCCCAGGCAGCGCAACCCGTCGCCAAGCACGACGCCGAAGCCGCCTCCGGCCGCGTCGATCGACTGCAACAGCACCACAGGCGTGTTGGGCGGCAGTCCGACCGCGAGCAGGCCGACTCCATCGCGCGCCACGCTGGCGAGTCCCGTGGCCGCCAGGCGCGCGCCGCGCGGATCCGCCGAATGCCTGCAGCCGCGGCGGGACGCGCCGAAGTTGCCGCACGGGCATGGCGCAGCGCTGCCGTCGCCGGCGCAGAAGGTGGCGGCCGAGCCGGGCACGCGGGCCACGAAGATGTCCATCGCGCCGTTCGTGTCGTTGGCGACGAGGTCGCTGGCGGCGCTTTGGAACGCGATCCAGCGACCATCGGCGCTGAGCGCCGTGCGCGTCGATTGTCCGTTGCCGCTGGCGACGGAGGGAGTGCGGCTGATGAGATGCGTGGCGCCCTCGGCGCGGTCGCGCACTTGCACGTCGCGCTTGCCGTTGGCGTCGCCCGGCGCGAGGTTGGGCGCGTCGGAGTTGAATGCGACGAGGCGTCCGTCGCGCGACATGGTCACGCGTCCCGTCAACCCGAATGCCGTCGGATGTCCCGCCGTGCCTGGCGCCCCGGTCGAACTCGTGTCGATGCGTTCGATGCTGCCTGTGGCGCGCTCGAGCACGAAGAAGTTGCGCAGCGCGTCGGTGTCCTCGGTCACGAGGCCGGGATCGCTCGAATAGAACCCGATCACGCTTCCGTCGTCGGAGATGGATGGATAGGTGGACTCGTGCAAGGACGGTGCTCCCGACAATGCGCGTGCAGCGACATCGGTGCGGCCGAGCAACCTGTCGCGCCACACCACCGTGCTCAAGCCGGAGATCGCGCCAGGCACGAGGTTGGTGGCCGACGTGATGTAGACCACGAAGCGGCCATCGCCGGAGATGGCCGTGGCGGAGGGATCCTCGAAGCCGATGGAGCTGCTGTGCCAGTTGGCCTGCAAGCCGGCATCATCGACGCTGACGAGGTCGATCGCGCCGGTGGAGAGGTCCGCCACGAAGGCGTCGTAGTGGCCATTCACGTCGCCCAAGGGGGGCAGCAAGTCCTCGGCTTCGCTGTAGAAGGCGACGTGACCGCCTTCGGCGGAGATCGACGGGCCGTAGGAGTTGCCGGAAGCCGCGGATCCCGTCGTCGGGTGGCCCGCGGCGACCAGGCTTGCAAGGCGCGTGCGTCCGGTCGCGCGGTCGCGCACGTAGATGTCGTGGACACCGTTCGTGTCGGGATTGCCGACGAGGTTCGTGGCGAGGCTCGCGAACGCGACGAAGCGTCCATCGGCCGAGATGGAGGGATGGAAGGAGCGTCCATCGCCCTGCGCGCCCGATTGGTCGGCGACACTGACGCGTTCGGTGACTCCGAGCGTGCGATCGCGCACGTAGACATCCTGGACACCGTTCGTGTCGCCGGCGACCAGATTCGAGGCGGAGCTGGCGAAGGCGACGAAACGGCCGTCGGCGGAGATCGCCGGCGCCCCCACATCGCCCGTGGTAGGACCACCGGAAGGGTCGACCGTGAGCAACTCGATGGCCAGTTGGGCGCGCGCGAGCGAAGCGCAGCCGGCGACCAATGCAAGCGCGACCAGCAGGCGTACCATGCCGAGCACCCTCCGGGATCCGTGGGGGACGGATGCGACCACGGCCGGCGCATCGGCGCAGGCTCCACGCATCCGGAACCGAAACTACGCCCAACTTCGCGAAACTGTCAAGTGCTCTGGACAGTTCCGGTCGCTTGGCCCGCCGCTGCAGGCTCCAGCTCAAGTCGCCTGGTCGATCCTGCGCGCCAAGGCGCGTCGCGCCGACCAGCCCAGCCACGCGAACAACGCCGCGCTGGCACCGAGGGCGAACCACAAACGCCACCACTGGTCCGTGTCGGCTTGGGAGTCGAAGGCTGCCAGTTGCGCGCCGGCGAAGCACACGAGGGCCGTGCGCGGCACGGCGCCCAAGGCGCTGCCGAGGAGGAAAGCCGCGAAGGGCACGCGGGCGGCGGCGAGCAAGACGTTGACCAGCGCGAACGGCACGATGGGGGACACGCGCAGGAGCGTGGTCGTGGTGGCCGCGCCGCGCGGGTCGGCCGCCAAGGCCGCGTGGATCGCGGCGGCGCGCGGCGAACGCGCGAGCCAAGCGGCGAAGCGTTCGCCCTCGAGCCGCGCGGCCAGAGCGTGGCCCAGCGCCGCCGCCAACAAGATGCCGATGAACGACGCGGCAAGGCCCACGCCGAAGCCCCACAGGTAGCCGGCCCACAGGGCGACCACTTGCGTGTTGACCAATGCCAAGCCCGCCGTCGCCGCGAGGCACGCGATGTACAAGCCGAGTGTCGCGCCAGTGGCCTGTTGGAAGAACGGTTCGATGCGCGGCAGGCTGGCCACGAACAGCGCGCTCCCCACGAGCGGCATCAAGGTGGCGCCGGCGAGCAGCAAGCCCAATGGGCCAAGCTCGCGCGATTCGCGGACGCGCGAGCGGAGTTCGCCCCAACGGCGTTCGATCGCTTGGTGGAACACGCTTCCTCTACGCTCGCCCGCGCCCTTGGATGCAATTCCGCGCCTCAATCGGCTTCGAGTGCAGCGCGCAGGGCGGCGAGGTGCGGCGCCATGGGACGCGAGCGCGAGGGCCGCGCCAACATGGCCGCGAGGCGCGGTGGCACGGGAACCGCGCGATCGATCAAGGGCTCGACGATCGTCTCGAACTTGGCCGGATGCGCGGTGGCGACGATGGCCCATGGCCGCTGGTCGCCGCGCGCCCGGCGCTCGAGGACGGCGTGCGCGGCGCAGGCGGTGTGCGGACACCAAACCCGGCCCAGTTCGCGCCAACCACGCACGATGGTGGCGCGGATCGCCTCGTCGTCGACCGAGCACGCCTCGAGGTCCGCGCGCAGCGTCGGGTGGGACGCCACCAGGACGCGCAAGCGTTCCAAGTTCGATGGCGCGCCCACATCCATCGCGTTCGCGAGCGTGGCGATGGTGGCGCGCGGGCTGGCATCGTCCTGCATGAGCCAGTCCAGCACCGCGCGGTTGGCGTTGCCGGCGAACAGCACCTTGCCGATCGGCATGCCGACGAGCTTGGCGACCACGCACGCCACGGCGTTGCCTAGGTTGCCCGTGGGCACGGCGAACGACAGCGGCGCTCCACCCGCGCCTGCATGGCGCAGCGCCGCGGCCGCGTAATACCCCATCTGGGGCAGGAGTCGCGCCAAGCTGATGCTGTTGGCCGAGGTCAGCGCGTGGCTAACGCGCAGCTCCGTGTCGGCGAAGGCCTCCTTGACCATGCGTTGGCAGTCGTCGAAGGTCCCTTGCACGCGCCAACTCGACACAGCGCCGCCGAACGAGCCCAACTGATGCGCTTGGCGCGGCGAAACGAGGCCGTCGGGATGCAGGATGATGGTCCGCGTGCCCGGCGCATGTTCGAAGGCCGAGCCCACGGCGGCTCCGGTGTCGCCCGATGTCGCCACGAGCACTGTCGAGGATCCGGGTGCTTCTTCGTCGTCGCGCAGCGCCCGCAAGTTGGCCGCGAGGAAGCGCGCACCGTAGTCCTTGAACGCTGCGGTGGGGCCATGGAACAGCTCCAGTTCGAAGGTCCGTCCATCCGCGTGGGGCACGAGCGGCGCGTCCTCCGCGTAGGCCGCCGCGCAGGCGGCGCGCAAGTGCGTCGCCAACGGATCGCCCAGGAAGAACGGCTGCAGCAACGCGCAGGCGACTGCGTCGAGGGTCGTCGTCGCGTCCAAATCGCGCCACGCATCGAAGCGCGGCAGCGTGCCGGGCAGGTACAACCCGCCATCCGGCGCGAGCCCGGCGAGGATCGCCTGGTGCAGCGCCGTCGGTGGCGTGCGGCCGCGCGTGCTCTCGTACGCGATCGGCGGGTCGTTGGCGGCTCGACCCTTCAAGCGCGCGACTCCACCACCGCGCCCGGCGAGTCGACGGGGCAGGCGAGCTGATCACTGGAGAGTCCGACCCCGGCGAAGGCCGCCTGCATGGCCGCCGCGGCGCGGCGCGCCGTCGTTTCGCCTTCGCACCAGGCGAAGACGCTCGGTCCAGCTCCGCTGATGCTCGAGCCGAGCGCGCCGGAGGAGAGTGCCGCCTGCTTCACCGCCGCGAAGCCCGGGATGAGCAGCGCGCGCCGCGGCTCGACCAGCACGTCTTCGAGCCCGGCGCGCACGAGCGGCAAGTCGTCGCGCCAGCAACCAGCCAGCACGAGCGCGAGCCGCTCGGACTGCCGCACGAAGTCGCCGATGGCGTACGGTTCCACGAGCGCCGCGCGGGCCACGCGCGTCTCGAGCACGAAGTGCGGATGCGCCAGCGCGCACCACAGGCCGCGTGGCACGGGCACCTTGATCATGCGCTCGTGCGTGGCGAGCACGAGGCCGCCCAGGAGCATCGGCGCGATGTTGTCCCCGTGCTTGCCGCCGCTGGCGACCGCCTCGCCCTCGAGCGCATGCGCATACAGCTCGTCGCGGGAGAGTGGTTGCTCGAACAGCTCGTTCGCCGCCACGAGCGCCGCCACCGCGGATGCGGCCGAGCCGCCCATGCCCGACCCCAGGGCGATGCCCTTCTCGATCTCGATCTCGACGCCGAAGTCAGCTTGTCGCGCCGCGAACAGCGACAGCAGCGCCTTGCCTGCCGTATTGCGCTCCGCCTCCCGCGGCAACTCGACGGTAGCGCCGCGGATGGCGAGCACGCGCACGCCCGACCGTGCGCTCCTGCGCGCCACGACGCGATCGCCCGCTCCGGCGAGCGCGTGACCGAGGATGTCGAAGCCCACGGCCGCGTTGCCGACGGAGGCGGGGGCGAAGGCGGTGGCCACGGAGACTCCACTGCGAGCTTGCATGCGCGCAGTCTAGGGGCGACGCGCGTCGGTTCCACATCGCCCCGTCCAAGTGCGTGCCACTTGCGGCGGGGGTCCTGCCAGGGTTGGCGTACCCGGTATCATGCGCGCATCGAACCCTCCGCCTCGTCGAGTCCGGCCCAGCGCCTGTACGAGTCCTTCCTCCACGCTCGCTCGCGCGGCGAGTCGGAGGACTTCGAAGCATTGTGCGCACGCGCACCCGAGCTGGGCGACGAACTGCGCAGCCTGCATGCGCGCCACGCCCGGTGGGTGTCGCTCTTCGGCGCGTTGGGTTCGGAGGAGTTGTCGCGCAAGTTCGCGGCGGGCCGGGCTTGGTCGGACTCGGGAGCGAAGGCGGCCGCGGGCGGAGCGGCGCAGTCGGGATCGGGGCCGAGTTCGGGTCCGGCGAGCGCCTTGCTGGAACGCCTGCGCGGCAAGGCGCCGACGACTGGTCGCTACAGGCTGGTCGGGGAGATCGGCCGCGGTGGCATGGGAGCAGTGGTCAAGGTCTGGGACGAGGAACTGGGGCGTCCATTGGCCATGAAGGTCGTGCTGGGCAAGGAAGGCTCGCCGGAGGGACAAGGCACTCCGCCCATCGACGTGCGGATCCTCGCGCGTTTCCTCGACGAGGCGCGCACCACAAGCCGGCTCGATCACCCCGGCATAGTTCCGGTGCACGAAGTCGGCCTGTCCGACGATGGTCAAGTTTACTTCACCATGCGCCTCGTGCAGGGCGAGGACTACGCGCGCGTCATCGACCATGTGGCGCGAGGACGAGATGGATGGACCTTGCGCAAGGCCCTGCAGGCGCTGTCCAAGGTTTGCGAAGCGATGAGCTACGCGCACGACCACGGCGTCGTGCACCGCGACCTGAAGCCAGCCAACATCATGGTCGGCAAGTACGGCGAAACGTACGTCATGGATTGGGGGCTGGCGCGCGCGACGCAACCGTCGGTGGCGAGCCTCGACGCGGCCAACCCCGGGGATTCGGCGCCGAGCGCGAGCGACGATCCGTTGCGCACGCGCGTCGGCGAGGTGCTCGGGACGCCGTCCTACATGGCGCCCGAGCAAGCGCGCGGCGAACTGGATCGCATCGGCCCGTGCTCCGACATCTACTCGGTCGGAGCGATGCTGTACCACTTGCTGGCGCGCGGTCGCGTGTCGGCGCCCTTCGTGCCGCCGGGCCAGCCTCCTTCGCAGCGCGTAGTGCTGCAGCGCCTGCTCGCCGGTCCGCCGACTCCGCTCCTCGAGTTGGCGCAGGACGCCCCACCCGAGCTCGTCTCCATCGCCGAGAAGGCCATGGCGCGCGAGCCTGGAAACCGCTACGCGACGATGAAGGAGCTCGCCGACGATCTGCAAGCGTACCTCGAGGGCCAGGTGGTGGCGGCGCACGAGCGGGGTGCGCTCGCTCGCGCGCGCAAGTGGGTGGGACGCAACAAGAGCTTGGCTGCTTCACTCGCCTTGGCCGTGGTGGCGCTGCTCGCAGGCACGCTGGTCTCGTTGCGTTGGGCCGGCAAGGCCTCGGACAACGAGCAAGCCGCCCTCCGGGCCAACGTCCAGCTGGACCAGCGCAATCGCGAATTGGAGTTGCAGGCCCGCGAGCTGCGCCTGCGCGGGCTGCAGCAGGACATCGCGCGCTTCCAGGCGGAGGTGCGCGCCATCGGCGAGGGCGAGTTGCTGGTGCGCGGCGCAGGTGCATGGTGGTTGGCGCGCGCGCGCGAACTCGTCGAGGGCGAAGACCTGCCCGGCGTGGAGTGGCGTCCTGGCTTGCGCGACGTGGAGGAGCGCCTCGCGCAGTTGCGCGCCGATCCGGCCTTGCTGGCGCATGGCGAGGCCGAACGCGAGCTGGACTTCCAGTCGCACCCATTCCGTGCCGTGCTCGCGGCGCTGGAGGAGCAGTTGACGGCCTTGGATTCGGGCGCATCGCCCGCCACCAAGGCCTTGGCGGCCGAGGTGCTGTGGCGACGACGCATGCTCGGTCGCGACCCGTGGCCGACGGAGGAGGATGTGCTGCGCGGGGACTGGGCCATGCAGGCGGCCGACGACGCGGCGTCGCAGGAACGCGAGGCGTTGTCGATCCTCGGCTTGACTGGCGCGCGGCGGCATGGAGGCGAGATCGAGGCGTTGTTGCGTGCGCGAAAGGCGCAGGAGTCGTCCTTGCAGGCCGAGCGCGGTCAACGCGTCGCGACGCACGCCTTGGCTTGCGCCATGTCGGGTCGCCTCGACGAGGCGCGTGCCATGCTCGCCACGCTCGTGGCCGAGGGGTCGTCCAAGCCCGCCGAAGCGCAGGCAGGCATCCTCGAGCGGATTCGCGCGCACATCGACGCGTGGAGCGGCCGGGAACTGGTGGAACGCGCGGCCGAACTCGCGCGCGACGAGTCGCGGTTGGAGTCGGCGCGCGCGGCGGACGAGGCGCGTCGGGTGGAGCTCGCCCGAGCCGTCGAGGATCTGCGCGCGCGCTGCCGCGAGCGTCGCACCTGGCGCCATGCGAGCGCCTTGGAGCAGTGGCGGCACGACCAATTGGCGCAGGTGCGCGAGGATCTGGCCGCGTTGCGCGAACTGCTGCAGGCGGCCGAGCCCTCGCTGGAGGGCCTCGATGCGCGCGCGCGCTGGGACGCGGCCTTGGCCGCCATCGCGCGCTCGCCACGCTACGCGCAGGTGCGCTGGCCGGGTGGCGCGTTGACGCCGCAGTTGGGCCTGGTGCCGTTGGGCGAGAATCCAGCCACCGGCCTGTGGGAGTTCGTGCACCAGCAGAGCGGTGCGTCGCCGGTGGTCGCCAATGTCGACGGTAGTCAAGTAAAATTGACACTGGCGGCCGGCACGGGGATCGTCTTCGTCCTGTTGCCCGGCGGCCGCATGCGCGAGGAGGAGGGCATCAAGCCGCAACTCTCGTACAACCACCACGACTTCAAGCTGATCGACTTCGCGCCGTTCTTCCTGTCGAGCCACGAGACGACCCAGGCCCAATGGGATCGCTTGTCGGAGCGTCCTCTCTTGCATGGCGCGCCGCACCATCCGCTGCATGCCGCCAACAACCTGAGCTGGCTGGACGCAGCCGCGGTGACGCGGCGCATGGCGGGTTGGGTGCGGTTGCCGTCCTCCGCGCAGTGGGAGTACGCCTGTCGCGCCGACACGACGACTCCATGGTGGACGGGCGCGGAGCCCGAGAGCCTGCGCGGCGCCGCGCATGTGCGCTTCCCGGGTGAAGTCGCGACGGAGCCCGGCGAGGTCGGGACGCGACTCGCCAGCCCCTTCGGCCTCCACGACATGCACGGCGGCCATTGGGAATGGTGCGCCGATGCAGGCCTGCAGTCGTTCGAGACGCCGCGCCTCGTGTCGCGGCCGCGCGACGGGTTGCAGGACAGCGCCACGGCCAGCCTGCGCCTCATCCGTGGCGGGGCGTCCGGCTACGGCCCGAACGAAGCACGTTCAGTGTTCTTCACGAACCTGCCCTTCGCGCATCGCACTGCCGATCTGGGCGTGCGCTTCGCCATGCCGGTGGTGCCCTGAGCCTCGCCGTGCGTCGACCCGCGCTCACGGCCAGCGTGGGCCGTCGATGGGCGCGTCGTGGGGGCGTGCGGGTTCCAGGTGTCGCCAGGCGATGGCGCTGGCTTGGCGCAGCAGGCGGAAGCCGGCATTGCCGTCCTCCCACGATTGGTCCGCTTGGTTCTTCGTGATGACGCACAAGGCGTAGGCGCCCGAGGGGGCCGACACGAGCAGCACTTCCGAGCGCGAAGCGTTCACCGCGCCTTGCTTGCTGATCGCGTGGATGTCGCTCGGGATGGCGCACAGGGCTTCGCCGTCCCAGTATGCGCGGCCCAGCATGCGGTCGAGCACTTCGTCGGCCGCGGGCGACACGGCGCGTCGCTCGCGGATCGCCACCAGCATCTCGGCCATCTCGCGCGGCGTGGTCTGGCCCCACCCGTGCAGCTTGTAGTCGGCCTCGCGGCCCGCGACGCGCGAGTTGACGCGCGTCTCCTTCCATCCGCGCGCATCGAGCCACGCGTTGATGGCGGCGCCACCACCTGCGAGCTCCTGGCACATGACGCTGGCGGTGTTGTCGGAGACCGACTCCATCAGGAACAGCAGCTTCGCCGGTTCGAGCTTGGAGCCATCCACGAGCTTGGCGACGAGGTCGTCGCCGCCGCGCGAGTGGCGTTCCTTCGAGTACGCGACCGGCGATTTCCAATCGAGCTCGCCCGCCTCGACCCTGCCGAGCAGCGCCAAGGCGATGGGCACCTTCACCAAGGACGCGGTAGGGAAGGCCTCGTCGGCGCGGATCGCCACCTCGCAAGCGCCATCGAGTCGTCGCAGGTACAAGCCCACGTCGCCTGCGAAGTTCGACGCGAGCGCCTCGAGTTCGGCGCGCAACGCGGCTTCGTCCACCGATCGGCGCTCGGCGGCGAGGTTGGCGCAACCGGCAGGCAACCAGGCGAGGACGCACGCCAAGAGCAAGCACGCCGCGCGCGAAGTCATCGACGAATTCCTCAAGGCGAAAGCACGCCGGTAGCGCGCAGCGTCGCCGCCAACTTCGCGCGTGAAGCCGGCTCCAGGGGAGCCAAGGGCAAGCGCACCTCGGACGGCATCCAAGGGAACTTCTCCGCCAACGCCCACTTCACCGGCACCGGGTTGGGTTCGAGGAACAAGTCGCGCGCCAGCGGGGCGAAGCGCTCGATGATGCCGGCGGCCCGCACCGTGTCGCGCGCTTCCACCGTGCGCACCAACGCGGCGCATTCGGCCGGCAAGAGGTTGTTCACCACGCCGATGACGCCCACGGCGCCGAGCTCGAGGAAGTCGGGCAGCGACGCGTCGTCGCCGCACAAGACGGCGCACGGCGTCTCGGCAACCAGACGTCGCACGCGCTCGAGGTCCGGCTTGGCCTCCTTGACGGCGACGATGTGCGCATGGCGCTCGCCGAGCTCCTTGACGACTTCGACCGGCATGTCGACGCCGGTGCGCGACGGCACGTTGTAGAGCACGATCGGCGTGCGCGCAGCCTCGGCGAGGGCCGAGTAGTGCAGCACCAGGCCGCGCGGCGAAGGCTTGTTGTAGTACGGCGTCACCGCCAAGAGCGCGTCCGCGCCCAGCAATTCGGCCTCGCGCGCGTGTTCGAGGGTCGTGCGCGTGTCGTTGGTGCCCACGCCCACGACCAGCGGGATGCGGCCCAGCAGCTTGAGTCGCGCCTTGGTGACGAGCTTGCGGCGCTCCTCGGCGGTCAGCGTGGCGGACTCGCCCGTGGTGCCGCACACGACGACGCCGTCGGTGCCCTGCTCCAAGTGCCACTCGAGGAGGCGCTCGAAGGCGATCCAATCGACCTTTCCGCCGCGCATGGGCGTGACGAGGGCGACGAGGCTTCCGTGGAGCTGGCAGCGCGGGTGCGTCATGGTGGTCAGCGAGCCTTCCCGCCGCGGCACAGGCGTGCCATCGTGCCGACGGCTTCGTGCACGCCAGTGAACACGCTGCGCGCGACGATGGCAAAGCCGATGTTGAGTTCCTCCACATGCGGCAGTCGCGCCACCGGCGCCACGTTCTCGTAGTCGAGTCCGTGCCCCATGTTGACGCGCAGGCCGCCCTCGTGCGCCGCGATCGACGCCTGTTCCAGCCGCGCCAGTTCGCGTACCTTCGCCCGGCCCTTGGCGCGCGCGTAGCGTCCGGTGTGCAACTCGACGAACTCGGCGCCGGTGTCGACTGCCGCCGCGAGCTGTTCCAGATCCGGATCGACGAACAAGGACACTTCGCCGCCGCCCCGCGCGAGGCGCGCCACCACCGGCGACAAACGCCTGGACTCGCGACGCACATCCAAGCCGCCCTCGGTCGTCACCTCGGCGCGGTTCTCGGGCACGATGCAGTACGCCTCGGCCCGCGCTCGCGCCGCGATCGCGACGATCTCGGGATCGAGCGACATCTCGAAGTTGAGCTTGGTCGCCACGGCCTGCTTGAGCGCCTTGACGTCGGCGTCCTGGATGTGGCGCCGGTCCTTGCGCAGGTGGAAGGTGATGCCGACGGCGCCGGCCTTCTCGGCGGCGAGCGCCCAGGCGACCGGGTCAGGGAAGGCTTCCTTGCGCGCCTGCCGCAGCGTGGCGACATGGTCGATGTTGACGTGGAGGCGGGGCATGATGCATCCGCCAACATAGCGAATGCCACGCCTTGGTCCGAGGGCGCGAGCACGGCGCCGGGAAGGTCGGCAGGGGTCGTGGAGGTCGCATGCCAGCCACTTGCGGTGCTCGCTCTTGCAGCGCCCTTCGCCTAGTTTGAGGCGTCGGCGGGGAGACTTGGTGGCCGGCCTTGTTCGGGCCGCGCCCATCCAGCCCGAACTTTCGACTGCCGATGCCCTTGGCCGTCCAAGCAGTTCATGCAGCAGTTCGACCTCGCTCTGGACCTCGTGTTCCCAGGGGGTTGCGTTCAATCCGCAACAGCCTGATGAAGATCGCTGCATCAGGACTTGTGCCCCCAGCACCCAGGTCGTTGCTGCGCAAGGCCAGTGGCTGCACCACGAGCCCTGCAGGTTCGAGGACGACGCCGGCGTCCGTTTGGCCTCGGGCGAGTACTTCGACACGTTCGGCAAGCGCGTGCGCACGCTCCGCAGCCCCGGCTACCTCGCCACGCACGGCGAAGGACGACAGTGCCAATGGTCGCGAGACGAACATCCGTCCTTGGCGAAGATGCTCGACGCTGATGGGACGGACGGACTGGAAACGCGCGGCGAAGACATCGGTCCCGAGGAACGCCAAGGGGCGCAGGCTGCCTGCGACGCGGCCCTGAACATGATCGCGGCGGGCCAGACGTCGCTTGGCCCGGACAGTGGCGCTTCGAATCGCTAGCCTGTCTGGAGCGATGCGCATCATCTCCGGCGAACTCGGTGGACGGCAGTTCGAGGCCCCGCCCGGCGAGGGCACGCGACCGCTGCTCGATCGAGTGCGCACCGCCCTGTTCGATTGGCTCGGCGCCAAGGTCGACGACGCGCGCGTGCTCGACTTGTACGCGGGCTCGGGTTCGCAAGGCCTCGAGGCGTTGTCGCGTGGAGCGAGTCGCGCCTTGTTCGTCGAGCGCGGCGCTCCGGCGCTCGCGACCTTGAAGCGCAATGTCGTCGGACTCGGGCTCGAGGAGCGCGCGCGCATCGTGCGCGGCGACGCGCTGGCCGAGCGCAACTGGTCGGAGCCAGGCGCCGTCGCCGCCCCATGGACGATCGCCTTCTGCGACCCGCCCTTCGTGGTGTACGAAGATCCGGCGGAGCGCAAGAAGCTCCTCGCCGCGCTCGAGGTCTTGTTGGAGCGTCACATGGAGCCTGGCGGCATCGTCGCCTTGCACGCGCCCGACCGCGCCGGCGAGATGTTGCGTCTGCGCGCGGCCCGCAGCAGCGAACTGCGCGCCTACGGATCTTCCTGCCTCGTCTACCTCGAGGCGGGCGCTACCATCGGGGACGGATCGCATGGTTGAAGGCCGCGAAGTCGAAGGCCGCCTGGCGGAAGGTCCAGTGCGACTGCAAGGCCGGCTGCTCGTCGAGGGCGAGCTTCGGGGCGGCGCCTTGACCATCGAAGGGACGCGCATCGCGCGCGTCGAACTCGACGAGCGCCTCGATGGGCCTGTCATCGCGCCGGGCTTCGTGGACTTGCACCTGCACGGCTTTGGCGGCTGCAATCCACTCGTCGACCTCGCCGGCATGGCGCGCGCCTTGGCGCGCTTCGGCACCACGAGCTTCCAGCCCACGCTGTTTCCGGCCGAACCGACTGCGCTGGGCGAATGCTGCGCCGCGCTCGAGCTCGCCGCGTCGAAGCTGCCGCGCGGTCTCGCGCGCGTCGTGGGCATCCATCTCGAAGGGCCGTTCGTCAACCCCGAGATGGCGGGCGCCTTGCCCAAGCGCGACTTGCACGCACCCTCGGTCGAGGGCTTGCGCGCCATCCTCGGACCCGCGACCGGTTCCGGTCGGATGGTGCGCACGCTCACGGTCGCGCCGGAACTGGCTGGCGCCTTCGACTTGATCGCGGAATGCACGAAGAGCGGCGTGCGCGTTTCGCTCGGCCATTCGAAGAGCGATGCGGCGACCGCTCGCAAGGCCGCCAAGCACGGCGCCACCGGCGCCACGCACCTCTTCAACGCCATGGGCCCGATCCATCATCGCGAGATCGGCCTCGCCGGCATGGCCTTGACCGATGCCGCCTTGCATGCCGAGATCATCGGCGACCTGATGCATGTAGGAGGCGACGCGATCGACTTGGCGCTCAAGGCTCGCACTCCGCGCGGCCTGTGCCTCGTCAGCGACGCGCTGCAAGGCGCTGGCACGGGTTGCGACCACTTCCACGCCAACGGCCGCGATCACGTCATTCGCGACGGCGCCGCGTACTACCCGTCCGCGGTCGCTGGCGACCCGCCCAAGCTCGCGGGATCCGCCTTGTCGCAGTTGGAGATGGTGCGTCGTCTCGTATCGCGCGGCTTCGTCTCGCTCGCCGACGCGCTGACGATGGCTTCGACGACTCCAGCCGACGCCTTGGGCCTCGCTTGTGGTCGCATCGCCGTCGGCGCCCCGGCCGATTTGGTCGTGCTCTCCGCCCAAGATCTAGCTCTCGAAGCCGTGTACGTGGGCGGCGTGCGAGGCGCTTGACGACCACGCACAGGTGGATCGCGCTCAAGCGACTTTCCTGTCCAGCGCCGATGCTTGAGCGCGCTTCTCCACATGGAGGCCTTGATGCAAGCAAGTCGAGTGGCTGGTTCGTCGGATCCGAGCGTGTGCGGCATGCTCACCGTTCCCATGCGCGCCGCTTGGTGTTGCCTCTTGGCGTTCGTGGCCGCGCCCAACGCAGTGCCCAACGCATTGCCGCAGCGGCCCGCAGCAGTGCGTTGCGAGGGCATTCCGGTCCTCAACCTGCGCGTGGGCGTCGAGCTGTCGTGGGATTACCTGCAGACCTATTGCGCGGGCGACGTGGACAAGGGGCGCGCCCATGTGGTCGAGCTGATCCAGCAGTTCAATCAATGGACCGTGCCCGAGTTGCAGCTGCATCTCGACCTGCGGGAGTCGGTCCTGCCGCGCTCGGCCGACGAGGATCCCACGCTCGCTTCCAGCGACAAGCAACTCGTCATGGATGCCATTGCCAAGCGATTCAGGACCTCCGACCATCCCAACGAGGATCTCCATCAGCGCCTCGACTTGGGCATCAAGCTGTGTCCGCCAGCGCGCATCGGCGGCGGATTGGCCTACTGTCCGCCTGGTTCGGGCAACTTCGCCTACTTGGTGGCAGGCTTCGGCGGGCAGGATGGATGGGGTGTGCTGCTTCATGAGTTCGCGCACACGCTGGACCAATGGCACGAGTACGGTTTTCCCTACGAAAATGGCGTCATGGGAGGTCGTGGAGTGGCGACCAATCCGTTCGCCGCGGCACCGGCAACCGCGAGCCACTACTCGCGGCGAGAGACGGAGGGCATGACGCGCTGCGCCAAGGAAGTGCGTCTGCTGCGCGGAGTGGACAAGTCCAGTGGTCTGGTCGACGCCAAGGGCCTCTGGAAGGCGGCTGTCGCGCCCAAGGCCTTGCTGGATCATGCGCGCGTCAAGCGCGGCAAGGATGGCCGCTTCGAGCCGCTGTTGGTCGACGTCTTGAAGAACGACCGGTCGGTCAATTCAGGTTCGCTCTTCGCCCAGCCCGTCGCTGGCGGCCGTTCCTTGCGCGGAGGCACCGTGGAGCCTGCGGCAGGCAAGGGCGGCAAGGGGCAGCTGCTCTACACGCCGCCATCAGGCGTGGCGCCCGATGGATCGACCTGGGACCACTTCCACTACAAGCTCGTGCATTCGAACGGCTTGGAGGACACGGGCGAAGTCGTCGTGTTCTACGATCTCGATGACGACATGGTGGTTGACGGCGGGTTCGAGTCGATCACCGAGGCGGATGTCGCGCGCGGCAGGATCGACGCAGAAGGCAAGCTGTCCGGCAAGGGCTCGAAATGGCGCTTTTTTTCGTCCAAACCGCAGCTGCGTGCCTCTCGTCCGTATCTCAGGCCCTGGCGCGGCTGGTACCGCACTGACTTGGCCGACCTGCTCGAGCAAGAGGACGATCGTCGTTGGCTGCGTGTTGCACCGATGCCTGGATCGCAAGCGGGTAGGAGCGTGATCGCTCGGCAAGAACTTGACGATCCGAAACGGATGCTCAAGCCCGGGCGGGACTACCGCGTCACGTGGGAGTGCCTCGAAGGACGTCCGCCGGAGATGCATGCGGCGCTCGTCTGGCCTAATGGAGAGCGCAGCGACTTTCGGTTGGCGCGCATCGAACTCGGCGACCAAGGGCCCTCGACCATCCATCACGGCACGTGCACGGTGCCGAATCCGGCACCATCGGGTGCGCCTGAGTTGGAGATCGCAGCGACGATCGGCCCTGCTACGGCGCCCTTTCACCTCGACAACGCCACGTTGCACTTGGAGGCCGTCTGGCCCGTCTCCGATCAAGGGGAAGTCTCCAACGGTCGATAGATCGGGGGATGTCCTCGCACGCACCACGCTTCCTCGGGCTGAGCTTCGGCTTGGCGCTCGCGGCTTGGCTGGTAGTCGCGCCCGCGCCAGCTGTGCAGTCGCGTCCGCAGGAGCTCGGTGTCGCGAGCCTGTCGTGGGAGGAGCTCGTCGCCGATCCTTCGGCGCATCTCGGGCGCAGCGTGCGCGTGGTGGTCCTGGTCGCCGGCGAGGTCGAGCAGTGGAGCGCCTATGTCACGCGTTTTGGACAAGCGCGCTGGCGGGCGTGGGACGCATGGAGCGACCTGCAGGAGCCGTGGCGACCCGACACCCATCGCTCGCCGACGGCGCGCGCGTGGGCGCGGCGCGATGGCGGAGCCGCGTGGGCCTTGGGGCGCGCGCGGCCCGGGACGCGCGTCGAGCTGCGGCTGCGGGTGCACGAGGTCTTCCTGGGCGCACCATGGTGCGAGGTCGAGGCCGTCGTGCCTTGCACCGAGGAAGTGGGCGAAGGCACCTTGATCCACGCCGCGCGCGGCTTCGAAGAGCAGCAAGCGGGCCGCCACGAGCTCGCGACGTTGGCCTTCGAGGAGGCCTTGAAGGCGCCTTTGCCGGCCCACGCTCGGGCCGCGCTGGAGGACTTGCGGAACCAGTCCGCGCGGCTGGCTCCTGCTCGGCGCTGAGCCGCGCCCGGAGGGAAGGCCGGGCGAGGCGCTACGCCGGTCGCCGTGGGGAGCCATCGGACCGGTCGCGTCCGCAGGGGCGCAGGATCCCCAATCCCCACTGGCGTCGGAGCTTGCGGCTCCCGTGGCGCCTCGCGGTGGACTGCGACGGCGTGCGACTGCCATGCTCGCCGTGGAGGCGAGGACTAGGGCGATGTTGAGCGACCTGAGCATCGAGAATCTGGCGTTGTTCGAACGGGCGGACGTGCGCTTCGGCGCGGGCTTGAACGCCATCACGGGCGAGACTGGCGCGGGCAAGAGCCTGCTGCTGGACGCGCTCGAGTTGCTGATGGGCGAGAAGCCGCGCGGGAGCCTCGTGCGCCGAGGCGCCGACGAGGCGCGCGTCGAAGGCCGCTTCGTGTTGTCGGAGCGCGGCGCCGCGTCGTTGTCAAGTTTCCTTGACGAAAATCTCGAGGACATCGCCGCCGAATGGCGCAGCGGCGGGGCGGAGCACGAGCGCGAGCTGGTGCTGTCGCGCACGGTGTCGTCTACCGGCCGCACGCGGGCCTGGATCAACCACCGTCCAGCGACGGCCAAGGTGCTGCGCGGGCTCGCCGCGCGGTTGGTCGAGATCCACGGCCAGAACGAGCACCAGAGCCTGATGGACGCGTCCGAGCAGGTCGAGCTGCTGGACCAGTACGGCGGCCACGCCAAGCAAGTCGTGCATTGGCGCGACGCGCGCGCGCATTGGGTCGGGTTGGTCGCCAAGGTGGCCGGCCACGAACGCGACGCGCGCGATCGCGCGGACAGGTTGGACTTGGTGCGCTTCCAGGCGCACGAGTTGTTCGAGCTCAAGCCCGACCCCGACGAGCACGCCGAGTTGCTGCAGGAGCGCGAGCGCTTGCGCAACGCAGGCGAACTTGGCGCGCAATTGGGCGGAGTGGTCGCGGCCCTGTCGAGCGACGAGGGCGGTGCGTTGGATGGACTGCGTCGCGCGGCGCGCGCGCTCGAACGATGGGAGGAGCGTCTCGCCGATCTTGCGCCGGTGGCGCAAGAAGTGCGCGAGGCGTTGGCCCACGCGGAAGAGGCCGCATTGGGCGCAGAGCGCTACTTGGCGCGCGTGCAAAGCTCGCCCGAGCGCCTTGAGAAGGTCGAAGAGCGCCTGTACGCGTATGAGACGCTCATGCGCAAGCACAGGGTCGACGCCGAGGGCTTGCGTGCGCTGGCGCAGAGGCTGGGGGTGGAGATGCATGCCATGGAGTCGGGCGGGCGCTCGGTGGAGGAGCTGACAGCCGAGCGCGACCTAGCCAAGCGCGTCCTCGAGGCCGCCGGCGCCAACTTGGGCGCGGCGCGCGCCAAGGCTGCCGCGAAGCTCGCCAAGGAGGTCAAGAAGCATCTGGGCGAGTTGGGCTTGGCGCGCGCGGAGTTCAGCACGCGCATCGAACCGCGGCCGAGCATTCCCGTCGATTCGCCCAACGCCGGCGACCAGGCGGGCGAGTTGCGACGCCTCGCGCCCGATGGTCCCGACCATGTCGAGTTCCTCCTCGCCGCGAACCCCGGCGAGCCGTTGCAGCCCTTGCGCCTCGTGGCTTCGGGAGGCGAAGCGGCGCGCATCATGCTGGCCTTGCGGACCGCGCTGGCGGCCCAACAGACGATCCCCACGCTGGTCTTCGACGAGATCGATTCGGGCGTCGGCGGGCGCCTCGGCCCCAAGGTCGGCGAGCACTTGCGCGCGTTGGCGGCCGCGCACCAAGTCGTGTGCGTCACGCACCTGCCAGCCATCGCCGCGATGGCGCACGAGCACCTCAAGGTCGTCAAGGAGGTGCGTGGCGCGCGCACGACGACGCTCGTCGCCGCGTTGAAGGGCGAGCAGCGCGTCGAGGAGGTCGCCGACATGATCGCCGGCGGCGCGGCGCACGCCACGGCTCGGGCCGAGGCGCAGCGCCTGCTGGCGTCGGTCTGAGTCGTCGTTCGCCGGCGCGGGTCGTTTCCACGCGGGAAAGCTGCTGCATCCGGCCGCGCCGAGGCGGTACCGTCAAGCCATGCAGAAGGATCCCGTCAGTTGGCTCTATCCGCCGCTCGAGGCGCGTCGCGTCGGACGCTTGAAGGTCTCGACGCTTCACGAACTGCACTGGGAGGAGTCGGGCAATCCGCTCGGCAAGCCCGTGGTGTTCCTGCATGGTGGCCCAGGCGGCTCCTCGAGTCCCGAGCATCGGCGCTTCTTCGATCCGCGCGCCTGGCGCATCGTGCTGCTCGACCAACGCGGCTGCGGCAAGAGCACGCCGTGGGCGACCACCGAGGAGAACACGACCTGGCGCCTCGTCGAGGATCTCGAGCAGTTGCGCGCGCAGCTCGGCATCGAGCGTTGGACTGTGTTCGGCGGTTCGTGGGGCAGCACGCTGGCCCTGGCCTACGCGCAGCGCCATCCCGAGCGCGTGCTCGAACTCGTGCTGCGCGGCATCTTCATGCTGAGGAAGGCCGAGTTGGCGTGGTTCTACGAGGAGGGCGGCGCGAGCTGGGTCTTCCCCGACGCGTGGCGGCACTACCTGGCCGCCATCCCCGTGGAGGAGCGCGGCGCGTTGATGCGCGCCTACGCCAAGCGGCTCTTCAGCGAAGATCCCGCCGTGCACATGCCCGCCGCGCGCGCGTGGAGCATCTGGGACGGCGCCACCCGCAAGTTGGTGCCGGACGCGGCCTTCGCCGCCGAGTTCGGCGCCGACGACAAGGCCTTGGCCTTCGCGCGCATCGCGTGCCACTACTTCGTCAATGGCGGCTTCTTCGAGGTGGAGGACCAGCTCCTGCGCGACGCGCACAAGCTCGCGCGCATCCCCACGACCATCGTGCAAGGCCGCTACGACATGGTCTGCCCGATGCGCAGCGCGCACGAGCTCGCGGCGCGCCTGCCGCACGCCGACTTCGTCGTGGTCCCCGACGCGGGTCACAGCGCCTTCGAACCCGGCATCTCGCGCGCGCTGGTCGCGGCCACCGACAAGTACGCCCTCCTGTGAGCCGCTCCATGCTGCCGCCGTTGCGCTTCGAACCGCGCTGCTTCGAGAAGGTCTGGGGGGGGCGACGCCTCGAGTCTCTGGGCCTTTCCTTGCCGCCGTCCGCGCCCATCGGCGAGGTGTGGCTCGTCGTCGATCGCGCCGAGGAGCAGTCGGTGGTGGCCGAAGGCCCTTGCGCGGGCGCGACGCTCGAGGAGTTGATGCGGCGCGATCGCGCGGGACTGCTTGGGCGTTCGCGTCCCGCCGGCAGCGGCCGCTTCCCGTTGCTCGTCAAGTACATCGACGCTTCGCAGCCCTTGTCGGTGCAGGTGCATCCGGGACCGCACTCGAGTCCCGATCTCGGCGAGAGCAAGACCGAGGCTTGGTACATGCTCGCGGCCGATGCCGGCGCGCATGTGTGGACCGGGCTCGCCGAAGGCGTCGGAGTCGAGCGCCTGGCGCAGGTCGCCGGCTCGGCTGGTTGCGTCGACTTGCTCGCGCGCAACCCGGCGCGCGCTGGCGAGTGCATCCTCGTCGAGGGCGGCACGGTGCACGCCATCGGTGGCGGCATCGCCATCCTCGAGGTCCAGCAGAACTCGGACACGACTTGGCGGCTCTACGATTGGGATCGTCCCGGACTCGATGGTCGGCCGCGGCGACTCGACATCCGCGAGGCGTTGCGCTGCGCGCGATCGGTGTCCTTCACGCCGCGCGCTCCGCGCGTCCTCGAGGAGTCGGATGGTTGGAGACGCGGGCGCCTCGTCGATTGCGACCTGTTCCAGATGGACCAACTCGAGCTCGATGGCGAACGCGCGTTGTCCACGGAGGGGCGCGCGCAGGTCTTGTGCGTGCTCGAGGGCGAAGGCGTCCTGCAGACGCAGGCGGGCGAGGCGCGCTTGCGCCGCGGCGATGCATGGCTCCTGCCGGGCGCGAGCGGCGACCATGCCTTGTGCGGACGCCTGAAGGTGGTGCGGGCCACGGCCAGTTGAATCCGCCGCGCTGGCCGCCCTGCGCTCGTGGTCAGCGCGCTGGCAGTCGCCGCGCTCGCGACTAACGCGGAGGTCGCAGCGGCGTCTCGGGTCCGATCACGATCGGCTCCAGAGTCGCGTCGCCAGCGAGGAGATCGACTTCGATGGCGAGGTGGTCGCCCTCGATGAAGGGGATCGCCCTGAGCACGTAGATGTCCGGTTGGAGTCCGGCCAATGTGAACATCCCGGAACGCTCCGGTTCGGAGCGGTTCGTCCGCGCCCAGCCGCTGGAGACGAGCCTGCCGGCATCGGGACCGCGCGCCGGCGACAGTTCGAGCTGCACGACGGTCTTGTCCAAGTCCTCCGACCAACCATCGCCCATGGTGATCCGTCCCGACACGGAACGGCTGCCCGCCAGCATCAAGGTGACGATCTCGCGCTGGCCCTCGCGCACGGTCAAGACGGCGAGCTTCGTGCTGGTCTCGGATCCCCTTGGGCGCCAGCAAATCCACCACTCGCCGGGAGGAACGGACTTGAAGAGGAAGCACCCGTCGCGCGCGGTGTGGACGCCCTCCCTTGGTTCCAGCGGGTCGTGTGGCGGGACGAGACGCAGCTCGGCCTTCGGCAGCGGCGCGCCACCTTGGTCGTAGAGGCAACCTTGGATCGAGCCCGGCTCGACTCGTTCCATCGCTGGGGCGGGCTTGTTCGCGTTCGACGCGCCGTCCGCAGCGGTTTGGAGAGCTCCTCGTTCCATCTCGAAGGAGCCCGCGAGCAAGTCGTCCGCGGAGTCCAGATCGGGCGAGCCCTCGGCGAACTCCTCGTGCGACGCGGCGAGGGGCCGTTCGGCCACTTGGCGTGGACGCGCCAGCAAGAGCCAAGCGCTGGCGCCCACGACGGCGAAGGCGAGTCCAAGTCGAAGCGCGTTCATGTGCATCCAGCGCGAAGCGGCAGTCGCAAGGTGCCAACCCGCGCGAGCGCATGCAAGCCGGCGCCGAGCCGCGCGACGCGCGCGCTCCGTTCGCGGTGCAGCAGGCCTGCAGTTGGAGCAATCCTCCAACTGCAGGCCCTTCTCGTCTCCCCCGCTCGTCGGGACGGACCGTCCATCCGTCGTCGACTCCCGGGTGGTCTTGGTGCTTCGTCGCTCAGTTCGTGGCGCGCTGCGCGTTCGCGCCCGAGCTCGAGCGGACGCACACGCTGCCGGGGTTGGTCGGCACCGCGTTGTTGGCCGACTTCCAGCGCCATTCGCCCTGGCCGAGGGCCAGGTCGGGGACGACGGTGGCGTTGATGATGCCGAGGCCATCGCACGACAAGTCGATCTGCACGTTCGGCGCGAATGCGCCCGTCGCCGGGTGGGCGGTGATCGTGCCGCGCACTTCGATCGAGCGCTTGCTCGCGTTGTAGAGCGCCTTCTCGATGACGATCGTGTCCGAGCCGGCGGCCGGCATTACCACGTCGGTCTCGACGATCTTGGCGCGCAGAACTCCGTCTTGCATGTAGCCCTCGACCGCGGCCAAGGAGCCCTCCCAGCCGGCCATGTCGGCCAAGGTGATCGGATTGCCGCCGAGGTCGAGGACCTTGGCCGGGATGCGCGCGTCCGTCGACAAGCGCACCGGCGTGCCGGCGATCGTGAAGGTGCCCGCTTGCGCGTTCACCGCCATCAACGCGCCGACGACGACATGCTCGCCGAACTCGAAGTAGGCGGCGTTGGCCGTGAAGCGCGCCAAGCCGTTGACGCTCGTCACGTCGGCTTCCACGGCCATGTAGCCGCCGATGGCGCTGCGCAGGTTCGAGGCCGTCAACTGCTCGAAGGTGATGTCGCCGAAGCCATCGCCGTCGGTGTCGATGCGCAGCGTGGCCGGGATGTGGACCACGCTGCCGTCGACGTTGATGGTGCGCGTCGCGGGGTCGATGGCGAGCACGCCGCCCTCGAGGCTCAACACGTTGGCTCCGGGCCACAAGGTGGGCAAGGTGAAGCCATCGATGGGCGCCACGGCGCCCGCCTGGGTGGGCAGGAGTTGGATGGAGGCGAGGGCCGCGAGCGCGGCGGCGCCGGTCATGGAAGCGATGCGAAGGTTGCGCATGGGAGCTGGCGTCTTGTGGTGGGCTGGCGCGGCCGCGTGGCCGTCGACTCGCCCGCATGGATGGATGCGTGGATGGATGAGTGGATGGTGCGCCGCGCGACCGTCGCGGACCGCGCGGCGCTGCGGGTCACTTGGTGTCGACGCCGCGTTGCGTGGTGCCGCCGTTGGCCGAACGCACGCACAAGGAGCCGGGGTTGTTGGGCACTTGGCCTTCGGCCGAGCGCCACACGAACTCGCCCTGCGTGGGCACGATCCCGGGCACCACATTGACCGTGACGAGGCCGAGGCCATCGCAGGACAGGTCCAGTTGCACCGTCGCGGCGATCTGGCCGGTCGTGGGATGCGCCGTGATCGTGCCGACCACGTCGATCTGCCCCTTGTCCGCGCGCCACAGTGCGCGCTCCACGCCAACGCCGTCGACATTGGCGCCGGGCACCAGCGCCTGCGTCTCGACGAACTTGCCGAAGAACACGCCCTCGTCCATGTAGCCCTCGGCCGAGACGAGCGAACCTTCGAAGCCGGCGAGGTCGGCCACCGTGATGGGATGGCCGCCGAGATCGGCGAGGATCGGGCTGAGGCGCGGGTCGGCGCTCATGCGGATCTGGTGTCCGCCGACCTGGAACATGCCGTTGGCGGCATCCACGGCCACCAAGGGCCCGACGACGACGCGTTCGCCGAACTCGAAATACAGGCTGTCGGCGACGAATTGGGCATGGCCGCTCTGCGTCGTCCGTAGTGCCGCGCTGGCGTGCACCGTGCCGCCGAGGGGGGAGCGCAGGGTCGGATTGACCAACTGCGCCAAAGTGACATCGCCCACGCCGTCGCCGGTCGTGTCGAAAAGGACCGTGGCCGGGACTTGGACCTGCGTGCCGTTGACGACGATCACGCGGGCCGTCAAATCGTAGTCCTGTAGAGGACCTTCGATGAAGGTGCTCCGGGCATCGGGGGCCAGGTTGATGGGGATGGGGATCAGGGCCGGGAGGACTTCCACTGCCGTGGCTTGGTTGTGCTGTAGGTACAGCACGCCGGTCAGCAGACCGGAAGCCGCGCCCACGAGGGGCAAGAGATGCGGGTGGCGCATTTGGACGTGTTTAGGACGGTTTTTGACGGGAAAATAATGCCCAGTAGCTTGAGCTACCGAACACGGACACTTGGAGGTTATTCCCGTCCCTGAGGCCGTGCGGAGGCAAAGTCGATAAATTGGACTTGATATTCCAATTGCCGGACTGACTCGCGCTCCGAGTGACGCGCCCCCGCTAATCGTGTTCGGATGGGTCTCTTCGGCCCCTCTCAAGAAAGGGCTGTTGAGCCAAGCACGGTCGCTCTTCACGCATGGCCATCGCTATCCGTGTCCGCGCAGAGTCGCGGCCAGCGTCCAACTGCAAGGTGGTCACCACAGGGGGAGGCGCGCTTCCTTGTCGCCTCTCGTGAGCGCGCCTTTGGGGCACCTAGTCCACCTCGAGGGCGCAGGTTCTTCAGCGCCGCAACGCGAGCGAAGGCGGCAAGGACGCGCGGATTGGCTTGCTCCACCATGGGCGCTTCTTGGACACTACGGATTGTCCGCTGCCTCAACTTGGGCTCCGCAACCATGACAGAACGATCCTCGCGCCGTCCCGCTCCCCGCTCCCAGCCCAAGCGGGCCGCCTCCGCCGAGCACTCGCAACCGTCGCGCTCGCAACCTCCGACTCCGAACGCGGGCGAAGTGCTCGACGCGGGCTCGAGCCTGGTGCGCCTCAACAAGTTGCTCGCCGACCATGGGGTCGCTTCGCGCAGGCGCTGCGACGAGCTGATCGCGCAAGGCAGCGTCATGGTCGATGGCGAGATCGTGGTCGAGCTCGGCACCAAGGTCGATCCCGAGCGGCAGACGATCGATGTCGAGGGCCGCACGCTCGATGTGCGCGCCGCGCGCAAGCGCTACTACATGTTGAACAAGCCGCCGGGCGTGGTGTGCACGAACGAGACGCGCGAGACGCGCCCGCGCGCGGTCGACCTGATCACCGATCCATGGAAGGGTCGCATCTACACGATCGGCCGGCTCGACGAGGAGTCGCGCGGCTTGATCCTCTTGACGAACGATGGCGAATTCGCGCACCGCATCATGCATCCGCGCCACGGCGTGCTGAAGACGTATCGCGTCAAGGTCGCCGGCAAGATCGACGACGAGGCCTTGACCAAGATCCGCGAAGGCGTGCGCTTGTCGGAGGGCAAGACGAGTGGCGCGCGCGTGATCGTCGAGAGCCGCAGGCACGACAACTCGGAGCTCGAGGTCACGATCCAGGAAGGCATGAACCGCGAGATCCGCCGCGCGTTCGCCAAGGTCGGCTACAAGGTCGTCGACCTCGAGCGCGTGCGCGTCGGTTCGCTGACCTCGCGCGGGTTGAAGACGGGCCGTTGGCGCGAGCTCGTGCGCGCGGAGATCGACGCGTTGCTCGCCGGCGCCCCATCCGAGGGCGGCGAGCGCGCGCGCTTCGGCACGACCAAGCGCGGCAAGGGTCGCAAGCCTTCGTGGGCGCGCCATCTGGTCGAAGGCGGGCGCGCGGTCGCGGTGCGTCCGGAGGCGGCCGAGCTCGCCGCGCGTCGCGCGGATCGCCAGAATTGGCTCGAGTCGCGCGGCCTCGACTCCAAGCCAGGCGCGGGCAAGTTCGGCGGCGGCAAGTCGGGCGCCAGCGTGCGGGGCTCCGCTCGTGGGCCCGCGGCGCGCGCCGGCAAGCCTCGTGCGACTGGCTTCAAGGGCGCTGGCGCCGGGGGCAAGGGCCCGCGCGGTGCTGCTCCGCGCGGCAAGGGCCCGCGCCAAGACGGTGGCGACACCGCGCGCGGCGCAGATGGCGTCCGCAAGCGATCGTCCGGGGCTGGACGGCCGTCCGCGCCCTCGCGTCGCGGAGGTGGCCGTTGAAGCATTCCGACGCGAAGAAGAGCGGCGCGAGCATCGTCGAGAAGAAGCTCGCCAACGGCTTGACGGTGCTGGTGGGCGAGCGCCACTTCGATCCCGTCGTCGCGGTGATGCTGTGGTACCGCTGCGGCGCGCGCGACGAGAGCGAACGCGAGGCGGGAGTCGCGCACTTCCTGGAGCACATGATGTTCAAGGGCTCGCGCAGCTTCGGCAAGGGCGAGGTGGACCTCGCGACGACTCGCCTCGGCGGCAGCAACAACGCCTTCACCTCGGCCGACCACACGGCCTACTGGTTCGAGCTGGCCTCCGATCGTTGGGAGAAGGCGCTCGAGATCGAAGCCGACCGCATGCGCGGCCTGTTGCTCGATCCAGCCGAGTTCGAGGCCGAGAAGGCCGTCGTGCTCGAGGAGTTGTCGATGGGCGAGGATGATCCATGGCGCGTGCTGGTCCAGCAGGTCCAGATGGCCTTGTTCGGTCGCCACGCCTACCACCGCCCGGTGATCGGCTATGTCGACACGCTCAAGGCCCTCACGGTCGACGACATGCGCGCTTGGTACGAGCGCCACTACCATCCCGCCAACGCGACGCTCGTCGTGTGCGGTGACACGACCGTGGAGGCCGCGCTGGCCGCCGCAGAGAAGCACTTTGGAGCCATCCCCGCGGGCCTCGCCAAGCAGGTGGGCTGGAGCGCGCCCGCGCCCGCGCCGCGCGGCGAGCAACGCTTGTCGATGGAGTGGGACGACGACGGCAAGCGCGTGTGCATCGGCTGGCCCACCACCAAGGTCGGCGAGGCCGACGACTACGCGCTCGACGTGCTGGCCACGGCTTTGTCGAGCGGTCGCAACTCGCGCCTGCATCGCTTGCTGGTGCTGGAGGCTGGACTCGCGACCAGCGTGTCGACGCACAACGACACGCGCGTCGATGGCGGGGCGTTCTGGCTGTACGCGCAGTGCGCGCACGGCGTCGAGCCCCAAGTGCTCGAACGCGCGTTGCTCGACGAAGTCCAGCGCGTGCGCGCGCTGTTGCTCGATCCCGCCGAGCTCGTGCGCGCCAAGCAGATCATCGAGGCCGGCGAAGCGCATGATTCGGAGACGGTCTCCGACCTGGCCGAGGAGCTGGGCGAGTACGCGGTCGATGCGCATTGGACCTTGGCTGTGCAAGCGGTCGAACGCATCAAGGCCGTCGATGCCTCGGCGGTGCGCGAAGCCGCGCGTCGATACCTGGGCGACGAGCGTCGCGTCGTCGGTTGGAGCCTGCCCAAGCGCGCCGCGGCGGAGACCAAGGCGGCTCGCGGCGCCAAGTCCGGGTCCGCGAGATCCGGCCCCGCCAAGGCCAAGTCGGCCAAGCGCCGCGCCCCGCCGGCGAAGCCGACGGCGTCCAAGAAGAAGTCCGGCGGCAAGGCGCGCGGCAAGAAGGCGCGGCGCGCCGCGGCCCACTCGCGTCGTCGCGCGCGAGGCAAGGTGCGTCGATGAGCCATCAAGCCCTGTTGGAGCGGCTGTCGATGCCGCTCGAGCGCTTCGAGCTGTCCTGCGGCGCGCTGTTGTGGGTGTCGCCTCGTCCTGGCGCTCCCGTGTGCGCCATCCAAGCGCATGTGCGTGGCGGCCCCGCGCTCGACCCGCGCGGCAAGGAAGGCCTTGCCTACCTCGTCGGCGCGTTGGCCGACCAAGGCACGCCCAGCCGCAGCGACGAGGAGATCGCGTCCATGCTCGAGCCGCATGGTGGCGAGCTGGGCGGCGACGCCTCGGGCCTGGCTGGCGTGATCGTCGGCAGTCGCTGGAAGCTCCTGCTCGAAGTGTTGTGCGATGCGCTGTCGCACGCGCATTACCCGAACAAGTTGTTCGAGCGTCAACGCCAGCGCCTGCTTGATCGCCTGCGCGTCGAGCGGTCGGAGCCGCAGAAGCAAGGCGCCTTGCTCTTCCGCCGACTGGTCTACGGCGATCATTGGATGGGCCGCGCGGCCTATGGCGACGGGGCCAGCCTCGAGCGCATCGAGCCCGCCGAGGTGCGGGCGCTGCGGCGGCGGCATTGGTGCGGCCGACGGTTGATCCTGTCGGTGTGCGGGGACGTGGATCCCAAGGAAGTGCGTGCGGCTTGCGAGAAGTTGCTCTCGGGCTTGTCGCCCGGCACTCCGCTCGAGACCGTCCCGCCGGTCTTCCCCGCGCTCGGCCGGCGCGTGCGCACCTTCGGGGCCGAGCGCAAGCAAGTGCATGTGTTCCTCGGGCATCTCGGCATCCGCCGCAACGATCCCGACTACCCGGCGTTGGTCGTGATGGACCATGTGCTCGGCACGGGACCAGGCTTCGTCAACCGCATCTCGCGCCGCTTGCGCGACGAGCTTGGCCTCGCCTACAGCGTGCACGCCTCGATCCACTCCTCGGCGGGGATCCTGCCCGGAGTCTTCAGCGCCTACATCGGCACTTCGCCGGAGAACGCCGAGACGGCGATCGATGGCTTCCTCGCCGAGATGGAGCGCATCCGCAGCGAGCTCGTGCCCGAAGCGGAGCTCGAGACGGCCAAGCAGTACTTGCTCGGCAGCTTCGCCATGGGCTTCGAACGCGCGTCGCGTCGCGCGGCGTACATGACATCGTCGGCCGTGCACGGGTGGGGGCCCGACCATCTGCCCAAGTTGATGGACGCCTTCGCGGCCACCACCCAAGACGATGTGCGGCGCGTGGCGCAAGCCCACCTGCACCCCACGCGGTGTTGCCTGGCGGTGGCTGGGCCGCTGAAGGCCGGGCGCTTGGCCAAGTACACGGAAGGCTGAGGCCTGCGCATCCCGTCCCGATCCTTGCCCTACCCACGCTCGAACTGCATGGTTGGGTGCGAAGGGTAGGGCGGCCCCGGGCGTCCCAAGCCCCGGAAAGGCACCGCAAAGCTAGGAAATCGCCGAGCTAGAAATTTTCCTAGGATAAGTCTAGGTAGGAGTGGATGCGGGTCGGGATGTCGCATTCTTGGGCTTTGTCCCAATTTCCGATTGCTGGACGGGCTGTAAGGGCTGTTGGCAGCGCTTGCCTGAGCTCCCATGGCTGCACGAGGTTTTTTTGGGAAAAGTGGCATTTCGCAGCCAAAAATCAACCAATTTGCGTTCGGCTTCGGCTCCGAGGCGCGACCGGTGTCGAGTGCCAGTGCAGAGGGCTTGCAGATGGCAGGGCTAGGAATGCGCATTTTGCGGATTCTGCGTCCAACGGGACTTGATTCCTACGCACTTGGCTCCATTTGCCAAGAAAATTTCTGGGATACAGTCCTGCTTGTCTGGGTCGTAGTTCGGTTCTCCAGCAGGGATCACCTACGCCGCAGAACGGCCCCCAACCCCGAGATGATGACCATGCGAGTGCCGACGCTGGAAAATCTGCGAGCCCTCATCGCCTGTGAAGAGGGACCTTGTGTTTCCTTGTACCTGCCGACGGTCGTTGGCGGCAGCCCGGACGACCGGAGCCATTTCCACGCCGAGTTGACGCGTCTGCGCAACCAACTCGCCGCCAGCCACCCGGCACGCGTCGTCGCCGAGTTGTTGTCGCCGCTCGAGGCGTTGTCGACCGCGGACTTCTGGAGCCAGGCCAAGTCCACGCTGGTGGCCTTCCGCTCGCAGACCACCTTGGCCCACTGGCACCTGCCGCTCGTCTTGCCCGAGCGCGCGGTCGTGGGCGCCAAGACGCATGTTCGGCCGCTCCTGACGCACCTGCAGTCGAATCGCGGCTTCTACCTGCTGAGGTTGAACGACTCGGAGGTGCGGTTGCACGCCGGCTCGGCCTTCGGCCTCGAGCCCGTCGAGCTGCCTCTCGCCTTGGATCCGGCGTGCGCCAAGTTGCAGGCAGCTGGTCCGTTCGCCGCGGCCGAGGTCGAGGCCTCGGTCGGCATCGATCCGCTGCGTCGCATCCGCGCCATCGAGCGCGCCGTGGCGCAAGTCGTGTCCGCTTCGCCGCGTCCGTTGCTGGTGGCGGCACCCGAGCGCGAACTGTGGATGTTCCGCTCGGTGGCGCGCTTCGACGACATGATCGCCTTCGGCTTGGTGGGCGACCTCGGCCACCTGTCGTTGGACGCCATGCACGCCCGCGCCTGGCCAGTGGTCGAGCAGCACCTCGACGAGCAGAACCTCGATGTGCTCGATCGCTGGGGCGCCTTGTCGGGCGCCAACCGCGCGAGCGACGACCTGTCGATCATCGCTCGCGCCACGACGATGGGCCGTGTGCGCGAACTGATCCTCGACCGCGAGGCCGTGGTCCACGGGCGACTGGATCGCAGCACCGGCACGGTGCAGCGGACCGTCGCGCGCGGTCCGCGCGAGGACGCGAACGTGCTGGAGGAATTGGCGGAGTCGGTCTGCCTGCACGGAGGCGAAGTGTTCCGCCTGCGTCACGACCGCATGCCGACGCGTTCGCCCATCGCGGCGACCCTGCGTTGGTGAGCGCGAATCGAGCAATCAGCTGGGAGGCTGAGGGAGAAGACGGCGCCGTCCGGGGATGACCCGGGCGGCGCCGGTCTTTCGCGTTCGCGCAAGCAAGCAGGAATGGCGCGGGCCGCGCCTTCGGTCGTCAAATGTTCAGCGCGCGCCCGTCGACGGCCAGTGCCGCTTCCTTGACCACTTCGCTCAAGGTCGGGTGGGCGTGGCAGGTGCGAGCCACATCCTCGCTGCTCGAGCCGAACTCCATCGCCATCGCGATCTCGGCGATCAAGTCGCCGGCGCGCGGGCCGATGATGTGGCCGCCGAGGATCCTGTCGGTCTCTTGGTGCGCGAGGATCTTGACGAATCCGTCGGTGTGGCCGAGCGCGCGCGCGCGCGCGTTGGCCATGAAGGGGAAGGAGCCCTTCTTGTACGGGATGCCCGCGGCCTTGAGCTCCTCCTCGGTCTTGCCGACCGAGGCGATCTAGGGCGAGGTGTAGACGACGGTGGGGATCGCGTCGTAGTTCACATGGCAATGCCCGGTGGCGA
>SXGQ01793103.1_pt1 | contig 32669 bp, 23 predicted proteins | sample 3178371 | NCBI WGS metagenome assembly SXGQ01 (sample SAMN11356859, study PRJNA531348) | freshwater metagenome | isolation source: freshwater sample F1-20 | place: China: Fuxian Lake, Yuxi | collected 2017-12-25
ACAATGTCGGCATCGTCAAGCTAGTGCCGATCGAAGAGATCACCGAGGCCGAGTGGGACCGCGTGATGACAATTAACCTAAAGAGCATCATGCTCACCTGCCGGCGGGTGCTGCCGGAGATGGTGCGTCATAGCAAAGGTGCCATCGTAAATATCGCCTCAATCGCCGGCATCCGCGATTCCGGCGTGCCCTACATCACCTATTCGACCAGCAAGGGTGCGATCCTCGCCTTCACCCGCACCATCGCACTGCAATACGCAAAGAAGGGCATCCGCGCCAACTGCGTACTCCCCGGCCTGATGAACACGCCGATGGTGCATGCTGGGTTGCAGGCCGCCTACTCGGCGACCGCCAACACCGACGAGATGCTCCGCCGCCGCGACGCCCAGTGCCCCATGGGCCATATGGGCGACGCTTGGGACGTGGCCCACGCAGCTTTGTTCCTAGCGAGCGACGAGGCGAAATACGTGACCGCGGCCGAACTCGTGGTGGACGGGGGGATCACGGCGAGGTTTGCGTGAGGGTCTGCGGTAATCCGCTTCCGAGCCGCGCATGGTGCGCCGCGAGGCAACAGAGTACTTCACACGACCAGGCCACACGGACCCGTGGGGGCACACGTACACGCCGAGGATCGACACGATCTTGACCGGTGAGCCGCAAGACGTGGACATGGTCGGCGTCAAGATACCGTTCTCGTACCCACATATCTAGGCAGAGATGGAAACGCGTTTGGCGAACTAGTTTCGCAAGAAACGACCAGACCAACTCGAAAGTATCACCGCGGCGTTCCGCGCCAAAGTTCATCCGCTCCGATAACGGCCGGGAGTTCGTCGCGAAAGAACTCCAACAGTAGCTGGCGGAGCAGAACATCAAGACCATCTGCACCACCTCGGCCATTCCGTGGGAAAATGGCTTCGTCGAAAGCTTTCTCAGTCACTTACGAGATGAGTGCCTCAACCGCGAACAGCTCTAGATCCTCACCGAGGCACGCGCCGTCATCGAAGACTTCCGCCAAGACTAGAACGCCGAGCGGCCGCACAGCTCGCTCGGCGTTCTCTGCCCGCAATGCTTCGTCGCGGAAAAAATTATTTGCAATCTCAAGCTCCGAGCCGGACCGCCCAGCCGGTCCGTCCCTGCGCTTAGGATTGCAAACCACCACTGAAGTCATCACATCGACTAATGCTAAAGACTAACACTCCACTTAGCCCGGTTTTAAAGACCCGCTCAGCTTCCTGCTGTTCTTTATAATAATGAACCAGATCAGTAAACGTCGTTTAAACTCATAGTCGGCGCGTTGCGAGATGAGTTGACCCTAACCCTCGACCAAAAAGGACATGATTATGAAAAAGTTCTTGAACAACCCCGAACGATTCGTCCCCGACATGCTCGAAGGCATCCTGGCCGCGCATCCCAGTCAGATTATCAAGGTGGCCGGCGATTTGCATTGCCTGGTGAAGCCTGGCACCCCGAAGCCGAACAAAGTCGGAATTGCCACCGGAGGCGGTTCCGGCCATCTCCCGCTGTTCCTCGGCTATGTCGGCGACGGGATGCTCGATGGCTGTGCGGTCGGCGATGTCTTCCAGTCGCCTAGCGCCGAGCAGATGCTGGAAGTGACCCGTGCCATCCATGCCGGCGCCGGAGTGCTCTATCTGTATGGCAACTATAGCGGCGACATCATCAACTTTGACATGGCCGCCGAAATGGCAGGCATGGAGGGGATCGAAGTCCAATCGGTCGTGGGCGCGGACGACGCGGCCTCGGCCCCCAAGGAGGAAGCAGGCAAACGCCGGGGCGTGGCCGGCATCTTCTATGTCTATAAGTGCGCCGGGGCGATGGCGGACGAAATGGCACCGCTCGGCGAAGTCAAACGTATCGCCGAAAAGACGTGCGCCAACCTGCGTACCATGGGGGTCTCACTCAGCGCCTGCATCATTCCACAAGTCGGCACGCCTGGGTTTGAACTGGGCGAGAACGAGATGGAAATCGGCATGGGAATCCACGGCGAACGAGGCATCCGCCGGGGCCCGTTGCAAACCGCCGACAAGGTGATCGATGAGATGCTTCCCTATCTCCTAGATGACCTTCCTTTTAAACGGGGCGATCAGGTCGCCGTGCTGGTCAACGGCTTGGGCGCCACGCCTAAAGAGGAACTCTACATTCTCTTCCGCCGCGCCAGCCAGATCTTGAAAGATCGGGGCATCACCATCTTCGATACGCGGGTGGGCGAATTTGCCACCAGCATGGAGATGGCCGGCGCTTCGCTGTCGCTGCTGCGATTGGACGATGAATTGAAGCGCTTGCTCCGCAAACCGGCGCGGACGCCCTTCTTTGACCAGGTGCAATTGTAAGAAGTAACCCCTATGGATTGCCTCGATATCAACGCCATTCGGTCAGTGCTGAGCCTGCTCAAGCAGATGATGGACGACCATCGCGACCGACTGATCGCGCTGGACCGCGATTTGGGCGACGGCGATCTCGGACTAACTATGACCAAAGCCTTCACGTCCGCCCACGAGACGGCGGCCACATCCGAGGAAACGCTTCCCGGCAAGCTGCTGATGCGTGTTGGCATGGCGATGGGCAAGGCGGCCCCCTCGACGATGGGGACTCTGGTCGCCACCGGATTCATGCGCGGCGGCAAGGCGATTGGAGATCAAAAGCAACTTGGGGTTCCACAACTGGCAGCTTTCTTTCGCGCGTTCACTGACGGGATCATGGAGCGGGGCAAGACACGACCTGGCAACAAGACGATCGTCGATGCGTTGAACCCGGCGACGGAAAGCCTGATGCAGGCCGCGCTTCAGGGCAAGCAGCTCAGCGAGGCCCTATCGGCCGCCAGCGAGGCCGCCGCGCGGGGAAACGAAGCGGCGCGAATGATGAAATCCCAACATGGCAAAGCAGCAGTTTATCGAAACCAGACCATCGGCAAGGAAGATCCGGGCGCGAGCGTCGGCGTGCTGATCGTGCAAGGCTTTGCGAAGGTCATCGAAAACCACGCATAACCTGACCACATAACGTCGGTCCGGTTTTCGCCAGTCATCACAACTGCCGAGCGCTCGTGCCGGGCCCCGCCATATCTTGGACAAGCTCATCGCGCTCATCGTTCGCCGCGAAGGTGTGATCGGCACCTGATGTCCGCCAACGGATTGTAGTCCGAGGACCTTCACGAAGCGCTCAACGGCCGCTCGAAAAGATAGATGGACGACCTCGAGATTTCGCCGATCACCTGGACAAAGTTTGTCAGATCGCAGGTAATTCGCGGCGCGCGGCCATCGGGGCTGACATCGACGGCCAGGGATCGAGACCGTTGCCGACTACTTGCAACCAGCTGACGGGGTGGCGCGGCGAGGCCAGAAGCAACCGGACCTGGAGAACGTCATTTATCGGAACCGAGAACGGCTATTCCTTCGGGCGCTTTCCCCTGACCCAGTCGAGGCGCTTCGAGGGTCTGCGGCTCAGGGAGCCCGCCCAGTCTCCCGGGACGCATCGATCCGCGGCGGCACGGCGGGCCGGCCGCTCCAATAGGTCGCCAGGGCCGAGCCCGAAATATTCATCCAAGCGCCAAACACCGTCGATGCGAGCCCCACCGTCGCAAGTTTACCCATCGCTCCGGCGAGGCCGGCCGCCATACCCCCGTTCTGAAGCCCGACTTCGATTGCTATGGTGCGACAGGAAGCTTTGTCGAGTCCGCCCGCCTTACCCGCCCAATAACCGAGAAGATAACCAAGACCGTTGTGTAAAACTGAAACGACGAAGAGCACCCCTCCGATCTTCAGTAGGTTGTCGCGTCCCGCCGCTGTCGTCACGATGGTGAAGTACATGATTCCCAACATGGAAAACCGCGGCAGTATTCGTTCAACGGCCGGCACCAACCGGGTCAGCCGGTGGTACAACACCCCGGCGGTGCACGCGCCTAGCAGAAACGCGCCCAGTTCGAGTAGCAACAAGGTCGTTCCGGAAAAAACTGTCTTCTGCCAATCGCGACCGCCGAAGGTGAAGAGGAACAAGAGCCAGGCGGCGCCTGCGATCGCCAGGCCATACCCGAGGCGCCGTCCGCGAGGACCGGCGAATTTCAGGTAGTCGTGCAGCAGCGCCGCCCCAATTGGCACCACGACAATCTTGCTGATCTCCACCATCATGTTGACGAAGCTGATATCCAAGAGGGTGCCGGCGAGGACCATCATCCACATCGGTGTCACAATCGGTGCGATCAGGGTGGTGATAGACGTAGCGGTGATGGAGAGAGCAAGATTCGCGCGGGCGATGTAGCACATCACGTTCGATGCGAGGCCGCTCGAACAACTGCCGATGAGAATCACCCCCGCGGCGACTTCATTGGGCATGTCGAACACCCGCGTCAGGCCAAAGCCGACCAGCGGCATGATGGTGAACTGGCCGAGCACGGCCACCACCACACCCCAGGGCATCTTGAGCACGCCGGCGAAGTCGCGCAGGCCCATCTGCGTCCCCATGCCGAACATCACCATTTGCACCGCAATTAGGATCAGCCAAGGATGACGCAGGTCAAAATCGCCCCAATGCAGCACCGCCGAAGGATAACACATTCCGACCACCACGCAGGTGAATATCCATGAGGTGAACTGGTAGCCGGCCACCCTCTGTAGCGCGCCGAGCCCGATGGAAAGGCCGATCGCGGCCAGCACCACAGCCGGGCGCCAGAGCGCGATATTGTCGGTAGCAACGCCGAAGAGCACGGCAATCGCACCCAGAACGAAAGCAGCAAGGCAGGATTTCCGCAACAACTTCATCAGAGGGAAGATATGATAATGTTATATTTCCGAAGAAGAAGATTTGTCAAGGCACAATTTGGGGCCGAGCAGCGGAATTAGCTGCCTGCACTTCATGAATCCAACGGCGACGGGGAGGCGTAGACGCCCCCCTGCCTCAGGGAGAAGACGGGCACCAGCCTCGAGTGAGCAATGCGCGTGTCGTTCTTGGAATCTGTCACCGGAAAGTCTCCGTGCGCTAGTTCGAACACCGAAATATCCGCCATGCGTCCGGGTCTCAGCGAGCCCAGAGTCTCGCTCCGGCCGATCGCCTTCGCCGGTGCAATGGTCGTGAGTTCAATCACCTTCGCCAGCGGCAGACCCAGCAGCATGAACTTGGTCATCGTCGTAACTAGGTCAAAAACCGGACCCAGGACGCTCGAAATGTGGATGTCGCTGCTGATCGACGAGGGCGGAAAGTTCTCGCGGAGAGCCGCCTCGGTCGCCGCCATCGAGAAGCTGCCTGCTCCATGACCGACGTCGAAAAGCACGCCTCGGTCAGCGGCGCGACGGATATAATCCGAAACATGGCCGTCAGTGCCGATGACTCCGCCCTCGCCTGCGCCCCGGAAAGCGTGAGTGATAATGTCGCCAGGCCGGAGATGATCGAGCAGAACCTCCATGGGCGTGTGCGGCCGTCCAATGTGCATCATCACCGGCTTTCCGATTTCCTCGCCTACTGCGCGTGCGAACTTGACCGCCTCGACGTCGTTCGGGCCGGAATAAAAGTAGCTGCAGCGCACCTTAATTCCAACGATTACATCCGCGTGCGCGCGCGCCGCTTTAAGGGCGACCGATCGGTCGATCATCCGCGGGTCGACCAATTCCCCAAGCGGACTAATCAGGCCTATGCGCGCGATGTTGAGGAAAGCGAGTACGCGCGTGGCGGAGGGCTCGATGACCAACCGCCGGAACCCGTCAAAACTGTCTCCGCCCGCAGTCCCAGCATCCACCGCAGTGGTCACGCCGCGATTGATGCAGTAAGGATCGAGATCCAGACCTGCATGGGAGACCCCCCTGAAGCCGTGCACGTGGAGATCGATGAGACCTGGGGTCACGATTCGTCCTCGCAGGTCTACTACCCGCCGCGCTGTGGCGGGATCGATCGTGGACTCGATTGCGGCGATCTTTCCGTTGGCGACCGCGACGTCGCGCACGGCATCCAACGATTGCGAGGGGTCGATGACGCGTCCGCCCTGAAGCAACAGGTCATGCACGGGATCGCGCGCGGCCGCCCGAGCGCTGCCCCAAGTCGCCGCCACAATCGGCGCCAGCAGCGCGATGCGGATTACCGACCGCCGGTCAACCGGCTTGTTCCATGACGCGGACATGTTAGCCACGCGCTCTGTTCAGGATTTCGCGGAGTCGGCGGCCGACGATCAGTTCCTCGCCGGGTTGCAATCCGAGCGAGTATACGGTCAAGGGCTGCGTGACCGCCGCCTTTTTCTGCAGCGACGGCGCGGGCAGGAGCTCGCGAATCTTGATCATGTATGGATTGTAGTTGGAAAGGACCGAGATGGACGGGGTGCCATCCCGAAGCTGCCGTGCGCATTCCTCGACACTCAGGCCGGAGGAATCTTCGTCCCACCGCACAATGAGTTGCATGAATCGGTTGCTTCCGCCCCGCAAATTGATTTCTGTAGTCACCCTGGGCACAGTTTCGACCATCGCGGCGATTCGCTGGAGCTTTCGAGTCTGATCTTGATATAGACTGTCGAGATCGATCGTCAGCCATTTTTCGACGGCGGCGAGGCATCCCATAATCTCCTCCTTCCCGACCTTCAGCGCGCGGCAGACCGCCCCTTCCACGGGATTGCTGTTGGCCAGCGCAGCCTCAATCAGGTCTCTCCGCCCTAGCAACAGACCCGACGCCTGCGGGCCGCACAGGCCCTTGCCGCCGCTGAAGCAATAAAGATCCACGCCCATGCGGGAATACCGGCGGATATTTTCAATCGGCGGAATTCCCCCTGCCGCATCCACGAACACCGGGACGCCGACGCGGTGGCAGATCCGAAGCATATCGGGCAGTGGCGGCGGGGCGACCGGATCTGGCTCGGCGGTATAGGATGTGTACAGCATCGCCGTTGCCGGCCGCAGTGCAGCCGCCAATCCGTCGAGATCGTGTACCACCACGAGCTTCCCTCCAGCCAGCCTGATGGCGCTGTCCCAATGGCATCGCCCCCCCCACATTATGACCTCGTGTTTTAGTCCAGTCGTATTCGGCAGCTGCCAGATGTTTTCTGGATTGGTGCCCGCGATGCATGCCGCCGTCGCGACCGAAGCCGCGCCGGCGGCACCCGACGTGATCATGCCAGATTCGGCTCCCGAAATTTCTGCGAGACGCCGGCCGACCGACCGCTGGAGCGCCACGACGTCGACAAAATACTGCGACGCTTCCTCCATTGCGCGACGTACTTCGGGCCAGACTAGGGTGGCGCTCAGGAAGGTAAAAGGAATATTCGCACTGATGAACGGTCGCACTCCCAGCTTGGTGTAGACATTGTTCGAGAAAGAATGGTTAGGACTCGCTGCTGGCCCGACGGACGTGGCCAACGCGGTCTGAACTAAGCCGCGCCCCGCCGCGTAGCCGAGGAGCGCAAAGCCCCCGGCGCGACGTAGAAAGGCTCGGCGGCTGCTGATCAGCAAATTCATGTCTCGGCAAACTGGCGGGCGAGCGAGCCAATCGCCGCCCGGTCTTGAGGCGCCACCTGCGTTCCGGGCGGACGAACCGGTCCGCCGGCCCGACCCAGAGCTTCGAGCGCAACCTTTATCCCGCTCAGACTGTAGCCGGGCTTGAAGTCGCGAACCTTAAGGGCCGGCTCGATTTTCGAGCTGAATATCTCCTTCATTCCCACTAGGTCGCCCGAAGAGCCTCGTTTCCAGAATTCGCGGCAAGCATCGGGAATCAGATCTGAGATGGGCGAAGTGTAGGCACGGGCGCCTTCCGGTACGGCTTGCATCGCATGGCCCTCTCCTTCCGCGATCCAAAGGAGCCTGTCTTTCACGAGCGACCCAAGCGCCTTGCCGACCGTCAGCCCACCACTGGCGTCCTTGAAACCGATTACGTTGGGCAACTCGGCGAGGCGCCTGATCACATCGGGCCAGAAGTCTTCCTTACCCCGCGGGTAAAGGATCACTCCAAGGTCCACCGACCGCGCTACCGCGCTGAAGTACTGATAAGCCCCTTCCGCGCTCTCAGTCCCATAGGGTGGAGCAAAGAGCAGAATCGCGTCGGCACCCGATTCCTGCGCGGCACGCGCCATGCGCAGAGCGATACGATACCCCGCCCCGACGCCGACGATCACCGGCATGCGACGCCGAGCACCCGCCACCGCCGCGTCTGCCATCGCTCGGTGTTCATCCAAGTCGAGGGTGAAAAGCTCCCCAAATCCGGCCCCCACGACCACGGGTAGAGCGCCGACCGGGTTGCGTGTGTGGAAGTCCACGTTTTTGTACAGTCCTTCCGCATCGAGGTCGTAGTTCGCACGAAAGGGCGTGATCACAAAATTGTGCACGCCCAAAAGTGCTTTGCCCAACTGCCGCATGTCCCGCTGGGGTCCGGTCGACAGCATGGATGCGGCCGACTCTGGCCACGCGGCTAGGGTCGCACCCGTCAGCGCGAGCTGAGAAAGTGCTTCTCTCCGAGTAATTGCTTTCATGCGGTTTGCCTATGATCCGTGCCGACGGCCTACCATTTGTAGTCGACTGATAAACGGGGCCGGAACGTCTCCGCAGTGGCGTTAAGTGCGTTATTGAATATTCCTGAAATGTACCGCTCGTCGGTGATATTGTTAAGATTGAGCTGGACGCTCCACTGTTCGTTGAGCTGATAGCGGGAGAAAATATTGTAGATCGCGGGGAAGTCCAGCAGCCAGCCCGCAAAGTTTCCCGAGTCGGAATCCACCATGCTGCCGCCAATCATGAAATTCCTAAGTGGACCGGAGGTCCAAGTATACTTGGCTAGGACGCTATACTTCATCGGAGGGAATCGGCGGATCGGAGCACCAGTGACGCTGCGAGAAGTGACTTTAGTATAAGTTAAAATGAAGTCTCCGAAGCCGTTGGCAAGCTTGATCCGACCGCTGAGATCGACCTCCCAACCCTTCGAGAGGTCCAGCGCACTGTATTCGATGATCGGCTCACCATTGGGGCCGACCTTGTTGATACGCTGGTTAGTTTGCCGCATATCAAAACGGACGATCGCGCCGCTCAGGGAAAACCGTTCATTCAACGCTCGGTTCACCTTCAATCCCGCCTCCTTGAGCTCACCATCGCGGTCCGGAATCCGGTTTCCGAGCTCATCAAGAATCCCGGTAATGGGTGGAATGGTGTTGGCGGATATCGAGTAGTAGAGCGAAACGTTCGGCAAGGGCTTGACTACGATGCCGTGCTTGTAGGTATTCGCAGTTTTGTCGGGAAAATTGGACTTTACGCCAGTGACTAGATTGTCCGTACGAGAAGCCAACGTCAGCCGCCGCAGCCCGCTGACGAGGTTAATACGGTCGTTCCAAAACTTTACACTTTCCTGAAAGTAATACGAGTAGTTGGTGTTCCATTGATCGCTGGCGCGGTTCTTCAGCTGTTCTGCCCATTTACCCTTAGCAGGGCTGAATCCGGGAAACTGGGCAAAGATGCTGGAGAATACGGCGGCGTCACCGCTATAATCGGGATTACGCGTGTCCAACGGCGCGAATCGGTTTGCGAACGTGTTGCCGGAATTGTAGAAATTGAGGTGGTTCCAGTCACCGCCGACCAGAAACTCGTTGCTCCAGGTTCCACGATGAAGCGTGTGCAGGTAGTCGGCCTGCGCGTTGTAGAAGAAGGAATCAATGACATCCCCGGCCCAGTTCCGGGTCACCGTATAATTATTGGGCTGAACGAGAACCCAACGCGCGAGCATATAATCCATCCGGTTCTCGGCGCGCTGCAGGAAGACCCGCAGATCGCCACGTTCAGTCAACTTGCTCGTATAAGTAAGAGCAAACTGACTATCCGCGTTGTTCCAGAATACGTTGGGGGTGCCCGGTGAAAACGCAGTCAGGCTGGCCGTCGAATACTGGTTCAGCTTTCCGTAAACAGTGGATGTCACATCCAGGAAGTCGTCGATACCCTTGTAGCCGTCGTCGATGTAGTGGGAGGCCGTGAGGTTCACCAAGGTATTAGCCCCGAGTTGAAAGTCGACCGAGGCACCGACGAACTTGTTATCATCATACCAAGAGGCGCGCTCATATTCGCCCTTCTCCATGCCGAGCGTGAGCCGGTATCGGATCTCAAACCCCTTAGAACTATAGGCAGGCCCCGATACCCCAGCACTCACCCGCCAATAGTTCATGTCAGCCACTGTGACCTTCACAGACTGCTTAAATTCCGAGGTAGGCTTCTGGGTGACAAAGTTCAAAGCCCCGCCCAAGAAGCTGTTGTTACCGAATGCGAGAGCCGACGGTCCCTTGATCACCTCAACCCGTTCAATGTCGTACAATGGGTTTCGCTTGTAACTGCGGACAAAGCCCCCATCCCGAAGCTGGAAAGCCTGCACAAACCCGCGGAAGCTGAACTGGTCAATCGTGTTGCTCGTCGAAGTCACGCCGCTGACGCCGGTCGCGATAAGCTGGTAAACGTCGTTGGGATTGAGGTCCTCGATCAGCTCGCGGTTTAACACGGTGATGCTCGCGCCGATATCAACCATGTCTTTCGCGGTTCGGCTACCCGAAGTCGTCAGGCGCGATCCGTAGCCGCTGTCTTTCTCCGCAGTGACAATGAAAGGGGAGAGATTCAAGCGGTCATCCGCCTCTTGTGCCTTAGCATTTCCCGTCGCGCGCGGAACTACCGGGCTGGCGATGGCGGCTTGATCACTTGCCCGACGGGCGGCGGCGTTTTTTTCAGCCTGCTCGATGGATGCCTCCCGCCGAACCGTGAACGCTCCCTGCATGTTCTTGTCGGTCATGGCCACAAGAACGGTGCCGGAGAGCAACTGGTCTATGGCATCGGCAGGAGTAAGGTCGCCCTTGACCGATTTCGTGGTGATACCTCTTACGACTTCGGTTGGGAAGACGACTTGGACTCCCGACTGGGCAGAAAACATCCGAAGCGCGCGCTCCGCATCGACCGCGGCGATGTCAAAGGACTTCACTTCGCCCTCGGCCGCGAAGATGGCGGTGGACATAGCCAACAAGCAGGCAAAAGCGCGCATCGGCGACGCGTACATGAAATACAATAATATTTTAATCATCGGGATTGGGATTGACGGGTGCAAGACTAGAGCGGCTAAGCACAAACAATGTTGCTTCAATAACATTAGAAGGTACAGCCAAAAAACGGACATTGAATGTTACGGAAAATGGAACTCCATCCGGGCCCAGACAACAAATCACCTACGCCCGAGGCGTTTTTCTCATATTCATTGTGCTCTGATGACGAATTGTACGGGATCGAACCGATTCAAGAGGAGCACCACCTCCCGCAAGGGCTAGCCGGAGAACACAACCTTGGGCTTTCGCCGCTGCAGACGCGCAGCGAACTCATCGGTGCTGACCGCGGTGACTCCCGCCAGCGTGCAAGTTCCGCTGACTTCACCGCACCCAAGCCAGCATCGCGTTGCGCGATCCATTCCGCCGCGACATCTTGACCAGTCAGGGACAGTTCCGTAGCCCTTTCATTCCCGCTCGCAGCGGCGGTGCATGCTCCGCTTGATCCGATTAAGCCCGCGCGCCATATATTTCTGGATGCTGTGCGGGGAAAGGCCGAGTTTGGCGGCGATCTCGCCCGGGGACTTTTCTTGAATTTGACGGAGGATGAGGACCGTGCGGATGCGCGCCGGCAGAACGTGAATTGCCTCCGCCAGAATATGCAGTTCCTCTTAAATACAGGCGGACTCAACCACCTCGGGATCGTCGACCACAATGCGCGCAGTCTCCCACTGTGGGCACGATATCAGCGGTGACGCGCGGCCGTGGCGAACGGCATCGATCGCCAAGTTCTTTGCAATTCGGAAAAGAAACGAACGCGGTGAACGGATAAAATGATTTCGCCGCGCGAGCAAGATCCGCAGGAACGATTTCTGGACGATGTCTTCATAATCCCGAACCTGCGGGAACGAACTGCGCAAGAACGCCCGGAGTGAACAATGATACTTATACACATCACGCATGAACCAGCGCGCCTCTGCGTCTGCCGAAGCTCGTTCGAAGACCGAAGCTGAGGTCGACAGAATCATATGTCGGCGCGATCAAACCTCGGCGAGAACGAGGTCGACCCGAAGCCAAGGAGGTCTTCTGCTCTGTGTCGCGCGCGAATGAGGCACCACCACCACCCGCCAAACCCAGCGAGAACCATAATTGCTGTTCGCTGGGATTCCATGGGGTGCGGTCCTGCCCGATGGATGCTATTTCACGCCGAAGAGCTGCGCGGCATTATTCCAGAAAATGTCTTCGACCGCGCTATCGCTCAAGCGTTCAGACCAGCACGCCCACTTGAGTGACCGGAGGTGTTCCAGGCCGACGAGCACCGGTTTGATCTTCATGTGTTTTTCCCCCCACACCGGCGACTGGCGGCCGAGCCACATGAAGGTATCCGCCACGGCCAGCGAGCGACCGCGATGATGGCTGACCGGCAGGTCAGAGCCGTACATCAGTTTTTTGTGACCGAGGATTCGGATGATCGCCTGGTGTGCCACCGGCTCGCAGTTCGCGCTCGTGTCGAAATATAGGTTGTCCAACCCGGTCAGTTTCGGCAACCCCTCCAGGTTGTGCGCCGGCTGAAAACCGCGCGCCGAGTGCGCGAGGATCAGCTTCATGTTGGGGTACTTCTCACAGTAGCGCCGAATCCAGTAGATGTTGCTCGGGTCGGCCACGGCGCGCGACTTCACCATGTGCAGCGTGATCGCCCAGCCCTCCTCATGCGCGACCTTCACGATCGGCTCCGGCAGGAACCCGGGAATGTCCGATTCCCAGGTCGGCTTCGTCGCGGAGCAGACGTGATAACACTTGAGCCCGTGCAGTCCGAGCCGGCGCACCTCTTGGCGTACCCATTCGGGATCGTCGGTGGGCTTGATGAAGAATAATCCCCGGCATGAAGGATCCGTCGGCGTATGCTTTGCGATCCACGCGTTGCCGAGCGGGGCGCGTTCGTCAAAGGCGATTGGAATAAACAGCGCGCTGACTTGTCGCCCCGGATGCAGCTGGTCGATGAGGGCGCGAAACTCCGCGTAGCCGCCGATTTCGGGCACATCCGGAATCACCCGGTGATCCGAATGCCACAGGTGCGTATGCACGTCGAAAACGCGTCCAGGCACGAAGGTGGCGAGCTCGCGCTCATAAAATTCACGGTCCTCGGGGAAAAGGGACCAGGGCGGCGCCTCGGTCCCAGATGGTAGTTCAGGGGTAGTATTCATTTGGTCAATCGTTGGAATCCGCTTTGGGCCACCGGACCCCGAAGCCTCCGGATCACCTCGCCCGAAGCCACTGCCGAACGGATTTCCGCAAATGCCTCGGCAGCGGCGGACAGGTAGTCGTCGATGATCTCAGGGGTCTGTGCAGCGGAGGCGTAGAATCCGCCGCTGGCCAGATATCCTCGGTCCAGCAGTTCCTGGGTGAATAGCGTCCTTACGGCCAGAGACTGGTCGCCATAGTCGAAAGCAAGCTTGATCAAAGCGGGCCAGCCGTGAACCGAAATCGGCACGCCATGGCGCTCCGCGAGTCGATACCAGCCCTCTTGTACCCGCAAACCCGCTTCGCGAAGAATCGCCGGCAATCCAATGCGCCTCATTTTCCGAATCGTAGCCACTGCGGCTGTCGGGCCTGTCCTTTCGGTCCAAAATGTACTCGAGATGAAGCTCTCCTGAGCTGCCTGCATGACTTCGCTGCGACCGATGATCGCACCCATGGGAAAGCCGTTCGACATCGCCTTACCAAAGACGGCGAGGTCCGGCTCCACGCCGAACTGGAGGTGCAGTCCGCCCAGGTGGTGGCGCCAACCCGCGGTGATCTCATCGAATCCGAACACCGCCCCGCATCCGCGCGCTAGGCGGGCCGCTTCGAATAACATCCCCTCGGCCGCCGGCTCATAGCGCATAGGCTCCATGATCACCGCTGCCAGTGAGCGTCCATGCTTTGCAACCAGAGAGCGGAGCTCATCGAGTGTTTCAAAGGTGAAGGTGAGCGTCGTTCCCCGGAGAGCATCGGGCACTCCGGTGGGCGCGAGGCCAGGAATGAGATGGCCATCCAGCGCCGCGTCCGACGATAAATTTGCAGCCAGATACCAGTCGGACCACCCGTGATAGCCGCAGACGGCCACCATCTGGCGTTTGGTGTAGGCACGGGCAATTCGCACCGCCACCGCCATCGCCTCCCCGCCGCTCCGCGTGAAGCGGGCGCCGCCCGCCCACGGGTGCAACTCGAGCAACAACTCCGCCAGTTCGACCTCCTCCGGAGCGTTTAGGGTCGTCATTGACGCGGCATCAATGCACGCCTTGACCGCCTCATTCACATCCGGATCCGCATAACCCAGCGCGCATGATCCGATACCCATGCTGTACATGTCGATGAACCTTCGACCATCGAGGTCCCAAACCTCGCAGCCCTTGGCTCGGCTGTGGTAGGCTGGCCACTGGTTCGGCAAGAAATTCTCCGGACGCTTGCTCAAGAGCTGCGTGCCGCCAGGGATGATCTGCTTGGCGCGACGATAGAGAGTCGGCCCTTTAGTCGCAGACCAATCAATTGGTTTTTTTGTGGAATCGTTCTTCATCGGTCATAGGTTAGGTGTTTCTGCGATTCCATGATCAAGCCCTCCCAGGTGCAATATTTCGCGACAGCTTGATCTCGCTCAGCGTGGTCGAGAAACTGCAGGCGCTACAGGTGGAATGTATTGTGTAACGACGATGGATCTGGCCAACCTTGCAATCAAAAAAATCTGCGCTGGATTTAAACATGGGCTGGACGCGTCAAATCAGTTCCCCCCAGCTACTAGGCCTCTGAGCAGACCGACCCCAGTCTGCACGATCCTTTCGGCAGTGCCCTTAGCCGGGGCCAGTCGAAATCCGTCGAAAACTAGCATCTTCCAGAACGAGTATGTCTCGTATCCACCCCGGTCGATCTCCTGATCGGTGCCAAGATATCCAAAAAGGCCATTGGTGTCGCCGCAGATCAGCGTGTGTGCGAGCGGCGAACGGAGTCTTAAGTTCTGGCCCGTCAGGGTGAAGTTTTCCCCCGGCGAAAGCACGGCGCCCACGTCGCCGAACCGAATCGCACCGAGGGTGAGCGGAAGCTCCGAACGCACGGTCTCCCCGGCGTCCAGCAAACGCAGGCCCTCGCGGATGTGATCCATCTGCATCTGGACGCCAACTGTTCTTTGCGCGACGGTCATCTGTTCCGGAAAGTTGATGCCGTCAAACCAGGTTGAAGTTGGGTCGTCCCTGAGTCCGTCGATGAACGCCTGACGTGCCGCGAGCTGACGCTCGAGCTCGGCGCGCGCGGGCATCGCCTGGCATTGCAGGTTGATCGTCCTGAACTCGCTGAGCAGGGGTTCCCCCCGCACTGGCGTCAACGTGGCCAGCGCCTCGACCGCGGCCCGGCCCAGGCGCGCCCCCGACCGCTTCGCCTGCTCAGTCGTGCCGAAGATATGGTGGCAGTTCACGTCGCCACAGAATCCCTGGGCAAACATCGCCGGCGCCCCACCCAGCGCGTCCTCGATGTGGGCGCGGGCGGTGCCCACCCAATCGGGCGAAATCATCTTGTCGTTGATCATCGTGGCCGGGTGGCTGCAAAAATTGAAGATCGCCCCGAGCGGCTTGCCATCCGGGCTTTCAAATCGAACCAGGCCGATCGTCGGATCGAAGAATTTTCCGCTTTCTAGGCCCTCCTGATGATGCCGGCTGAACTTAACCCCACCGCTCGGCATCGGCATACGCGTGTTGTAGCTCATCGAATCGCAAAAACCGCGGCCAGCCCAGACCCGAGCGGGTTGAACCTCGGCAAGCGCGCGGCGCCCCGCGTCGATGAAAGATTTCATGAGACGCTTCCGCTCAGCCGCCATGAACGCTGGGTCATTCTTTGAAAGGTCGCAGACGCTGCTTCCGGTTAGCGAGGAGCCAGGTACCGCGCCACTTGAGTGCGTCTGGCTCGTGGACCAGATCACCTGATTGCGCCGGAGCTTCAGTGCATCCGCAACCTCGTCCCGATAGGTGTCGGTACCTTTGATCGTCTCGCCGACGAGATCCGAACCGTACCAGATCAGGCGGCGCCCGCCTTCCTCCAAGGCGACGCAACGTGACAACAACGGAAGATCGACCTCCGTCATCGTAGGCGTGCAGCCCCAGGCGCCGCAGACCGAGTGAAACCGAGGAGTGATATCAAATCCGACAATCGCTGCTTTTAGTGTATTGGAGTTCATGAAGTTTATTTGGAACAGGGGGTTGAGGGAGGCCAATTGCACTGGTCGCAAGTTGCCACACCGGGTTCGTCCGGTGGATAGTCCGAGAATTTCTCCCAAGGAGGAAGGTCGTTGGCGGCACACCGATAATGGTCGCGCACCCGTCCCCGGTAGGCAGGGCAACCCATGCGGGGCTCATCGGTCGGGGTGAAGAACACGGGCTGTCTCGGCCGCCGCGAAGCTTCCAGCAATCGCTCCCAAGCGGAGAAATCGCGAGTGGCATTCCACACCTTGACCATGCGGGCTGTCTTCGCTTTCGCGTCCGCTTCGGGATCATAGGCGCCGCGCGCGGGACGAAGCACAAGGCACCACGGGTCATCCTCGGTGACAACCCAGAGAAACGACCCGAGGTCCCGCGCTCGAAGCAAGTGGCAGTTCGCCGCACCAATGCGCCGCGTTCGCAGGATACCCGCGGTCACGCACGCATCTTGTAGGAGATCGCCGTACTTGTACTGGATGCGCCGGCCGCTCGTCGTGTAGGTAGCATGACGGCGTAGGGGCTCGATCGCCGAAAGATATTGTACATTGCGCGCGTCCTCGACCGCGTGAAGGTTGGTCAAACTGCCCGCGCCAACCCCCAGCAACAGCACGATCCCGTCGCGCTGCATCAGGCGGAAGAAAGGCGAGTCATGCCCACAAGGCGTGGCACTCCGTCCATGTCCTGAAAGCAGAAACTCCGCCCCGGCGCCCACGCCCACCCACGAGTGGGTCGGATGACAGCTGCGCAGCGCATCGGGTTGCCCGCGGACCGTCTCGCCGATGATCCCCGTGAAGCCACGTTCCCGGCTGGAGCACAGGGAGCGCGGACAGGAGTCCTCACATTCCCGCAGTGCGAAATGATCCGACCGGATCGCATCCCGGAACGAGGGCACGATCAGCGCCCCACCGGCACCCGCCGCCTTGCGCAAGGCGGCCACGACGGTCGAAGCGCCACCGAAGACCTGTCCAAAACGCGACAGGGAGGCGTGCACCATGATGTGGCAATCAGGCCGAACGCCGAGTTTCGCAAGATTGGCTGTTATCTGCGATTGGGTCACTTCATCGGGCATGGAGAATGGCGCAGGGGCAGTGTTTCAGTTTGCTGGGCGTGGGAGTATTTCAGGGCAGATGATGCTAGTAAGGCCGGTGCGAATCGCCGTCAATCTGCATTCTGCATCCTCTCCTCGCAAAGCCTGGCCCGCTCGGAATCCTTCCGCAACAGGAAGAAATAACCGACGACGATGACCACGCCCGCGATGACGAACATGGTGCTGATGCCGGCGAAAATCGTTCCCAGTCCAGCGCGCGCCTTGAGAATCCCCGCGATCCAGACTGCGGCGCCGCCACAGCCGGTCGCGCACGCATTCATGATGCCCTGAGCGGTCGAACGGTAGGCCGAGGGAATCACATCACACATGATCGGCTGCTCGTTGGAGCCACCGGTCGAGCGAAGGAACGAGAACAGCGCGATCAGGGCATACAGCAAGTAGAGCGGCGCGCCGGCCACGAATCCGATGAGGCATGGGGCCGCCAGGAAGTAGAATAGCGCAAAAACAAACATTCGCCTCCGGATTCCATGCCTGGCCGCCCAGTCGGAAACAAATCCTCCGTATACATGGCCAAGGATCGCCGGCAGCGAGATGAAGAAGGTGCCGGCGAAGCCGGCCTTTCCCATCGTCATCATGTACTTCTCACTAAAGTAGAGTGGCAGCCAGGCCATGAATATCCAAACACCAATCGCGTTCATGCTCGCCGTGCCAAGCAGCACGAAATAGGTGGGCGTCTTCATGATGAAGCTGAACGCTTCTCGGGACGAAACGCGCGGCTTTGTCTTCGGCGTGGACGGCGCCAACGCCCCACTTTCCGGGGAACGGGTGCTCAGGAACGGCTTCGAGATGGCGAACAACCCGATGCCGATGAAGCCAAGGACCCAGAACCCGGACCGCCAGCCAAAGTTTTCTGCCAGCACTCCGGCCAGCGTTCCCCCAACCACCACCCCCAGGCTCATGCCAACGCCATGCAGGCTCATCGCCCGGCCCCGCGACGCGGGCCCGTGCTCTTCCGCTAGGAGTGCGATGGCCACCGGAACATAGACGCACTCCGCAAATCCGAGGGCAATGCGCAGCAGGGCGAGCTGGTTGAAGCCCGTGGCAAATCCGGAGGCGATGGTCACGCAACTCCACGCCACCAGGCTGCCTAGCACCAGCTTCCGCCTCGGATAACGGTCGCCGATGTACCCCGCGATCGGGGACCCTATCGCGTAACTCCACAGGAACAGCGACCCGAGAAGCCCGATGGCTGCATCGGAAAGCTCCATCTCTGCCCGCAGCGCAGGTAGCACAGCGGAAAGTGCCGCCCGGTCCGCGTAGTTGATCGCGGCCGTGAGCATGAGAAACACCGCCACGCGCCATGGCTGGGATATTGACATGGTCATCCTTGGGTTCCGGAGCAAATGATCATCAGGCAGGGCCGTTCCACGATTGAGCCAAGGTCGCCCGCGTCAACGGGCAGGCTGGTGAAGGTCGGGCAATTCTTGGCGCTGAACGGAAGGGCTGCCAGATCGTCGATCAGTTCCCGGTTGATGACGATGATGGCAGACGGAAGGTCGATGAGCTCCTTCACACTCCGGCTGCCGATCACACTCTTTTGCGAGGAGTACCCGACGTCAGTTCTTCCTTCGACCAAGAATGGAGACAAGACCAACAAAGTCTTATCTTCAGCCTTGTCCCGTTTCTCAACGTCCTTGGCCAATGTCTGGGCGGATGCCTGGAGGGATATCAATAGACCGAATACAAAGGTCAGCGCGATTCGCGCCGCCCGAGAGACTTGCGGTTTTCTTGTGGAGTCCATGTTTGGTTTGGTTGGAATTGAGCGGGAAAACTTCCTGCGATTAAAATCGCCCGTAACGCTACCTCTTCTTCGCAGATGCAGACTGACGGCACACGATCTCGACCTCGTTGAGCAGTGGCGAGTTGCCTCCATCGGGCGACTGGAGCACCGCTCGATACTGCAGCCACCGATGAGCTTCCCCCACCCCCGCTAGGTCGCCTCCCGAGTCAGCATAGAACGTCCCTGCACCCTGTGGGCCAGTCCACTTGGCAGCAACAAGATCCTTCGGCGATGCCGCGCTCCGTACCTGAAACTTGACCCCGGTGCCAAGTCGCGTGTCAGCCCGCCAGGCCAGCCGCGCAAAGGCACCGTCGGCGGGACATTCGACCACAGGCGAAGTGTATTCCCATTCGTAACGGCGGTCGTAGATATTACCGGCATCCACCATGGCATCGAGGTGGACGCCGATGGTCGGAATTGTGGTCCGATTGGCATTCGTGTATCCTTTCGCGCCGCCCCAATAGATGTTCGAGCCGCTGAGGTGACTGAAGTTCCTTTGATGGTTTGAAATCACGAGGTCGATCCAGCCGTCCCGATTGAAATCGAGCGCATCGATCGCCGAAGAGGAGGCGGCATCGAGGAACGTGCGATTGCGGTTGCCGAACCCGCGGGCGCCATCGCCCCAATAGATGATGGCCGGAATATCCCGCGTGAGATCCGACTTGTAGTTGGTCAAAGCGATGTCCAGGTGCCCGTCGCGGTTGAAATCCGCCACGGTGGCGTCGAGCGTCACGAATGACTCCACCGCGTTGCGAGTCTTGAAGCCGTCCGCACTACCCCAATAAATAAATGTCTCGGTATTCTGGGTCTTTCCTGCGATGCCGAGGCTACCACGCACCGGTTCGCCGCCTTTCCTCGTGCCCTGAGAACTGGTCAGGATGAGATCTAGCCAGCCGTCGCGATCGAGATCGGCCACCACCGCGCACGGGGCTCCATTGGCCTCGATCTTGGTAACATTTCGCACGGAATATCCCTTGATGCCGCCCCACCAGATTTCCGACATTCCGATGTCCGACATTGGAAAAATCAGGTCAAGATGGCCATCCTTATTCAGATCGGCGATTGTGATCGACTGCGCACCCATCCGACCCGAAAGCCGCAGTTCACCGCCGACCCGTGCATCCTGAAACCGCCGATCGTTGCCGTGCACAATGATGCCACTGGCCATCCGCTTCTCGTTGTCCGCGAGCTTGCCTGACGCAATGTTCACATCGCCCATGAAGACGCACAACACGTCCAGATGCCCGTCACCGTCTAGGTCGGCGACGTCGAGCGAGATCACATTCCCCCCAGCTGCGGTCTGCTGCGATTTGATCGGCAGCTTGGTTCGGTTGGCGGCGCTGTAACCGCCCACCCCACCCCACCACACATAGGGATGACCGTTGTGCATCATGACCAGATCTGGGAAGTCGTCGTCATCCAGGTCCGCGATCTTGCACATCATCTCACCTCCCGGCTCCAACATTGATACGGAAGCGTCCGAGTAGTGGTGATCCTTGTTCCCCCAGTAGATGGCGGAGGGGATGGTATTCGGATGACCATTCAGGTGATTGACCAGCACCACGTCAGGGTTCCCGTCGCGGTCGAAGTCGCTCACGCCGGCGCCGGCGACACCAAACGACTGCAGCAGCTTTCTCCGGTTCGGCGAAAAACCCTGCGGGCTGTTCCAGAAGATCTGCGACTGGGCTTGGAGCCTGTTGTTCTCGTTTCCGAACAGCAGATCGATCAGGCCATCCTTATTGAGATCAGCCGCCTTGATCGTCTTCGCGCCAAGTGTCGGCAGGTCGGTCCGTTGGCTCTTGTTGAAGCCTTTCCCGGAACCCCAGTAGATCATCGAGGGCGGCGGTTGCTCTTGGTTGTTCTCGCCGGCATACGCAACCACCAGGTCAACGTGCCCGTCGCCGTTCAGGTCCGCGGCTTCTAGACCAAGGCAGTTGGTCGCAGGAAGATCGGTGCCTCGATCTGCCACCAGCCCATCGCGGGTGCCCCGGAATAGCAGGGTCCGGCGGTTACCCGCCGCCACCAGGTCTGTTATGCCGTCGCCGTTCAGGTCAGACCCAAGCAGTGTCTTGATTTCAAGCGGCTCCTTGGCCCCGGTGCCATCGACGTTGGCATACGACAGCACCTGCCGCGCGGATTCCGCGAAGGTGCCAGTGCCATCTCCCCAATAGGTGTAAATTGTCAGCGCAGTTCGGTGATTGTTCGCAAAGGCGATGTCGGGATTGCCATCGCCGTTGTAATCGCCGATCGCAACGTCGGCGGCGCAGACTGTGGCGAGGCTGGTGCGCCTCGCCACGTCCGGAATCTGGGTCCGCGGAAATCCATTGGCCCCACCCCAATAGATGTATGACTCCAGATTGTTGGACATCGCTCCCATGCGCTCCTCCATTCCCCGCTCGAATCCGCCATTGGCAAGCACCACGTCAGGCAGGCCGTCCCGGTTGAGATCGCCGATGTCCACGCCAGTCACCGTGTATGCCGGCAACACCGTTCGATTCTCTTCACCGAAACCGTCGGCGCTTCCCCAATAGATGTACGCCGGCATGTCTTGGCGGTAGTTGTGCATCGTATTTCCAAAAAGAATATCCGGATATCCGTCACCATTGAGATCGGCCACCTTGCATCGGCCTCCACCCAACGCCGGCAGCCAGGACATCCGCTTCCGCGACTGGTCACCGTGCTTGTAAAGCGAATAAGCGGTTCGGAGATGCGGCAGTTCCGGCGCGAGTGAATTGAGCCCATCCGCGCCGCCCCAATAGACCATCGCATCTGGCGCATAGTCGTCGTTGTGGTCCTGCGTGAAGAATAGATCGAGTTCTCCGTCCCGATTGAGGTCCCAGCGATGGATCGTCTGAATGCGACCTTTCGCTGAAATGTAGCTCTTGGCTCCTGCGTCCCCTAGAACCCCTGATCTGAAATCCGAGTACGACCGATGGAAGATCGAACCTTCGATCCCCGTTTCCAAACTATCGGCCAACGATTTCTGATCGACGGCAATCCCAGATATTGTCATAATACATGTAAACACTAACCAACCAGCATGCATTTTTTTTGAGCGCATATGCTTTTTTAATTTCGAAGTCAAAATTACCTAATTTCTGGAAACAAATGCATATCATCGCATATACTTTAGCCAGTACAACTATATACGGTACAAGGTGTGTAATTCTTGCGAACCCGCGGAAATTCTGAATTTTGCAAGGCGGCCACCTTCCACCCAGCCGACATGCTAGTTGCCATGGCGGATCAGGCAGATCTTTAGTGGACAGACCAGTGCCTGAAAAGAAGCCCCTAGGGCCCGAGGTCCATCGCGACCCGCACCGCATTGTACTTCAGTTCCGGTGAAAACAGCAGAATCGGGAAGCGAGCAACCGACCGAGAGCCAGCATATCCGCAACCACCATCTGGCCGGGATCGCGGTATTCGTTGTCGAGATTCGCGAACTCTACCCCAACCTTGTTGAGTAATTTGACCAAGTGCGGCCACATCTAGTGAATAACCAGCACTCTAAGTATCGGGTGGCCGGCGATGATCTTGAGTCAGAGAATCTGGGCGCTCGTCATTGAAAGAAGAGCACCAATGTGGATTGGCCCTGCTACGGAATCGCAGCGAGTGCTCAGCCCTCGATGAATTCCAGTGCATTCTCTACAACCACCTTGCGTCGCAAGCGACCGGTCATCCGGCGGAGCAGGCCCTTCTCGCGCTCCATCGAGCTCCAAAGCGAGACATGGATCGGTTTTCCGCCGGCCTTGATCGGTGAATTGCTGACAAAAGTGTGCCCAGGATTGTCCGTGCCCCACATGAACCGGTCGGGAAAACGGCGCGCGATTGCGGCGAAGACCTTCGATGGATCGCGATAATCGGACGGTATCTTGGCGGGCCCAGCCTCGTAGATCTTCGATTTCTGGAGAACCAGGTCGCAGCCGATGCCCATCGCCGCCGAATCCACCCAGATGTTGCCGCAGCCCACCACTTCCTCGAACGTCTTCTGGTGGAATCCGCAGAAATGCGCCGCGCAATAACGCAGCGTCGGATGCGCCCTCGCGAGCGCCACCAGGTCGGCCATCTTCGAGAATGGGTCCGGCGAGCCGGAGTAGGCGGTGTGAAACAGGATCGGCAGGTCGTGCGCCTTCGCAAATTCAAGCAGCGGGCGGCCCTCGGCCCCAAGCGTCGCGATGCGCGCCTGGGTGGTGCGCGGATGCACCTTGAGCCCGTAGAAGGGGTAGCGGTCGATCAGCGACGTGAGCACCTTCACCTGCCGGCGGGGCTCGCGCAGGGTGTCGACAAGCACGAAGGGAATGAAATGCCGGCTGTAGGTGGGAAAGATCTCGTACAACTGCCGCAGCAGGTGCTCGTTCTCGAAGTGGAACGGAGCGTCGCCGATGCGCCCGTCAATCTTGATCACCGACCGCTGGAGCGCCGGCAGGTCGTAGTAGAGGGTCGTGCAGAATGGGAAAACCACCGCATGCGTGACACCTATGCGCTGGTTCTCCTCAAAGTTTGTTCGCAGATCGTGACTGTAGGGAAAACCGTGGGTCAGGTATCCCAAGGGCTCCACGCCCGAGTGGGAGTGAACGTCGAGCAATTTGATGCCTCGGCGAAGGTATGAGGGTAGTTTGGCCATAGATGGTGAGGGTGCTTAAAATTTGAATTGCAGTGTATTTGCTGCTTGCGCAGCGAGACTTCTATGAGGGCGGGCGGCGTTTGATGGACCTAGGACCGTGCGTTTGGCGAAAGGCGCCTGATCGCTGATCTGCTATTCGCTCGACCACCCCATCATGAACCACTTCACCGGCGCATCACTGAGGACCCGGTAACCGTGCTTCACATGCCTGGGCGCGTAAACAAAATCACCTGGTCCGACGTCCTGTTCGGTGTCACCTACGATGAAGCGCGCCTTCCCTTCGAGAATGAAGAAAGCCTGCTCCGATTCCGCGTGCGAGTGCACATCGGTGTTGGCTTGGCCAGGATTCGATTCCGGCGCGTATTGCTGGAGGCTAATCCAGGCCAGATGTGAATTTGCCTGGTGCGAGAACGTCGGGTATTCCGCTGTCGTGACAAACGGCGAGGCCGAAATCCCGCGATGACCGCCAGCCTCCTCCTTGTTGAGCACCCGCATCGGCTTGGTCTTTTCGGATCCAATCGTCGCCTTGAGCGCCTTCGGATTTGGCTTCGGCTCGCCCCGCCATTCCATCAGGAGCATCTTGAGCGCTTCACCACCCGCCACCTGGCATGAGTGTTTCACGTTGCTCGGGACAAACACCATTTCTCCAGGACCCACATCGTGCTTTTTCCCTTCCAAGACGAATTGCGCCCGTCCGGCCAGCACATAGAACGCCTGCTCACGGGTAGCGGGATACACCCGGGACGGAAATCCGCCTCGCACCCCGTACTGAAGCAATGCGGCTCGCGCCTTGATCGAATTGGCCTTGTGCCCCGCGCCCGGGATATCCGACGGCCAAATCCAGACCGAGGTGCTCAGCCCACTCTGATCGTCGCCTTTATCGGGGAAATCAGCCGTTTCAAGTTGCTTAAGCGGGATCGTCGCTTCAGACAGGACTAGTCTCGCATAAGCAGCGCCAGAATTTTTTTCGGCGTGAGCCAAGTTTCCTGCTATGAAAATTATTCCTATAGCTAGCAGTGTCCTTCTCATGCAAGCAGCATGTATATATCGGTATTTAATGTCAATAGCTGCTCACCAAGGACAGTGGGCGCGAGACTCTAGCGCCGGTGAAATCGGACTTTTTAGATCGTTAGTGTCTGGTATTGGATAAGCACAGTTTCTATCAGGATAAATATGTACTTTTATCAAAATCGCTAATCTACTCCTGTGACAGAATGATCCACCAGCGACTCTTGGAGGGGGCACCACCAAGGCTAAAGCAAGATCCCTCGATGAATCTTTCATTAAACGTAGATTTTCCGGACGACATCTCCAAGGGGTGGAACGACCTCGCCCCGTCGAAGCCGAGCCGTTATGCGCGGGTCTTGCGCCGAAGGCGGCTTGAGTCTGCGCGGACCTGCTGGCGAGTTTCTTGGCCAAGTTAGTGATGCGCCGACCGCCAATTCGTGACCATTCCAGACAATAACCGACCGATGAGCCAAGCTTGGCGCACGACGATATTCCTGATGCTCGCGGGAGCTTTCAACTATGCCGACCGCGCCGCCCTGACTGCCGTGCTGCCTGCGCTGCGGGCTGAGATGAAGCTCTCCGACGCCGACCTCGGCCTGGTGAATTCGCTTTTCCTTTGGAGCTACGCGCTCGGGTCGCCGATTGCCGGCATAATTGGCGACCGTTTTCCGCGACGGCGTCTCGTGGTGGCAAGCCTCGCGGCGTGGAGCATTGTCACGCTCCTCATGGGCACTTCCCGCACCTTCACCGATCTTGCGATCCTGCGCGTTGCGCTCGGAATTGCGGAATGCATCTACATTCCTTCCGCCACCGCCCTATTGATGGAAGAGCACGGCTCGGCCACCCGCGGCCGAGCAATTAGCCTAGCGGCCTTGGGCATCTCCATGGGAAGCTTAGGCGGCGCCACCCTTTGCGGCGTTCTCGCCGAGCACCACACTTGGCGCTCCGGCTTTGTTGTCTTGGGTTTGGCTGGAGTGCTCCTAGCAACCTTCGCCCGTACGTTCCTTGGGGTGGAACCTGCGCGCCCCCGCGGCGAAATCAGAGGGAAACAAGATTCGATTGCGGCGCCGTTCGTTTACCTCGCTCAAACACCAACCTACTATTTCCTGCTCGTCGCCGTAGGTTTAAGCAGCTTTGCGGCATGGATCTTAATGGCGTGGCTCCCGCTTTATTTCAGCGAGAGATTTGCCATGGGCATGGGTGCCGCTGGTTTCCACGGAACGTTCGTGATTTCCGCATTTTCCATGGCCGGGGTGACCTGTGGAGGCTGGCTGTCCGACCGCGTAGCAAAAGCCAACGAAAAGTGGCGTACCTTGCTGCTGGCATGTAGCTATATACTAGCGGCACCATGTCTTCTCGCATTCGTTGCGGGCCTCCCGTTCGGCGCCCTTTATTCATTCGTGGCTCTCTATTGGTTTTTACGTTCCCTAGGCGGAGCGAACGAGACACCCGTAATGTGTGATGTTGTGCCTTCGTTCTATCGCGCATCAGCGCAAGCAGTTCTCAACACCTTTTCACTATCCGCAGCCGGCCTAGGCGTGCTCATGGCCGGCATTCTTAAAGCCCGATTGGGGCTGGAGGGCATATTTGCGGGAGTCAGTGCCGTGTTCGCCTTGGCTGGTTTGACGTATCTAGTGGCATATTTTTCTACGTTGCCGCGCGATCGAATACGCGCTAAGTGCCTAAGGTAACGACTGGTTGGGCGGTTTCGCTCTGTTGGAGGGCTTGGCAAAACAGTCACCCGTTCCACCCAGAATTAAACCCGAACACCGTGAATGTCTCATAACTAGGGTGGCGTCCCGAGATTTCAGGAAAAAGGCGGATCATGGTAAGTAATTAATGTGGTGCGGATACCGATTTGGTTAGCTACTAATTAAAAACTGCAATGAGATACGATGTTGTCGTGTTCGTCTTTACCCAAAGCTCACCGTAGTTTTTGCCATTATAATAGGGATAAACCTCTTCCCCATGCCAATCCAGTCTCCTATCAGTCAGGAACAACGCCGCGCTTACTGGACCGAGCAGCTCGAGCGGGCTCATGACTTTATGCAACGAGCATTAAGTTATCCCGTGCAGGAGTGCGGCGAGCCGCTGGTGGCCCTAGAACCGGCGGCGCGGGCGGCCGGGGTGCGGATCGATTTTTCGCCGGCGAAGCACGCACTCGGGCTGCCCCGGCTCTACTATCTTCGGGCCGGCCAGATCGAAGGATTCCTCGGGGCTGGGACAGCGATGAACCGGCGCGGCTGGGTGATGAAGGTGGAGGACGGATTTCGCACCCGGCAGATGCAGAAATATGTTGGCCGGCAGCCGGCGGTGTTTGATGCAATCCTGCGCAGCGTGAAGTGGGAGCTGAACGGCGAACTACCCACCCCAGAATTTTTTCTTCGCCGCAGCATGACGCTGGTCGCGCTGATACCTAAGATCGGCACGCACATGTCGGGTAGCGCGATCGACATCTCGGTGCATCGCCTCGACAACGGCGAGGAGGTCGATCGCGGTGGACCGTATCTCGAAATGTCGGAGCTCACGCCGATGGAATCGCCGTTTGTGACGGTGGATGCCCGGCGGAACCGCGCCGAAATCACCGCAATCATGCGGGCGCACGGCTTCTTCGATTACCCCTACGAATTCTGGCACTACAACGGCGGCGACGCCTACGAAAGCATCTTGCGCGCCCAGACAGAGCCCGCGCGTTACGGTGCCATTGATTGGTCACCGGACGATCCCATCGTCCGGCCGATTGCCAACCCCGAACTTCCGCTCAACACGGCGGCCGAGTTTGCGAGCGAAATTCGAAGCGCCTTGGCGCGCATGGGGTGATGGCACCCCGCCGGGTAGGCTGGGCGATTTGGATTCTGCCTTCGCTTTCTTCCTTCACGTTCTAATCTAGGCGATCCAGCGTTGTCTTCCGCAGTCATTCCTGCCGCCCATCGACCCCTTTCAAGGCCACGGTCTTTTCTACGACGTTCTGCTGTCGACTCAGCTGAACCCTTTTCCCATGCCAATCCAGTTTCCTATCAGTTTTACCTTTACCGCAGCTCTAGTCTACGTCTGGATTTAATAATAAACCCTCATTTCATCAATACCAAACACCCTAAATAGAACCCCTTGAAATTGCGCACAGATTCCTTATGAAATCATTCCTGATCGCCGTCTCGCTCTTTTTAACCCTTCAGGCTATTGCCGATGAGACTTTCAACCTAGCTGCAGTTCGAGCAGTTGATAGAGCACGGATTGCAGCCATGCAGAATGCGAATCGCGAAGCCCTGAATTCCCTCTTTTCCGAAGAACTGCGCTATGCACACTCAAACGGAGGCGTGGACACCAAAGCCTCGTTTATTGATATTTTAACCACCAGTAAAACAAAGTATGTCGAGTATACTTATCAAGAACAGAACATCACCTTTCCTGCACCAGGTATCGCCCTTATGACCGGGCGCGCCCATATTAAGGCTGTCACAGCAACCGGTGAAATGGACAACGTTCTAAGTTTCTTGGCTGTCTGGCGTTACGAAGAAGGAATTTGGCGTTTTCTAGCATGGCAATCCTGCAAGTTGCCACCGGCAAAATGAGCGGAGCTGCATCATCCTGTCTGACTAGAGAATTCACTAGTGGCATTTAACTGGCTGACCCCTCGCACTGATTGTGCTTTAGGAATTAGTCGTAATATCTGACTAAAGGGCCGATGACTATCGGTTAATTAAGAACAACCGCTTTTAGCGTCACCACGCCAATCTTGGTGACGCTATTGAGCAGGTCCTAAAACTGGGCCAAGTGGAATGTTAGTCCGCTGTATTGGTTGCTGTGATAACTTCGGTGGTGGTCGGCGATCCTAGGCGGAGGGACGGACCGGGCGGGCGGTTCGGCCCGGAGCTTGGGATTGCGATGCAGACGGGTTTAGCACTTGACCGGAATGACGCGCGACGACACCGTAAATTATGGGTTTCACCGTAGAAGAGGTAGCTGCTTATCGGGAGCGGGGCTTTATTTCTGGTCCCAAAGTTCTCAGCGACGAACAGATTTTGTGCCTAAAGCGACGGTTCGACGATGTGATCCATGGCCGCGTCAGTGACTTTCCGATTGACCTGCGCGGTCCAGCGCCTGCGGCGAAAGGCAACCTGAAAGCTGTCAAAATGGTCAATGTCATGCGCCACGATCCAGTTTTTCGCGACGTGCTCCTGGTCAATTTGGCAATCAGCATGCTTGCTCACGATCTGCTGGAAGGACCTGTGCGCGTGTGGCAGGATCAGGCGATCATGAAAGCGCCCCACGACACCACGACCAGTCTCGCATGGCATCAGGATTACGTCTACAACGATCAGATTTTGCCCAGCGAGTGGTGCACCTGCTGGATCGCGATCGATGATGCCTTCGAGGCCAACGGTTGCATGAAGATGATCGCTGGCAGCCACAGGTGGCCGGTGAGCTATTCTCGAGACCAGGTGGACGCTAATGACATGGAGTGGTTGTTACGCCGCCCTGACATTCCCGCGGGGGCGAACCTGACACCGGTAAGCATCGAGGTGAAGGCGGGCCATTGCCACTTTCACCATTGCAAGGTGTTTCACGGGTCCTACGGCAACAGCACGAATAATCCGCGCCGGTCATACATTCCGATTTTGATTCCCGGCAACACCGTGAAGGCAAAGGAGGATTGGAATCCGCGCCGTCAGGCCTCAATCGAACGATTTGCAGTGGGCGAGGTGATTCAGGGACCGGATTTCCCGGAATTGGCGCGTCCGCTCTCAGTCCATTCGCACTGGGTTGCCGGACAGAGCTGATGTCTACGCCACGCTATAGGTGCCAATTCAACCCCTAGGCCCATTGCATTCTACTGCGCAAAAATTTAGGAAAAAGATCGCCGATGGTCGTCCCGTGCTGGGCACTTTCCTCGTTGAGTTTGAAGGTTCGGCTGTGATTCACGCCTTAGCCGACGCCGGATTCGATTTCGTGCTGATTGATTGTGAGCACGGGAATTACGGGCCGCGCGAGGTGGAACTCCTTATTGAATCGGCCCACCATGCCGACATCTGCTCGTTGGTGCGCCCGCCCACCGTTACTCGCGAGATGATCACGCGGGTGCTCGACGCGGGCGCCGGGGGTGTGCTTCTGCCGGCGGTTGATTCAATCGAGCAGGTCCAGCAGGCGGTCCGAGCCGCCAAGTATCGGCCCATTGGGCGGCGAGGGGTGCATTTGCTACGAGGACATACGCGGCATCGCCGCGTTGAAGCTGCTGCGTTTCTCGCGGAGGCGAATCGTGACACGCTCACGTTTATCCAGATAGAGTTGGAAGGAGCAGTTGCCATTGCAGACCAAATTGCTGCGACCACCGGTGTCGATGGCTTGTATGTGGGCCCGGGAGATCTGAGTGTCGACCTTGGCGTACCCGGCCAGTGGAATGCACAGAGCGTGCAATCGGCGATCCAGAAAGTCAGCGCGGCTTGTCGTCAGCACGGCAAGATCATGGCGTGCCATGCCGACCGGGTCGAAGACATGCCGCGATTGGGCCGAATGGGGGTCCAGATGTTTGGCTATTATTGCGACATCGGTTTGTTTAAGGCGGCGGCCTCAGGCTTGGTCGAAAATTTCCGGAATGCATTCGGACCAGGCCAACCCGCGGCTCGCTGAACTTGAAGACGCTGGAGTCGCGGCTGACGGTACCAAGACGCGGAAGTAGCCTGTCCATTTCATGTCCACACGCAATCTCCTTTGAAACCTGAACTGTTGCGATGGCCCGATCTCTTGGTGCTGATGCTATCCCTGGTGGGCGTGCTCGTGCTGGGCCCCATTTTCGCCGGCAAAATCACCTCGCCCGATGGATATTTTTTTGCCGGTCGCAAGATTCCCGGGTGGGTGCTGGGGATCTCACTGATGGCCACGATCATCAGCTCGATGACGTTTCTGGTCATGCCCGCCTTCACCTATGTAGAAAACTGGCGGTACGTCCCAGCATTATCCACCTATCTCCTCGTCGCCCTGCTCACGATGTATCTTTTTATGCCCTTCTTTCGGAGGGAGAATATCGGCTCGGCCTATGAGTATCTGGAAAAGCGTTTTGGCTTGTGGGCTCGGATCTACGCTGGAGGCGGTTTTCTTCTGTTCCAAATTTTCAAGGCTGCTATTGTACTTTATGCGGTTAGCTTGGCCTTCGAGACCATGACGGGGTGGTCGGTGCCGACGCTGATCATCGTTATTGGGGTGATCGTCGGGTTCTATTCAGTCGCCGGTGGTCTCGGAGCAGTGGTTTGGTCAGATTTCCTCCAAGCAATCATCATGGTGGTCGCTGCGGCGGTGTGCCTCCCGTTTATTGTGATGAAATTACCGGGCGGGTTTTCCCAAATTATATCGGTGGCAGCCGCAGATCATAAGTTCGCCGTAGGCAGTTTTTCGCCTACTCTGTATGAGAAGACCTTCTGGGTGATGCTGCTGAATCACATCTTCTATTTCAGTCACTTTATGTGCACCGATCAAATGGCAGTTCAACGATATATCGCCGCCCGCACCGACAAGCAGGCGCGGATCAGCATCTTTGTTAGTGCCGTGACGATTATACCGGTCTGGGGCTATTTTTCATTCCTCGGTACGGCGCTGTATGTTTTGTACAAAGTTGTGCCAGACCAAGCGATTGCGGGTCTGCCCGCTGAGCAGGTATTCCCGTATTTTATCGTGACGTCCCTGCCCGTTGGTGTCGTAGGTCTGGTAATGGCAGGTATTATGGCGGCCGCCATGTCCACACTGAGTTCCATCATCAATGCATGGGCACAGATTCTCACGCATGATTTCTACCGTCGATTGCTGGTCAAGGGCCATGACGAACGGCACTACCTAATCGCGGGCCGTTACTTTTCGTTTCTCGCTGTAATGCTGGGTATGGCTATAGCGCTCCTGATCCATTGGGCCAGAAGCTCCGCCCTTATGGACCTCCAGCAAACGTTTATGACCGTATTAAGCGGAGGTTTGCTTGGTTTGTTCCTGCTCGGGTTCCTGACGAAACGGGTGGACAGCCAATCGGCATTCATCGCAACTGCCATTACCGTTGCCTGCATTAGTTTTTGGCTTTTTGCGAAGAGCGCGCTAGGTAGACATTTGTTTCCGAAGTTGGCGGATATACTGCCGGACGATTTCATGATAAACGTTTTCTCAAATATTCTAACATTCGGTTTGGCCTACCTGCTATCGCTGGCCTTGGGCAAACGCGCGCACGACCGGTAGCGCCCCCAGAATCGCCGCCCGCCATTGTGATTTACCCGACATTTAATTGGTCGAGTGGCATTAGCAGCGAACCTTCAGCATGCAGCGCGCGGTATTCTGCTGGCGCACGCACATCAATCAAGTGTACCTGACCTTGGGAATGGCGCTGAAAGGCAGCCGTTAGGAAACTCGAGATGAGACACGGATAAGGCTCCTATAATGACATCGGCCTGCGCCCAACTCTCGCGAAATTGCACCGCAATGGCATCGGCCTAATCTGTGATCGTGATATCGTAGTCGTAACTGATAAGAGACTGGAATGGCATGGGGAGGGGGGTTGTTCAGCCAAACGAGCCCTTGGAAAAACGTAGTCCGGTTGCCATCACGCGCATGGTTGGTTCCTTATTTTGCAGAGGTGGTCAGGCCACCCGGTTGAGCAGGTCCATGCCGGCAGCAAGGCGGCTTATGTTATTGGCGGCGACGGTGAAGGAGCGGTCGAAAGTGTCGCTGGTAACCCATGCGACGTGCGGGGCGACAACGACGTTGTCCAGAGTAAGCAACGGGTTGTCGTACGGGGTCGGTTCGCGTTCGAAGACGTCCAGGCCGGCGGCGGCGAGGTGGTTGGCGCGCAGTGCCCGGACAAGGGCGGGCTCGTCGACCAAGCCACCGCGGGCGGTGTTGATTAGGATGGCGCCGGGCTTCATGCGGGCGAGCGCGGCGGCGGCGATCATGTGCGTGGTTTCGGGCGTTTGCGGGACATGCAGCGA
>SXGQ01900555.1_pt1 | contig 32634 bp, 22 predicted proteins | sample 3178371 | NCBI WGS metagenome assembly SXGQ01 (sample SAMN11356859, study PRJNA531348) | freshwater metagenome | isolation source: freshwater sample F1-20 | place: China: Fuxian Lake, Yuxi | collected 2017-12-25
CAAGGCCCGCGAGAAGAAGGCGCACTCCGCCCTCTTCGAGCACTTCGACGAGGCCGTCCATGAGCGCCTGCGAGGCCGGCTCGGCGACGCTCGCGGCTTGCTCGACCGAACGACGCAGCGCTTCTGGCGCCTGATGCGCTTCGGGCTCGGCGCGGTGGCCCGCTTCGAGCTGGCGCGGCTCGCCTTCGAGCTCGACGTCGAGGACGCCACGACGGGGGCGCCGTCTGGCCGTTACGTGATGGTCGGCCACGAAGGCGACGGCCCGAGCGGGCACGCCTTCCGCCTCTCCCATCCGCTCGGCGAGCGCGTCGTCGACCTGGCGCTCGGACGCGCGGTCGACCCGTCCGTCGAGGTGGTCCTCGACCTGACGCGACACCCCGTCCGGGTGAGCCAGCTCGAGGGGCTGCGCGGACGGCGGGGGTGGCTGTCGCTCTGCCGGGTCACGGTGACGGCGATGGGGCGGCGCGAGCAGCTCGTCCTGAGCGGCCTGACGGAGGAGGGCGAGGAGCTCGACCATGAGCGGGTGGACCGCCTGCTGACGCTCGCTGGCCAGCAGGGCGACCTCAGGGAGCCGCCCGCGGGCGAGCTCGAGGCGCGGCTCGAGGGAGTCGTCGGACACGCGACCGCGACCGCGGTGCGAGGGCTCGCCGAGAAGAACGACGCCGAATATCGCGAGCGGGCGGCCCGCATCGAGCGGCTGCGCGATGACCGCGTCCGGGCGGCCGAGAACGAGGAGGCGATGCTGAAGGCCGAGCTGCGGGCGGCCGAGCGTCGTCAGTCGAACGCGCTGACGCTCGAGGAGCGGCGGGCGATCGGGGTCGAGCTCGAGGAGCTCGACGGGCGCCTGCGGCGGGCGCGGGGAAAGGTCCAGACGGTGTGGGATGAGGCGAGCGCCGAGCGGCGCACGCTGATGGTCGAGCTCGAGCGGCTGATGGTCTCGGAGTCGAGCGTCGAGCTGATCTTCACGGTCCCGTGGCGTGTGGTTTGAGGGTCAAGAATAACCGGGGGCGCCGATGTCATCTGATATTTCATGGGTTCTTGGAGTAATGGAAAGCGGCGTCGTCGCCTCCCTGCTCGGGCTCCTTCGGTCGCTCTGGACGACGCTCCAGGACTTCACGACCATCCTGGTGGTGATTGGGCTGGTCCTCATCATGGTGCTCGCCTGGCGCATGCGGAGCACGCTGAAGAAGACCGGGCGCGAGATCTCGGCCTGCGCGCGCGACACCAATCGCCTGCAGATGCTGTTCACGCGGGCGAGAGGGCAGACGGGGGTCCGTCGGCCCGACGGGGACCCGCAGGGGATGGCGGAGACCGTCATCGAGCAGTGTTTCGCGGAGATCAAGCAGCGCTGGCACTACGACGACAAGAAGAAACGGTTCCGTCGCCTCGGCTCCGTCGTCGAGGTGCTCGGCGTTGACCAGGTGACCGAGGCCACCCGCGTCTGGTTCCGGATTCCGTACGGGGTCATCGACCTCCTGCCAGGTGTCGCGACAGGCCTCGGCATCCTCGGGACCTTCCTCGGCATCACGATGGGCCTGTCGCAGATCGAGGTCGGCGGGGACGATGTGAAGAAAAGTGTCGGTGCAGTGGTCGATGGCCTCGGCACGGCCTTCTGGACCAGCATCTTCGGGGTTGTCGCGTCGATCATCCTGTCGTGGCGCACGCGGGTCGTCGAGACCGAGGCGGCCGACATCGTCCAGGGCGCGACGCGTGACCTTGACGCGTGGCTTGAGCGCGGAGCTCCAGCGCCAGCGCTCGACGTCTTCCGGGGTGAGCTGCGCGAGGATCTCCGGGTCGCCACCTTCGACGGGCTTCGGGAGAAGCTCGACGACAGCGAGCTCAGGCGAGACCTGCGACGCCTCGTCGAGCAGCAGGCCCGCCAGCTCGAGCTCGCCCACCGTCAGGCGCAGGCGGCCGAGGCGGCGCAGCGCTCGCTCGAGGACGGGCACATCACGCTGCAGGCCTTCGGCGACGACCTCATCCACAAGCTCGACCGCGTCTTCGTCAACGCCCTCGCGCCGATGCAGCGCGTCATGCAGGACGTCGCGAGCGCGGGCGTCAACTCGGCCAAGGAATTCGTCACCGAGATGGTCGGGCGCCTCGAGACGGGCCTCACCGGCACCTTCGACAACGTCCACACCTCGCTGTCGGCCTTCCAGACGACGTTCACCGGCCTCACGGAGCGCCTCGAGGGGGCGGCCGTCAAGCAGCTCGCCGTGCTCGAGGAGAGCGAGAAGGCCGCCCTGCGCCTGCGCGACCGCCTCGGCGAGCTCGAGCAGCTCGTCGACCACGCGGCGCAGTTCGAGGCGTCGACGCGGGCGCTCGCGCAGCAGCAGCTCGAGCTCCAGGCCACCCTCGGGAACTCCGTCAACGGCCTCGGAGTGCGCCTGCAGCAGACCGGCGCCGACGTATCGGTCAACGTGGCGGCGCTCGGCGCGCTGCTCGGCGAGACGGTCGAGCGCTTCGGCGCGCTGCGCGACCTGACCGCGGGCGTCGAGGGGGCGATCGGCAAGGCCTCGTCCGACGCCCTCATCGTCTCCGAGCGGTTGCTGAAGCGCCTCGACAGCGAGGAGCGGCTCGTGACCGGGCACATCGAGGCCGCGAGGCAGCTCCACGCGGCGACGCAGGACCTGGGGCCTTCGCTCGCCGCCGTGGGGCCCGTCGTCGCGTCTCTCGCGGGCCTCGGAGAGCGTCAGGAGGCCCTCGAGCGCATGCGGCGCCAAGCCGAGGAGCAGCTGATGCAGGCGAGCACCGTCCTCGCCCACGGGCTCGAGGCGTCGAGCTCGGCGATGGCCAACCAGGCCGACGGCGTCAGCGACGCGGTCGACGCGCTGCGGGCGGCCTTTGGCGAGATGGGGCAGGTCTCGGCGGCCGTCGGACAGCACCTCCGAGGGGCCATCGAGCGGCTCGACGAGGTGGCCGGGCGCCTGACCGACCGCCTAGGCAGGGAAGAGGCCCTGCTCGGCGGGTACACGACGGCGACGTCCGAGCTCCGCACCGTGATGACCCAGCTCGGGCCCGGGCTCGGCCCGGTCGTGAGCCGCCTCGGGGAGGCCAGCGAGGCGCAGCGGGCCATCGCCGAGCGGCTCTCGGGCGCCCCCGCGCAGGTCGAGCGGCTGGTGCAGGCGCTCGGCGAGCGCTTTGGCGGCGTCGACCTCGCGGCGCGCGCGATGCAGGGGGTCGCGGACGACTCCGAGCGCTGGGCGAGGACGCTTTCAGAGGCCTTCAAGACATTCCAGTCCGATCTGAGCGCTTCGCTGAAGGACACGCTGCGCCAGTATGACAGCTCGCTCGCCACGGCGGTCAAGAGCATCGGCGCCCTGCTCGGGGAGCTCGAGGACGCGGTCGAGGGGCTCGCGGCCGCCAACAAGGCGCGCGCCACCGCCGAGAGGGCCTCGTGAGGCGGCGCCGCCGCTCGGTCCTCGAGCTCTGGCAGAGCTTCGCGGACCTCGCGATGGGCCTGATGGCGATGCTTACGCTCATCCTCCTGATGCTGCTCGAGAATCAGCAGCAGGAGCTCGAGGACATCCGCCGTGAGAAGCAGGAGCTCGAGCAGGAGAAGCAGGAGCTCGAGAAGACGCGCAAGGACCTCGCGACCGCGAGAGACCAGCTGAAGAGCGAGCAGCAGGGCTTCGCCGTCGAGCTGATGAAGCTCTTCGACCGCACCTACGCCATCGTGGCCGACCAGGATCAGGCCGAGCGCATGATCTCGGGGCTCTTCGACGACACGGATTGCCAGCTGATGCTCGGCCCGACAGGCGCCCTCGAGGTCCGCCCCACCGACAAGCGCAGCCGCGCCGCGACAGGCCTCTACGACGTCGCCGCCACCAGCCTGAGCGCCGAAGGCCAGGCCGCCCTCTCGAGCTGTCAGGAGAGCTTCATCCGCCTCGCTTACTGCATGAGCCCTGTCGACGCCGGAGCCGTCCCCGAGGCCACCCGCGCGGCCCGGCAGGCCACCTGCCTCGCCGAGAGCGGCTTCCGCCCCGAGGTCGTCGAGCGCCTGCGCGAGGGCGTCGAGGCGCTCGTCCTCGAGGGCAGCACCGACAGCGTGTCCTTTGGCGGTGCCCCCGGCCTCTCGGGTGGCGGCCAGACGCCGCTCGGCCAGACCGGCTTCGCCTTCGCGAGCAACGCCTACCTCGGCGCCGAGCGCGCCCGTCAGGCCCTCGCGTACCTGCTGCGGCTCGTGCAGGGGCGGAACGCCGATCCCTGGGACGCGTTTCAGGTGCTGCTGAGCCGCGTCGTCATCGAGAGCTCGAGCTTTGGTCGCTATCAGGCGGGGCCCCCCGAGTGGCGGACACCTGGCTGCGGCGCGTCACCCGACTGCGCGGCCGCCCGCAACCTGAACATGCGCATTCGATGGCGCAAGAGCGAGCTGCGGGAGCCGCTCGAAGAGATCCGGGAGGAGGTCTGCCGCCTCGCGCGCAACCCTGACAGCGCGCTCTATCGCGGCCTGTCCGCCGCGAACGAAGGGGCCGACGCCTTCGCCGACCGTCTCGGATGCCCAGCCCGCGCGAGCGGCGGCGCGTCCCCGACCTCCGAGGGGGGGACCCCGTGAGCCTCGCCGCCCGTTCTCCAGCCGCGCGAGCGGCCACGCCCGCGACGGTCGAGCTCAACCTCGGCCAGCCGCGCCTGCTCCGGGAGGAGGCCCGCAAGCTCGCGGCGCGCGCAGAGTCCCGGGCCCAGCGCAGCCTGTCCGACGCCGAGCGCCTTGCGACCGAGGCCATTCGCACCTGGGCGCCTGGTGACGTCCTCGCGCCAGCCGCGCTGCGAGGGCTTGTCACCCGCTACGCCGCCGCCGCGAGCGCGCCGACGTCGGACCTCTCGCGGATCGAGACCATCCTGCGGGCCCACATCGACCGCTTGCGCCTCGGCCAGCTGCTCGGCCTCTGGCAGCTCGGCGGCCGCCACCTCGCCCTCGTCGCGCCCGCGCTTCGGGCCGAGGTCGAGCGGCGCAAGGTCGAGCAGCGCCTCGCCACGGTCCGACGCAAGAAGCCTGACGAAACGTCAGAGAACCTCGGCGCGCCCCGTCGCGACCTGACCGCCGCCGTGCCGGGCTTCATTCTGCGCACCCCGAGCCCGCGCGTCTACGACGACCCCGTGCCTTGGCTCGCCGAGGACATCGTCGCCCGTCGCATGCCGCTCGTGGACCTCGGCGCACATGAGGCCGACCTCGGGGTGGTCATGAGCTTCGGCGTCGGGCTCGCCGCGGTCGCCCACGTCATCCGGAAAGGCGCCGTGAGCTGGTGGCGCCTGTCCGATCCCGCCGCCCTGCGCGCGTGGGCCGAGGGGCGCTCGCTCGGGCTGCAGCAGGCGGTCGTCGAGCGCACGCTGACCGACCTCGGCGGCGCGGCCACGAACCCCGCCCAGATCCAGGACCCGCGCAGCGTCGAGACGCGCACCTGTATGCGCTGGTGTCGCCAGCTGCTCGGCGAGCCTGAGGTCGCTGTCGGGGCCTGGAGCGGCGTGAGCGCGCGCGCGCGTCAGATCTACGAGTGGCTCGCGCTTATCAGCGAGTTCGACAAGATCCTCGAGGAGTTCCGTCGTCACTCGGAGGACCGCGACCGCGCCGATTTCTGGGTCCAGTGGCTCCACGCGCTGACCGACGCGCGCTTTTTCAAGGACGCCGACGGCATGGCCATCTGCGTCATGGGCTTCGGTTCGCTCGTCGTCATCGAGTTCGGCACGGTCGGCAACGCCGCCTACGTCTACCGCTGGGCCGAGACCCCGCAGTCCTTGCGCACGTTCCGGCTCAGCCGGGACCTGCGGGCGCCCGATTTCAAGGACAAGGTCGCGCTTCGCCTCGGTGCCGCGCGCGTCACCCTGAAGTACGTCGACCGGATTCGACACGCGCGGGTCAACGGAGAGCAGGCCTGGTTCGGGACGGCCGAGAACCTCCTGACGCGCCTCGGCGTCGCGGGGCTCCCGACGTGACGTCCTCGCCTCCGCCCTTGCCACCTGCGGCCTGGACGCCGCGCGCGCCGTTGGTCGGGAACGACGGCCTTCGCCTCCCCGCTTCGGCCTTCCCGGAGGGCTTCGCGCCGGCGGCTCCGCTCGTCGTCGCTGCTGGCGCCGTCCTCGTGCCGTGGACGCTCGCCCTCTGGCTGCTCGATGGCACCCCGGCCGTCCAGGCCTTCCTCGACGGCGCGGGGCCACTGCCTACCTGTCTCCCGAAGGCCACCCGCGACGATCTCGAGGCCGTGGCCGCCGCCCTCGCGGGAGCGCCTGTGCCGCCGCGCACCGGCCTGCGCCTCGAGCTGACGGCGGCGGGCCTCCTGTCCCAGCCAGCCCGTTGCGAGCTCCGCGTGCGCGCGAGCCGCTTCGGAGCGCCCGAGACCCTGCCGCCGCTCGAGGTCCCCCGCTTCGACACGCCTCGCGGGCCCGAGCGCCTGTCACTTCCCCAGTGGCTCGTGCTCGACCGGACGCGCGCGGTCCCGAAGACCGACGAGAACAGCCTGCGATGGCACGTCGCGCGCCTCATCGGCGATCTCGAGGCGCTCCACGGCGGGCCGCTGCCCGAGAGCGTGGACGTCGAAGGGGTTCGTGTCTCCAGCTATCTCTTGCGTGAACAGCCCCTGCTCGTCGACGACGTGAGCCTCGATCTCGCGCCTGTCGGTGGCGGCGGCTTCCAGGTCCGCCCGCGCGCGGCGGGCGTGGCCCCCGAGGCGCTCGAGGGCTGGTACTTCGGCCGCACGGAGGCCGGCGCCGGGCTGCGTCTCGGCGGTGGAGGGGCCCGCCGCATGGTCGTCTTCTCCGAGCGCGCCCGGAACGCCGTGGCGCAGCTCAAGCGCCTGAATGTCCTGCCGCCCGAAGCGGTCGCCCGACTGCTCGACGACCCGCAGGCCATGCTCGGGCCCGATGTCGACCTCGGGGCCTTCTCGCCACGCGTCCGTGGGCTGGGCCTCATCGAGCCCGAGGCGGGGCGCGGCGGCAGCGACGTGCAGGTCGGCGGCTGGTTCGAGTTCACGCGCGGGGACGGCTCGGAGGGCGGCCTGCGCTGCGACCTCCGCGACCTGGCCACGAACCGCGCCTTCGTGGACGCCATCACGGCCGCCCGCGCCCGCGGCCTCGGCTGGTTCCTCCACCCCCTGGATCCGACCCTGTTCGTCCCCATCACGGCCCGCCTCGAGGCCCTGCTGCGGGCCGCGCTGGCACCACCGCCACCACCGCCCGCCCCGAAGCTGGGTCTGCAGATCGTCGAGACGCAGGACGCGGCGACGAACCTCGCCGCGGATCTCGGGCTCGGCGCGCTGCTCCCGCTGCCCGACGACCTGCCGCTCGGCGGCGCCTTCCGGCTGAAGCCCCACCAGGACCTCGGCGCCCGCTGGCTCCTGTCGCTCGCCTGTCGCGACGCCCCCCGCGAGCGCGGCGGCGCCCTGCTCGCCGATGACATGGGGCTCGGCAAGACCTTGCAGGTACTCGTCTTCCTCGCCGCCCTCCACGCCCGCGGCCGCGGCGGGCCCCACCTCGTCGTGGCACCCGTCGGCCTCCTCGAAGGGTGGTCGCGCGAGGCGGCGCGCGCCTTCGGTCGCCTCTTCGATAACGTCCGCGTCGTCAGCGGCGGGCTCGCGCGCGACGGCCGCCCCCTCGGGCGCGCCCAGCTGACGCTCGTCAGCTACGAGTCGCTGAAGCTCAACGAGCTCGCCTTCGCCCGCGTCGCATGGGACGTGGTCATCCTCGACGAGGCGCAGCGCATCAAGAACGCCGGCACCGACACGCGCCGCGTCGCCTGCGCCCTCGAAGGCCGCTTCCGCCTCGCGATGACCGGGACGCCGGTCGAGAACGCCCTGCGCGACCTCTGGAGTCTCATGGACTGGGCGACGCCAGGCCTCCTCGGGTCGGCTGACCAATTCGAGCGAACCTTCGGTCGCGCCCGCTCGAGCCAGGCGCCGCTATTCGGCGAGGAGCCGGCCGCGCACCTCCTGCGGCAGCTGCGCCCGCACTTCCTCCGGCGCCTGAAGGCCGACGTGCTCGCCGACGTCCTGCCCCCCATCGCCCACGCGCGCCACGACGTCCCGCTCGATGCGACCCAGCTCGCCGCGTACCGCGCGACCCTCGCCGACAAGGACCGCGGGCGCCTCGAGCCCCTCGCCGCTGTTCGCCACCTGCTCGACGTCTGTGCCCACCCCCACTGTCGCGAGCTCGACGTGACGCCGACCCGGCAACTGACGCCGTTCCCGAAGGCCGACGCGCTGCTGTCCCTCCTCCACGACATCGCCAGCCGCGGCGAGAAGGTCCTCATCTTCGCCAACCGCCGCCCCATCCAGCACTGGCTCGCCGCGCTCGTGACCAACGCCTTCGGGCTCGTCCCGCCCATCATCAATGGCGAGGTCGCCGAGTCCGAGCAGCGCATGCGCATCATCGACCGCTTCTCGCAGCGCGGCGGCTTCGGCGTCCTCATCCTCGCCCCGCGCGCAGCGGGCGTCGGCCTCACCATCACGGCCGCCAACCACGTCATCCATTACCAGCGCGAGTGGAACCCGGCCATCGAGGCGCAGGCGACCGACCGCTCCCACCGCATCGGCCAGACCCGACCCGTGACCGTGCACACGCTGACCGCGACAGCCCCTGGGGCGGGCCAGACCGTGGAGCAGCGCCTCGACCGCCTGCTCGTCGAGAAGCAGCGGCTTATCCGCGCCTGGGTCGTCCCGACGGGGGTTCCGGACATCACCGTGGCCGAGCTGCTTGGCGGCTGAGCCTCCCGCGCCGCTGAACGCGCGCTCACTCGGCGCCGCATCCCGCCCCTCCAAGGCGCCTCAGCTGAGGTCGCGCCGGTGCGGGCCGAGGGCGTCGAGGGCGGTGTTGGTGGCCTCGAACTCCTCGGGGGAGAGCGGACCGACAGGCAGGCGCCTCGCGACGGTCAGCAGCAACGCGGAGGGGCGGAAGACCAGGACGTCGTGCGGCGTCTTGTGGATGACGACGCCCGCGGCGGCCTGATCGGCGCACAGGCGGTCGAAGGCGTCGGGCGCCAGGTTGACGCCGTCGGTGATGGCGATGACCCAGGCGGGCTCGCCCGAGTCGAGGTCGAACTCGTTGCGCAGGGTGGGGCGGACGACCCGCAGGGCGGAGCGCTTCGGGCCGAGTCCGCTGGTGTTGCGCTGCGCGACCTCCACCGTCCGCCCGTCGAGCAGCAACAGCCAGTCAAGGGCGGCTGGCTTGCCGTCGCGCGGCGGGGAGACGAGGTGGAGCCATGTGTCGCGCGGGCCCGTGAGCGACAGCGCGTCTGACGGGGGGCGCCCCTCGCGCCCGAGGATGCACGGCGCCACGGACTCGAGCTTGCCGTCGGCTGTGTAGTCGAAGCGCGCAGTCCACTCGTCAGTCCCGCCGCGCTTCGTGGCGTAGCCCTCGCACGCGGTCTGAAGCGGACCTGCCCCACGCCTTGGCGGTGGCGGCGGCGCGATGGCGACGGGCTGCGGGGCGGACGGCGCGCTCTCCCGCAGCGGGCGCGACCACCACTCGAGCACCACCACCGCGAACCAGAACCCCTGCTTCAGCTGCTCGGGCCGCATCGCGCGCGAGGACCGTCGCAGGAGGTAGCTCCACAGCGTCTCGTTCGCGCTCAGCAGGATCGGCAGCTTGTTGAAATCCATCTGGAAGCGCTTGACCACATCGAGCACCGGCGTCCGCGCCAGCACCGTCTGCGGCCCCGTCACCGTCGACAGCGCGCCGATCGGGCCATGGCGCGAGAACTTGTCGGTCGCGTCGGCGCTGCCGTCCTGCGCCTGCTGCAGCTTCAGCAAGGCCGCGATGATCGGGCCGCGGTCGGGCAGCTTCGGGGCGGGCGCGCCCTCGAGGTCGTAGGCGTTGGGGCCCGCGGGCTCGCCGGTTGCGGAAAATTTGAGCCCTTTGACCCACACGAGAAAGTTTTCATATTCCTTCATGGATTTCTGCATCCCGGCGGTGGGCTCAAGGAGGGGCGTTGACGACGGTCAGTGGCGGCAGCGCGGCCGCGTCGGCGGGGGCGACCCCGTTCAGGTCGCAGGTCAGCCATGGGCCGTCGGGTGCGACGCGGAAGCGCCACGTCCAGGCGTAGGTCCCCGGGTTCGGGACGGTCAGGGTCGCGACGTGCTCATCGTTCGTCCGCGCGCCGTCGAGGCCGTTGTCGACGACGACGTTGAAGGCGCCCGCGACCCAGGTCCAGCCCGCATCTGGCACCGAGCCGCGCGGGCCGTAGCCCGCCTCGCTCATGAGGTCTGTCACAGCGCCCCGCCGCCCGTCTCCGGTGAGCCCCTCCGCAAAGACGCGTCCATAGAGGCGCTCCGTCGTCTCTCCCGCGGTCATCAGGATCGCGTCGGTCGGGTACTGGACGCGGCACCAGGCCGGCCTCGGCGCCGTGACCGTCAGCAGGCCGGCCTGCTGCGGATCGAAGCCGGTGTCGGTCCCATCGAGATCGCAGCGGGTCCAGAGGCCCTCGGGCGTCGCCCGGAAGCGCCACGCGTAGCGGTAGCGCCCCTCGGCTCGCGGCGCGGTGAGGGTCGCCTCGAACTCGTGGTTGGCGTCGACCGCGCGGGCGTTCACCCCCGGGGTCCACGTCCACGCATCGTCCGCGGGTGCGGCGTCCCCCTCGCCAATCGGCGCCCAGCCGAGCGCGCCCTCGAGCCCGGCTGGCACAGTCGCGCCATCGCGCGGCGCGTTCGTGACGCCGTCGACGAAGACCCGCCCGAAGACGACACCAGCCTCGGCACCCGGGCCCGCCGCGAGCGCGGGCGGGTGCTGCAGGACGCACCAGCTGACCGTCGGGGCCGAGGTCTCGGGCGCCGCCCCGTCGTCCGTCGTCGCGCTGTCCCCCGCGGCTGAGGTGTCCGGAGGTGCGGTCGCCTCGTCGGGTGCGTCCGGGCTGGCGTCGAGCGGGTCGCTGGGAGTCTCGGCGTCCTGACGCGGCAGGTCTGCCGCGGGTGCGGCGTCCGGCATGGGGCGGGAGGTCTCGCCGCAGGCGGCGATAGCGGCCGCGCTCAGGACGAGCGCGAGGGGATGAGGGTTCACGGATGCCTCCGGGCTGCGTGGACCCCGATGATGCGCCACAGCGCGAGCCGAGGGAAGGGGCTCGCGCGGGGGCACCGCAGGTGTCCGAATCCTTGTTTGGTGCACCGAATGCGGATTCGGTGGGATTGGGCAGGCGGCTTGTCTGCGACCGCGCCCGGTCGCCGCAGGTCAGGAGGCGATCCGCAGACCACCGTTGATGTGCCGCGCCACCCGTGGAAAGCTGTCGCCTCGACCACCGCAGGAGCCGCCCCGCGATGAACCCGCTCGACCTCTTCGGCCTCCGTCCCTTGCCCCAGGCGCTCCGCCAGGCCGCACTCACGCTCCGTGGCGCCCCGAGCATCCCCCCGTCGCGCTTTGGGCTCTCGAGCCTCGGCATCTTCTTCCCCCGCCTCGCGGTCGCGACCTGGCTCGGGCAGCAGCCAGGCGGAGACCGGGTGCTCGTCACCAACCTCTTCAACCGGACGCAGACGCCCGTCGCCGACGGCTGGTCCGTCCGCCGGACCCGCGTCCGCGACTTCCGCGGCCGCGCGATGACCTACGACAGCCACAACGGCACCGACTTCACCTGCCCGGTCGGGACCCTCGTCGTCGCTCCAGCGCCTGGCCGCGTGGTCCGCGTCTCGAGCGAGTTCAACCGCGGCGGGCTGAAGGTCGTCCTCGACCACGGCGACGGCCTGATGACGACCTCGAATCACCTGCTCGAGGCCCTCGTGAAGGTCGGCGAGGTCGTGCGCCGCGGCGACCCTATCGCCCGCTCGGGGGCCTCGGGCATCGACATGTTGACGGCCTTCCCGTGGAACGCGCCCCACGTCCACTTCAACACCTGGCTCAACGGCGTGCCAGCCGACCCCTACGCGCTCGACGGCGAGGCCTCGCTCTGGCGCAGGCACAATGACCCGGCCCCGGCCGAGTCCGACCCGTCCGAACCGCCGCCCGCCCCGACCGCATGGGACGGGGACGCCATCGACGCGCTCATCGCCGGATGCCGCGACCCCGAGCTCGCTCGGGCGCTCAGAGCGGCGCCACCCGAGCTGCGCGCAACGGAAGCCGTATTTCTTTGCAACTATTATCCGACCGCCTTCCCACTGCGCCCCCCGCTCGTCACCACCCCCGCGCCGCGCACGCCACGCCTCGACCTGCCGTTCCGCGACTTCGCGGGCGCGGTGATGGCGGACGTCCTCGCCTGAACCCACGCGGCCTCGCCGCACGCCTGCGCACCGGACTTGACGGAATGCGCGGGTCGCGTTGATCTGTCCCGGCTGCGGCACCACGCAGCGTCCGAGGAGGCTCCTCCCATGTCGCACCCCGTCCACGCCGACCACGCCCGCGGCTCGCTCATCACGATGGCCGTCGCCGAGTCGCTCGGCTTCCTCGTCGAGGGCGGGAGCCCGCGCTACTGCAACGAGGTCGCGACGGGGGCCCTGTCGGCCGACGAGCCCCCGTGGCTCGAGCGCGGGGAGTACGCCTTCGGCCAGTATGCGACCGACAGCCAGCTCGCCCGCGAGCTCGCCCGCTCCATCGTCGCATGTCGCGGCTTCACGCCGACCGACTACGCCCAGCGCATCGACGCCCTCTTCGACTCGAACACCGCCCTCGCCCCCGAGAACGCGACCTGGAAGGCCGCGAGCCGCCTCGCGCAGGGGATGACCTGGTTGCAGGTCGGCGAGCCGGCCCCCGCAGCTGGCAACGGCGCTGTCGTCCGCGCCGCCCCGATCGGGCTCACCTTCCGGACCCGCGAGTTCCGGAGCGGTGCTGCCCAGATGCAGGCCGAGATCTCGCACCACGACCCGCGCTCGCAGGCAGCGGCGCAGCTCTTCGCCGAGGCCGTCTTCCTCGCCGCGACGACCGACCACATCGAGCCGCGCGCCTTCCTCGCCGCCATCGCGGCCGTCGCCGAGCCGCTCGACCCCCGCCTCGCCTCGAGCGCGCGTTCGCTCGAGCGGGTCCTGTCGCTGCCGTTGTCCGACGCGCTGCCGCACGTCGCCCGCGCCGGCTTCGTGCCAGAGGATGGCTACCCGCCGTCCGAGGTCATCTCGGGCTTCTCCACCCCGACCGTGCTGTGGGCCGTCCAGTCGTTCCTCAGGAACCCGCGCTCGCCCGAGCTCGTGATCGTCGCGGCCCTCTCAGGTGGCGGCGATACCGGCTCTGTGGCGGCTGCTGCGGGCGCGCTCGTCGGCGCGCACGTCGGCTTCTCGGGCCTCGGGACCCGCCTGCAGACCTGGTCCGAGCGCCTGAACGACCACGGCGAGGATGGCCGCGACGTCCTGTCGACGCTCGGCGCTCAGCTCGTCGGGCGCGCCTGACCCCCGTCCCTCCGGGAGCCTCGATGCAGACTGGCCCGCGCCTCCGGATCGTCGCGATCAACGACGTCTATCTGCTCGACAACCTCCCGCGCCTCGCGACGCTCATCGCCCACCATCGACGCGTCGACCCGGCCGACGTGCTGCTCGTGACGCTCGCGGGTGACTTCCTGTCGCCGAGCATGCTGGCGAGCCTCGATGGCGGGGCTGGCATGGTGGACTGCCTGAACCACCTCGGTGTCACCCACCTCGCGCTCGGCAACCACGAGGATGACCTCGAACCCCTCGTCCTCGCCGCCCGCCTGCGCGAGCTACAGGGCCGCTGTCTGAGCGCCAACGTCGACCTCCCCGACGTCGCGCTGCCGACCTGCGACGTCGTCACCGTCACAGCCCCGTCGGGGGTCTCGGTCCGCGTCGGCCTGACCGGCGTCTGCACCCTCGACCCCGCGCTCTACCGCACCGCGCCCTTTGACGGGGCGCCCGTGACGCCGCTCCGCGTGGCCCTCGACCGCGAGACGCGCCGTCTGCTCGGCGAGCTCGCCTGCGACCTCGTCATTCCGATGACGCACCAGTCCCTCGTCGAGGACCTCGCCCTCGCGCGGGCCACGACCCCGCGCTATCCCGTCATCCTCGGCGGCCACGACCATCAGGTCGCCATCGAGCGGGTCGGCGCCACGACCATCGTCAAGGCCGGCACAGACGCCTTCCGTGCGGCCATCGTGAACGTCACCTGGCCCGATGGCGGCGGGTCGCCCGAGGTGAGGGTCGTCCTCGAAGAGGTCGTGGCCTGGGACGAGGACCTCGCGATGCGGGCCCGGGTCGACCACCACCTGCAGCGGGTCGCATCCCTTGAGCGGGCGACCTTGTACCTCATCCCGCCGGGCACCGAGCTGTCCTCGGTCGGCACGCGTGCGCATCCAACAACGCTTGCGACGTTTTTCTGCACGCGCCTGCGCGACCTGTTCGGGGCCGACGTCGCGTTGCTCAACGGCGGCGGCATCCGTGGTCGGCGCGTCTACCGGCAGGCCCTGACGTATGGGGCGCTGAAGGCCGAGATGCCGTTTGACAACGAGATCGTCTGCGTCGACGTCCCCGGGCCGGTGCTCGCGGACGCCATCGCGGGCTCGCGCGCGCGGGCGCCTGCCGAGGCTGGTTGCTTCCTGCATGTTGACGACGGGGTGATCCTCGGCCCTGACAACCGCCCGCTGAGCGTCGGGGGCCGGTCGTTTGACGGCGTCCCGACCTGGAAGGTCGCGACCGTGCGCGAGTTCTTCCGCGGCATGGACAACCTGACACCCCTCGTCGCGTGGAGCGAGGCCAACCCGGACGCGCTGCCGCCTGCTGGCACGGGGCGCGAGGTCAAGCAGGCCCTCGTGGAGAGCTTCGTGCGCGAGCTGTGGCGTGCGCTCGGCGGCTTCGCGGGCGTCGACCGGGACGGTGACGGGGTCGTCCGCCGCGAGGACCTCGACGTCGCGCTCATGCGGCTCCTGCGGGCTGACGCCTCGCCAGTCACGGCCGCGCTCGTCTTCGACACGATGGACGCCGACCACGACGGCACGGTGACCCGCGGCGAGGTCTGCCGACCGCGCGATCTGGGTTGGCCGAGCGCGGGACGTCGGCTTGAGTCTTCGTGTTTCGAAATATTTCGATGGCCATCAGGTCGCGCCCGCGTGGACGACGCGGTTCCGCCCGCCGCGCTTGGCGCGGTAGAGCGCCGCATCGGCCGCGACGAGGAGGGCGTCGAGATCGCCCCCGTCTTCGGGGGACACGACGTAGCCCGCGCTGAGGGTGACCCGGACTTCCCGCGGGACGAGCGTCGGGGGCGCCCTGTCGCTGCCTTCGGTCCGTGACGGGAGCTGGGTCACGGCGCGCTCGACCTCGCTTCGCAGGCGCTCGAGCACCTCGCGCGTGCGCGCGGAGTCCACCTCGACGAGGATGATCACGAACTCTTCACCGCCATAACGGGCGACGATGTCGTGCGCGCGGACCTCGCGCTTGAGCACGGCGGCGACGGTCTGCAAGACGGCGTCGCCCGCGTCGTGGCCCCAGGTGTCGTTGACCTGCTTGAAGTGGTCGACGTCGAGCATCGCGACCGCGAGGCTGTGGTCGTAGCGCTCGGCGCGCGCGAGCTCGGCCCCGAGCAGCTCGAAGAGGTGGCGGCGGTTGACGAGTCCGGTCAGCCCGTCGGTCCGGGCGAGCGTCACGAGCTGTGCGTTCAGGGCCTCGAGCGCATCCTGGCGGCGCTCGGACTCGGCGGTCCGCTCGGCGACGCGGGCCTCGAGGGTCCGGGTGTAGGTCTCGAGCTCGGCGGCCATCGTGTTGAAGGCAAACGATAACTGGCCAATTTCGTTCCGCGCGTCGACGGGGGCCCGCGCCGAAAGATCGCCCGCTTCGACGCGCCGCACCGCCTCGCGGAGGCGTCTCAGGGGCCGCACGACGAGCAGCAGAAGCCCGCCGTGAAGCGCCAGCACCAGCGTCAGCGCGACGGCCACCGACGCGCCGATGATGATGACGCGCGCCTCCCGGATGCGGGCTGTCACGGCCTCGGTGTCGAAGACCGCGACGAGCGTCCCCCAGCGCAGGCCGCTCACGACCGGCATCGAGACCGCGAGGGCGCGTGGCGCGGCGGGGCGGTCGACGTAGCGCCAGACAGAGGTCTCGGCGGTCGCGGCCCCGCGAGCGAACGCCACCACCTCCTCCGGATCGCCGAAGCCGTCGCCGACGATGGCCTCGCGCAGCGTGCCAGTCCCCGAGTGCGCGAGGGCCTCGCCGCCCGCGTCGAGCAGCGCGACCGACAGCACGTCGAGATGCTCGCGACCCTTGCGCGCGAGCTCGGTCAGCGCGTCATCGAGGCGCTCGACCGCGCCCGAGGCGACGTCGAAGGCGCAGGTCACCGAGAGGCTCTCGAGCAGCGCGAGCGAGCGTGAGCGTTGTTCGCGGTGGAGGCGGGCGACGAGCAGCCCCTCGGCGATGACCGCGATAATCGCGAGGACCATCAGGATCAGAATGGTCGCCAGCAACGCGATGCGCCCGGAGAGCCCGATGGCGGGCTGCTGCGCCGCGGTCGGCCGGGGGTCCGGGTGGGCCTCAGCGGGCGGCATCGGAGACTCCATCCGTCTGCCCGCGGTGCGCGGCGACCCGCGCCATCGTGGCCCGGATGCCGTCGTAGTGCTGCTCGGAGGGCGGCGCCCAGCCGCTGACGTGGTTGCTCGTCCCGGCGTAGATGTGGCGTCCCCGGGCGGATCGCGTGTCCATGGCCATGAAGGCGGCCGTGATGCGCGCGTCGAGGTGCGCCGAGAGACCAGGGGCGGCACAGAGGGCGTCGTAGGGGATGCGGCCAGCCTTGTGCAGGATGCGCAGGTCGGCGGCCTCGGCGGTCGCGCCAGCCGTGCGGCGGGTGTAGTCGAGCATCCCGGAGTAGGTCGCGGCGGCGTCTGCGCGCCCCGCGAGCACGTCCGCGATGGCCGAGGCGTGGTTCCCCGCGAAGCGCACGCTCGCGAAGTCGCGGCGCGGGTCGAGCCCGTGGTCGAGGAACGTCGCCCATGGCAGGATGAAGCCGGAGGCCGAGGCTTCGTCGACGAGGCTGACGCGCTTGCCGCGCAGGTCCTGCAGGCCCTCGAACGGCGCGTCGCGGCGCACGATGATGTAGGACGAGTAGGACGTGGCGCCCCCCGCGATCTGCGACGCCAGCAGCCGGATGGCGGGCGAGCGGTCGCGCGCGAGGGCGAAGGTGGCGGGCGGAAGGATGGCGAGGTCGACGGTGTGGGTGAGGAGTCGGTCGATGAGGTCGAGGTAGGAGTCGGCGACCACGAGCACGACCGGGACGCCGAGGGCCTCCTCGAGCCACACCGCGAGGTTTCGATGCTGCGCCACCATGTCGGCTGGCGCCACGATGGGGGCGAGCCCGAGGCGCAGCTGTTCCGCGGGCAACTCGGCGGCGGTGATGGTCAGGGAGGCGGGGGCGGGCGGGCGGGCGGGGGTGCGTGGGCCCTCCTCGAAGGCGCCCGAGCGCGGCGGCTCGAGGCAGCCCGTAAGCAGAGCGGCCCACGCGACGCAAGCCATGGCCGGTGACACGCGCCATCGTGCATGCGCCGACACGGGCCGCGTGTCCAGCGACCTGCGCTCAGCCGCTTGGCCGGCCGTCTGTAGGACGCGCTGCATGGCGGCACGTTACCGCAGAATCGTCGAAGAATCCAGTCGCCAGCCCGGCCGCGCAGCGCTCAGAAGGCGCCGCGGAGGCCGATCGCGGGCGTCAGCGGGAGGCTCGTGATGTCCGTACGGCGACGGAAATCATCGCTGTACTGGACGGCCTCGATGTTGGCGCGGTTCGTGGCGTTGTTCAGCTCGAGGTAGGTCTCGAGGCGCCAGCGGTCGAAGATCCAGGTCTTCGCGATGCGCAGGTCGAGCTGGAAGAAGCCTGCGACGCGCTCCGACAGGAGTGGCGCACCCGGCCGTGGCACCCAGACGTCGGCGCCCGCGTCGTACCAGGCCGGCTCGAGCGGGGTGAAGGGGTTGCCGGTCGCGTAACGCACGCGCGCGCCAGCCCGCCACCCCGCGCCGAGCTGGACGCCCGTGACGAGGGCGAGCACGTGGGTCTGGTCGAACGAGAAGAAGCGCTCGGCCTGCCCCGGGCGGTCGACACGGCGCGAGCGCGACAGCGTGTAGGAGAGCCAGCCGTCGACGACCGGGTGCTGCAGCCGGACGAGCGCCTCGCCACCGAGGACGCTGCCCTCGCCCGCGTTGTCGTAAGGTCGCCCTCCGAGCGTGTCGGTGCGGACGACGAGCTGGTCGAGGTGCTTCGCGAAGCCCTGCAGCTCGACCGAGAGCAGCGACCCGACGCGCTGGCTGACGCTCAGGTTCAGGTAGGCCGCGCGCTCGGGTGAGAGCTCGGTGTTGCCGGTCGACCTCGCGCTCTCGTCCGGGGCTGGGGCCTGGTGGTTCAGACCGGCCGCGAGGCCGAGGCGCAGCGACGGCACGACCGCCCAGTTGGCCGCGACGCGCGCGTCGAGGGCCGCGTCGTCGAAGTTCCCGTGCCAGGTCTGGAGCCGCGCACCCGCGAGCAGGCCGACCTCGGGGGTGGCCTGCCAGGTGGCCTCGGACCACGCGTCCACGCGCCCCGAGAAGCCCTCCTCACGCGCCTGGATGATCTGCTGGACCTCGGAGGGCAGCTGTACCTCGCCCTCCTTGCGCGGCAGCGGCAGACGCACGTCCACCTTGAAGCGCGTCACTTCGCTGTAGAGCCCCGAGCGCAGGTTGAACCGGCTCGACGGGCGCCAGCTGACGTCGCCCTGGAGAATGAGCGGGTCGAACGTGATGCGCAGGTCGTTAGAACCGGGGGAGACCCGCAGCTGCTGGTAGCTCGTCGCGAGCCCCGCCGTGACGGTCACCTCGTTCGACAGCGCGTGCTCGAGCGTCCCCTGGACCTGGTGAAATGAGCGCGATAGCGCGAAGTTGCTGGCGTTGGGGTCGTTGCCGCCCGGCGACCCGCCGAAGACCACCAGCGAGTCGTCCGAACCGAAGACCAGCAGCCGCATCCGCGGGCCGCGCTCGGGCGCGAAGTCGGCCCGGGCCTGGTAGTCGTAGTAGCGCGGGGCGCTCGAGAAGCGGAAGCCGCCGTCTTCGCCGCCGATGCCCGCCAGGATGGCGTCGACCCAGCTCCGCCGCGCCGCCGCGCCGACCGTCCAGTCCTTGCCCGCCGGTCCCGTCACGAGCCCTGCGAGGTGGTAGATGTTGGCGTCCCCGTGCCCGTGCACCCCGTCGCGCGCCATGTCGCGCAGCGTCACGTTGACGATGCCCGCGGTGGCGTTGCCGTAGCGGGTGGAGTAGCCGCCTGGCCGGTAGTCGATGTCCTCGACCCATTGGTCCTGCAGCACCGAGTAGATGCTGCCGAAGTGGAAGAGCTGGAGGATCGGCAGCCCGTCGAGGAAGAAGCGCGTGTCCTCGGGCGCCGAGCCGCGCACGATGAGCTGGCCAGCCCCGGGACCGGCCGACGCTGGACGCGCGACGCCAGGCAGCGACTCGAGCACCTTCAGCGGGTCGCCCGCCGCGCCCGGCACCTCGCGCGCCCGCTCGGCCGAGATCTGGATCCGCGCGGCGTCCTGCAGTCGCTCGCGGTCGTCAACGACCCGGGTCACATAGCTGTCAAGAGATCCTGGCGTGATGCGCAGCGTCACGTCGGCCGGGCCATTCGCCCGCACGAGCGCCCGTGACTTCGCGGACCCTTCGGACCGGAACGGCACCTCGACCGTGTAACGCCCACGCGGCAGGTCGTCGAAGCTGAAGCGGCCCTCCGCGTCGCTCAGCGTCTCGACGGGCGCCGCCGTGACGCCCTCGGGCACGTCGCTCCGGACAGCTGTCACCGGCAGCCCTGCCACCGGGCGCCGCGTCCCCCGCTCGAACACGCGCCCGCGGATGGCCTCCGCGACCTTCGGCACGTCTTCGGCCGCGCGCCGACCGACCGCGGCGAGTGGCGGGGCCGCCCGTGGGAAGGCGATCGGCGTCGTCAGCCGGACGGCGACTGGCGCGCCATCCTGGGTCGCAGGCTTGAAGCGAGCGTCCGCGAGCAGCGCGAGCGCGAGCTGGCCGAGCGCCGCGGTTGGCGCCGAGACCACCTTGAGGTCGCTCGCGCGCCCGTCCACCCCGACGGTCAGCTCGACCACGACGAGGTGGGATACGTCACGCCGTGCGGGCAGCGCGCTCGGGAAGGTCGGAGGCGCCTCGAGGGACGGCGGCACGACGACTGGCTCGGCGGGTCCGGGTTTCGGGCTCGCGCCGAGCGTCAGCGCTGCGAGCAGCGCTGGAAACAGCGGGCTCATGGCGTCACCTCGAGGACCGTCGAGGACCAGGTCGTGCCGCCGTCGAGGTCGCGGGCCACCGCGATGACGGCGACGCGCGGGCGCGTGCCGTCCTCGGGCCACGTGAAGGTCGCTGGGTCGAGTCCGACGGTGCGGGCGGGCTCGAGGGTGCCAGCTGTCACGTACCAGCTGATGACGATGCGCGCGGGGTCGAGCGGGGGCGCGACCGCGTCGAAGGCGGGCGTCAGCGTCAACGTCTCAGGCGCCTCGGGGGCGCCTGGCGCGGTGATCAGATCGAAGTCGGGCGGGTTGACGAGGGTCGCCTCACCGTCGGGCTCGGGGTCGAGGCGGCGCCCGGCCGGGATGGCGTCCCCACCTTCCGCGAGCAGCCACCAGCCGGTGCCTGGCGTCTCGGGCGGCGGTGTGAAGGTCAGCGGGTTGCCCGTCCCGAGCGGCAACGCGGGGCCTGCCGGGCAGCGGACCGGGTCTGCCGGCGCCCACGCGACGGGGCAGGCCGACCAGGTGACGTCGCCCTCAATGGCCCAGGTCAGGGCCGCGACGGTCACCGGCTCGCCCGGCACGAAGCCCGTCGGTTCCGTCCGGATGGCGAGGATCCGGGGACCGTCGAGGACGTCGGCCGGGGGCATCTCGCAGGCGGCGAGCGTCAGGACGAGGGCGAGCCAGAGGCCGCGACGGTGCGATGAGAGCGCCATAGGGGGCTCGCATAAGCACCGCAGCCCGCGAGACAAGGCCCCAGTCGCCGGTTCAGGCCGCCGGTGCCTTGCGGAGGCGGCGCACGAGAGGTCCGAGGAGGGCGGTCAGCGCGAGCGCCACGAGGCCGGTCACGAGCCCGACGAGCAGGACGGAGACCGTCTTGAGCAGCTCGTGGAGCCACGAATCGGGGGAGGCTATCCCGTCAACGACGCCGTGGATGGCGTGCTCGAGCGGCGGGAGGCCGTGCTCGACGATGCCGCCGCCGACGAGGAGCATCGCGAGGGTGCCGACGACGCCGATGAGCTTCATGAGGGGCGGCATCGCGATGAGGATGCCGCGCCCGACGCGCGCGCCCGCGCCGCCCCGCTGCACGAGGTGGAGCCCGACGTCGTCGGCCTTCACGATGGCCGCGATGAGCCCGTAGATGGCGAAGGTCAGGCCGAAGGCGACGATGACGAGGGCCACGGTGCGCCGCGCGAACTCGAACTCCGCGAGGGCGTTGAGCGCGATGACGACGATTTCGGCCGACAGGATGAGGTCGGTGCGGATGGCGCCCTTCACGCGCTCGCGCTCGAGCTGCTGCGGGTCCTTCGGCGCGTCGGCGGGCTTGTCGCCGCGGTCGTGGTGGCCGAGGCCGAGTTTTTCCGAGAACTTGTGCACACCCTCGTAACACAGGAAGGCCCCGCCGGTCATGAGCAGCGGCGTCAGCAGCCATGGCGCGAAATACGACAGCCCGAGGGCGACTGGCACGAGCCAGGCCTTGTTCAGCAGCGAGCCCTTCGTCACCGCCCAGACGATCGGCAGCTCACGCTTCGGGTCGATGCCGACGAGGGACTCGGCCCCGACAGCGAGGTCGTCGCCCGCGATGGCCATCGTCTTCTTGGTCGCGAGCTTGGACATGACTGCCACGTCGTCGAGCAGCGACGCGAGGTCGTCGAGGAGGGCGAGGAGGCCGGCGGCGGGCATCGTGAACGTCCTGAGTTTGCGGGTTTTCCGGGTCGTCTGACGGTCCGTCAGACATCGAGGCTCAGCGCCCGAGGGCCTGGGCGAGCGCCTTCAGGAAGACCTCGTAGGCGTGCAGCGGGTACTCGCCCATGTGGAAGATGCGCAGGTACTCGGCCGACAGCTTGCCCTGCGCCGAGTAGATCTCGAAGACCATGCCGTCGACTGGCGTCGTGGCGAGCGTGTCGGCGAGCGTCTGGTAGCTGACGCCCGGCGGGATGGCGAGCATCGTGCCGATCCCCTGCAGCGGCTGTCCGTCATAGCGGGCGATCCGCAGGCCGAGCGCCTCGTAGCCCGCGCGCAGGAGGTCGCAGCGGGCCTGGTAGATGGCGTGGCGCCCGGCGACGCCGCCCTCGGCCTCGAGCGCGTCGAGGGCGGCTGCGATCTGGAGGACGCTCATCGCGTCGATCGTGTACGGGTGGGCGCCGCCCTGCTGCGATTTCCAGGTCTTGTAGAGCTCGAGGTTCGGGGCGCGCGGCGGCAGGGTCGCCATCTCGGAGAGCAGGTCGCGCCGGACGAGGGCGCAGGTCATGTTCGGGTGGGAGTGCAGCCCCTTGTTGCAGGACCCCATGACGGCCGCGACGTTCCACGCGTCGAGGTCGATCGGCTCGACGAACAGTGTGCTGATGCCGTCCATCAGCAACTTCTTGCCATGGCGGCGGGCGATAGCGCCGATTTCGGCGACCGGGTTCAGCGTGCAGGTGCTCGTCCCGCCATGGACGACGGCGATCGCGTCGAACTCCGCCACGCGCGCCTCGATCTCGGCGAGGTCGGGGCGGTGGCCATAGGGGAGCTCCATGTCGACGACGGGCTGGCCAAGGGTCTTCGCGAACTCGAGGATGCGGTCACCGTAGGCGCCGTTGCGGATGACGAGCAGGCGCTCGTCCTTCCGGAGGCACGAGCCGAGCACGGCCGCCATCGCGGTCGAGCCGGTGCCCGTCAGGAGGATGGCCTCGTGGTTGGGCGCGCCGAGCGCGGCAGGGATGCCCGTCAGGACGCGCTTCAGGACGGGACCGAAGCGGGGTCCGCGCGGGACGATGGGGTTCTCGCCGTAACTGCGCGAGACGGCGTTGACCGCGTCGGGCAGGTGGAAGACGGCGGGGGTCAGCGAGACGACCTTATACGGCAGGGCGGCGTTGTCCATGGCGACGCTTCTAGCAAAGGCTGGCGATTCGCGCCACTGGTCTGCCATGGCTTGCCATGGCCTGGCGGGGCTTGCCAGGACCTTGGGACCCCCTGGCCGCGGAACGCCGCGGGACGGATGACCCTCGCGGGCTGGGGCGGTCTCTGCTATCGTGTCGGGCCCGGTCGAAGGAGCCGCCGATGTCCCGTGCCCTGTTGCCAAGCCTCGTCGCGAGCCTGCTCGCCGCCTGCAGTCCGCCGCCCGCCGCGCCGCCTGACGCCGCGCTGGCTGTGAACGCGCAGGCCGGTTCCGGGCCCGTGACGCCGGACGCTCCGTCGAGGGCTGGCGGTTGCACCTGGGAGACGCCGCTCGAGGCTGGTGTGCCGGGCAGCCCGGGGCACCTCATCCCGTCGGAGCGCAACCCGAACGGCCACACCGAGCTCGCGTGGCGGATGCGTGCGATGCAGGATCACCTCGCGGCGGTCCGGGCGGCGATCGTCGAGGGCCAGGCCCTGCCACCGAAGCCTCCGGATCACCACCGGATCCGCTGTTCGTGGCCGACGACCGCCTCGGACCGCAACGCGGCCTTCGACGCCTTCTCGGTCAACTACCTGCAGGCTCTCGACACGCTGCACGACGGAGCGTCGGCGACTCCTGTGAAGGAACGTTACGCCGCAGCCCTCGGGACCTGCCGCGCCTGCCACGAGAACACCTGTCCCGGGCCACTCATGGCCATCGATTCGCTCGCGCTGCCATCCGCGGCCCCAGCGACCCCGCCAGCCCCCGCCGCCCATCCTTGACGAGGAGCCCCCCGACCCCATGGAGACCTTCCAGAACCTCGTCGACATGTTTCAGAAGGCGACCGCCCGCCACGCGGCGCGTCCCCTCTTCGGCGTCAAGCGCAGCGGGGCGTGGCAGTGGATGACCTATGGTGAGGTCGCGGCCCGCGTCGACGCCTTCCGGGCGGGGCTCGCGGGTCTCGGCGTGGGGCGCGGCGACCGGGTCGCCATCATCGCGGACAACAGCCCCGAGTGGGCCATCGCGGCCTACGCGACCTACGGCCTCGGGGCGCAGTTCGTGCCGATGTACGAGGCGCAGCTGGCGCGCGAGTGGGAGTTCATCCTGCGCGACTGCGAGGCGAAGGTCCTGCTCGTCGCGAACGGCGACATCGAGGCGAGGACGCGGCCGTTCATCGCGTCGATCCCGGCGCTCGCCCACGTCGTGAACCTGAGTGGCCCCGTGTCCGCGCCCGAGTCGACGACCTTCCGCGGGCTCGTGAAGCTCGGGGAGGCCCGCCCGGTGCCAGCGATCCAGCCTGGCTCGCACGAGCTGTGCGGGTTCCTCTACACCTCGGGGACGACGGGCGATCCGAAGGGCGTGCTCCTGACGCACGGGAACATCACCAGCAACATCAACGCCATCCACGAGATCTTCCCGATGGGTGCGGGCGACGTCTCGCTGTCGTTCCTGCCGTGGGCCCACAGCTTCGGCCAGACCGTCGAGCTGCACGCCCTGCTGTCCTACGGCGCCTCGATGGCGCTCGCCGAGTCGGTCGCGACGATCCTCGCGAACCTCGCCGAGATCCGCCCGACGCTGCTCTTCTCGGTCCCGCGCATCTTCAACCGCATCCACGAGGGGGTGCACAAGAACATGCGCGACGCGGGCGGGCTGCAGCTCGAGCTCTTCAACCGCATGGTCTCGGTGGGGCGCGAGCGGCGGGCGCTGGCCGCCGAGGGGCGCTCGAGCCTGCTCGTCGAGGCGCAGCACGTGATGCTCGACCGCCTCGTCGCCTCCCGCATCCGCGAGCGCTTCGGCGGGCGGCTGCGCTGGGCCTTCTCGGGCGGTGCCGCGCTCGCCCCCGAGGTCGCGTCGTTCATCGACACCCTCGGGGTCCCCGTCTACGAGGGGTACGGCCTCACCGAGACCGCCCCCATCGCGACCTGCAACACGCCGGCCGCGCGCCGCATCGGCTCGGTCGGCAAGCCCCTCCCCGGGGTCCGCGTGACGCTCGCGCCTGTCGAGGACGCCCCGCCTGGCGAGGGTGAAATCGTCATTTACGGGCCCAATGTCATGCAGGGTTACCACCGCCTGCAGGCCGAGACCGCGTCCGCCCTGACGCCAGACGGTGGCTTCAGGACAGGCGACCTCGGGCGCTTCGACGCGGACGGATTCCTTTACGTGACAGGTCGACTGAAAGAGCAGTACAAGCTCGAGAACGGGAAGTTCGTATCCCCTGCGCCGCTCGAGGAACAGCTGCGTCTGTCCCCCTACATCGCGCAGATCGTCATCGACGGGACGAACCGTCCGTCCAACGTCGCGGTCATCGTGCCCGACTTCGACGCGCTGAAGCCGTGGGCGAAGACCGCGGGCGTCGAGACGCGGACGAGCAGCGAGCTCGCGCGCCGCCCCGAGGTCGCCGAGCTGCTGCGCGAGGAGATCGGCCGACTTGGCCGTGACTTCAAGGGCTTCGAGCGGCCCGAGCGCTTCATCGTCGTGGCCGAGGACTTCACGACCGACAACGGCCTGCTGACGCCATCGCTCAAGGTTCGGCGCCGCGCGGTCCTCGCCCGCTACGCCGAGCAGCTCGCGCGCCTCCATGCGCGTTGAGCGCAACCGCGTGCGTGCACGCGTCCCATCCTGCCAACGAACCATTCATCCAGCCCTGTCCAGATGTCGCGCGCCCCCGCGCGGAAGGCCAACGCCCCCGTGTCAGCCTCCATCCCCGAATGGTGGTCGCCCGCGGACACGGCCTCCGTCGAGGTCCGGCGGCGCGCTGTCGAGGACGATGACCGCCTCTCCGCGCTGCTCGCCATCGAGGGGGCCTCGCCCGTCCTGGGGCTCGAGGTCGCGACGACCATCGCGCGGCTCTCGACGCGCGTCCTCTCGAACCTCCCCGAGGTCGATGAGGTCGACGACCTCGACGCCGAGCGACTCGAGCTGCTGCATGCGGTCGTCTGCGGCGAGTTCGGCCTGCGCGGGGCCGAGGATGACTACTTCGCGGCCGCCAACAGCAAGCTCTCGCTCGTCCTCGAGCGGCGCCGTGGGCAGCCCATCCTCGTGAGCGCGGTCTGGATGCTCGTCGGGCGGACCGCTGGCATCGATGTTCAAGGTGTCGGGTTTCCAGGGCATTTCTTGATCCAGGTCGAGGGCCGGCTGGTCGACGCCTTCAACGACGGGCGGGCGCTGGACGACGCGGACGTCCGCCGCCTCGCCGAGCGTGTGATGCCTGGGCGCCGCATGGAGTCGAACTGGCTGCAGGTCGTCGGGACGCGCGAGATCGCCGAGCGGGTGTTGCGCAACCTCATCCACGCGAGTCTGCGGGCGCATGACCTGTTCGGGCGATACCGCGCGCTGCGGATGCTCGCGGGGCTGCGGCCAAACGATCCGTCGTTGCAGCTCGAGGTCGCGGTCCTGACCGAAGAGCTCGGGGTCTGGGGTGAGGCGCGCGAGATGTATCGCAGCCTCGCGAAGACCTTTCCGGAGTCCCGCGAGGGGCAGGCGGCCGAGGTGCGGCGCATGCAGATGAGTCAGCGCGCGCGGGTGCTGCACTGATGGCGGGCGCGGACCGGATCGTGGCGGACGTCCGGGGTGGCGCCGAGGGCCCGACCGTGGTCGTGGTCGGTGGGACGCACGGCAACGAGCCGGCGGGGCTGGCGGTGTGCGCGCGGCTCGGTCGGAGCCTCGGGCTCGCGCGTGGGCGCCTCATCGCGCTCCTCGGCAACGCGGCTGGCCTCGCGGCGGGTCGGCGCTTCGTCGACGAGGATCTCAACCGGACCTTCCGGGCGGAGCGCGTGACAGCCCTTCGGGACGGGCAGGTGGCGGGGCTTCTCGAGACCGCCGAGCTCGTCGAGCAGCGGGCGCTGCTCGCGGTCTGGGACGGTCTCCGTTGCGGGGAACGCGTCCTGTTGGATCTTCACACGTTTTCGGGGCCCGGGACGCCCTTCGCGATGGCGGGGCCCGACCCGGTCTCGCGCGAGCTCGGGCGTTCCTCGGGGCTCGCGACGCTGCTCGGGCTCGAGCGCCACCTGCGCGGGACGATGGTCGAGCTCGGGGCGCTCGATGGCGCCCCGGTGCTCGCGATCGAGGGCGGGCAGCACGCCGACCCGCGCGCCGCCGAGGTCCTGGCCGGAGCGGTCCTCGCCATCCTCGCGGCCCTCGACCTCGGCCCGACCTTCGACGGCGCGGCGCCGCGCTTGCCGGCCCCGAGCCCCGCCTCCGACCTGCTCGACATCGTGCACCGCCACGGGCTGACGGCGGGCGACGGTTTCGCGATGCGGGCGGGCTACGCCAACCTGATGCCGATCCGGGCGGGAGAGCACGTCGCCGACGACCACCGCGGGCCGATCCTCGCGCCCTGCGACGGCCTGATGGTGATGCCGCTTTACCAGGGGCTCGGCCAGGACGGCTTCTTCATCGCGCGCCCGTGGCCGTGATGGCCCTGGTGGCGCGGGCCCATGACAGCGCCGCGCGTCGATGCTCCCAGAGCCGGTGATCGCACCGTGACCCTGACCGCCGGCGGGGGCGCCAGCGGCGAGCCGGGTTGCGGGCTCAGGCCGGTCATGGGACGATGCGCCTCCGACGTCGGGGGGATCCCATGCCGCATCGACTGCTGACCGCGCTGGCGCTGCTGATGGCGAGGCCCGCGCACGCCAACGCCCCGCCGCCCGTCCTTCCGGGTGACGTCGTCGGCGACCCGGTCTTTCCGGACGGGGTGACGGTCGTGTCGCAGGCGCTCGACCTCGACCTCAGGCCGCTCGTGACGCGCCATGAACCAGCGCAGGCGCGGGTGACGTGGGTGCTTCGGGTCTCCACGCCACAGGTCGTCCCGCTCGACCTCGTGGGTGCGGGGACCAACAGGGTGACCGTGGACGGGGTCGCGGTCGCGGTCGGGCCGCCCGAGCTCGGGCCCGTCCCAGCGGATTGGCCGTCGCAGCCGACCGTGCCAGCGATCGGTGGCGTGCCAGAGGCGCCCTACCGCCCGATGCGCGAGGCGGCCTTCCGGGCCGTCGGGCTGACGCTCTCGCCTGGCGAGCACACGGTCGTCCGGACCCTCGGGTTCGAGCCGCAGCGCGACCGCCGAACGGGGCCAGCGCTCATCCATCAGCTCGTCTGGGTGCTCGGTGCGGCGCCAGCGCCGGTCGAGGTCCGCGTCCGCGTCCCGGAGGCCTGGGTGATGCGCGCCTCGATTCCACTCGCCCCGCAGGCCGCGTCAGGGCCAGGCGCCATCTTCGGCGGGGTCCTGCGCCGCGACGGGGGCGCCGCGGTGCCATTTGCGATGGCGCTCCATGCACCCTGGGGCGGGATCGGCGAGACCGCGGAGCACCTGGCGCTCGGGCTTGGGTGCGTGGTGTTCCTCGGCGGCTGGTTCTTCGTCTGGCGCGGTGCCCGGCGAGCCGTCGAGACGGGGCGTTCTGCGTGGGCTGGGAGCTTGCCGACGCTCGGGCTCTGGGTGGTCCTCCTCGTGGCGTCGACGGTCCTCGCGATCGCGGCGCCAGGGCTTGGCTACGGCCTGCCGGCGGGACAGCTCGTGGAGCGCGGCTATCGCGGGATCTTTCTCGGAGTCGCCGGCTTCCTCGCCGTCCTGCTGGCCCTCGTCGCTGGCGTCGTGACCACCGTGCTGACCCAGCGTCGGGCCACCCGGGGCTCACTGTGAGGGGCCGCGGTCTCACGTCGCTCGCGTGGGCGCTCACCGCCTGCAACCCGCCGCTCATCGATCCGACGGACGTCGTCGTGGCGCCGTCGGCCGACGTGCGCGACGCGGACGCAGCCGCTGGGCTCGAACCGGGGCCCGGGACCTGCCCGGTGACGTTCGCGGTCAACGCGCCAGTCGGGGCGCGCGCGGTGACGGTGGCCGGGTCATGGAACCGCTTCAGCGAGACAGCGACGCCGCTCGCGCACGCACCCGAGCTGGGGCCCGAGGCCTTCGCCGCGACGCTGTTCCTGCCGCCAGGCGCCCACCCGCTGCGCCTCGTCGTCGATGGGCGCGTCGAGGCCGCTCCGCCGCCGCGCGAGACGCCAGCTGGCGGGTCGGGGCCCGAGGCGGTGCTGACGCAGTGGGAGGACGGCATCGAATACCGAAGCTTGCGCGTCGCCGACTGCGCCGCTCCGGGCCTGGAGGTCGTCGACCTGCGCGTCACACCCCCCCTTGGGGGCTCGCCGCTTGGCGGTCTCGCCGGCACCCTCTGCGCACGCCGAGGGGACGCGCCGCTCGCCGCAGCCACCCTCACGCTCGCGGTCGGCGACCAGACGCCGGCGCTGACGCCGGTCGCGGACCCGGCGGGCGGGACGACTCGGACGTGCGCGGCCTTCGCTGTCGAGGCGCCGCTCGGCAAGCACAGCCTGCGCGCGCAGGTCGAGGACGCGGCCGGGCGCGCGGGGCACCTCTTCGTACCCGTCTGGATCGCGGCCACCCCCTTCCGTTGGGACGCCGGCCTGCTCTACATGGCGATGGTGGATCGCTTCGCCGACTCGGACGGGCGCGCGGCCACCGAACCTGGCGTCCTGCCCATCGCGAACCACCTCGGCGGCGACTTCCTTGGTCTGCGCCGACACATCGAGGACGGCACCTTCGCGCGGCTCGGCGTCGGGGCGCTCTGGCTCGCGCCCGTGCAGGCCAACGCCACGGGCCCCTGGCCAAGCCGCGAGGGGCACCGCCTGACGGCCTACCACGGATATTGGCCGGTCGACCCGCGAGCGGTCGATCCGCGCCTCGCGGAGGCCTCGGCTCCGTCCCCCGAGGCGGCCCTCGACGCGCTCGTGACAGCCGCCCACGCCCGCGGCCTGCGGATCGTCGTCGACGTCGTCTTGAATCATGTTCATGAAGATCATCCGTATTGTGACACGCATGATGGCTTCTGCCGGCGCACCTGCGTCTGCGGCGAGGCGGGCTGCGACTGGGACGCCCGCGCCCGGGACTGCCAGTTCAGCCCGTGGCTGCCCGACCTCGATCACCGTGACCACGCCGGCCTCACCGCGCTGCTCGATGACGTCGTGGCCTTCGTCATCGATCATGATCTCGACGGCTTGCGGGTCGACGCAGTCAAGCACCTCGAGCGCGCCGCGGTCACGAACCTGCGCGCCCACCTCGCCGACCGCGCGCGGCTTGATGATCGCCACGCGCCGCTGCTCGTGATCGGCGAGACCTTCACGGGGGCCGATGGCCGCCCCGAGATCGCCGAGACCCTTGGGCGAGGCGGGCTCGACGGGCAGTTCGACTTCCCGCTCTACTGGGCTATCCGCGAGGCCTTCGCACGCGGTGGCTCCTTCCGCGGGCTCGAGGCGGCCGTGGCCGCAAGCGAGGCGGCCTTTGGCGAGGCGCGCGCGGCGATGAGCCCGTTCGCGGGCAACCACGACGTCGTCCGCCTCGCCACCGAGGTCGCAGGCCTCGACCGCGGGCCGTTCGGAGGCACGCCCGACCCGCTCGCAGCCGGATTCTCTGACGTTTCGTCAGAACAAGGCGCGCTCGTCGATCGTCTGACGCTGGCGCTCGCCTTCACGCTGACCCTCCCTGGCGTCCCGCTGCTCTACGCGGGCGATGAGCTCGGCGTCGCGGGCAGCGGTGACCCCGACAACCGGCGCATGCGTCCGGCCACCCTGACCGCCGCTCAGCGCCTGCTGCAGGGACGGGTCGAGGCGCTCGGCCAGCTGCGACAGACCTCGCCCGTCCTGTCGCAGGGGGCCCGCCGCGAGCTGTGGATCGACGACGACCTCTACGTGCAGCTGCGCTGGCGCTCTCGACCTGGGTCGGATGACCGGGGTGCGCGTGCGGTCCTCGTCGTGCTCAACCGCGGCGGGCCACGGACCGTGGCGCTGACGTTCCCGCCCGAGACCGGGCTCGACGGGGTCGACTTCGACGGGCTTGGGCGCGATGGCCGCCTGGCTGGCCGTGTCGCCCCGTTCGCGGGCACAGGCGGCCGGGTCGAGGTGCGCGCGGGTCGGGCGAGCCTCACGGTCGGGGCAGGCGAGGTGCGGCTCCTCGGGGCGCTCTGACAGCTCAAGCGAGGGCGTGCGCGGGAAACCTGACACCGTGTCAAGGATTCGAGGCCGGCCGCCAGCGGTCCTTCAGGCCGCGGGTGGCGGCGAAGATGGCCACGTCGGTGTCGAGGAGGGCGTCAGGCATTGCTCGTGTCAGTGACGCGCGCAGCTCGATGCTGTCCCACCGCAAGAACGGGTTCGTCGCCCGCTCGAGGCCCAGCGTCGACGGGACAGCTGGGTGTCCTGCCTCGCGCAGCGCGCGCGTCTCGGTGATGCGCACCGCGAGGGCGGCGTTGTCGGGCTCGAGGGTCGCCGCAAAGGCGAGGTTGTCACGCGTGTATTCGTGGGCACAGAAGACGCGCGTCGCGTCTGGGAGGCCGCGAAGACGCGCGAGGCTTGCCTGCATGATGTCTGCGGGGCCGTCGAACATTCGCCCGCAACCGCCCGTGAAGAGGGCGTCCCCCGTGAAGAGGGCGTCCCCGACCCGGAACGCCATGTGGCCGTCGACGTGGCCTGGGGTCGCGATGGCTTCGAAGGTGTCGTCACCCAGGGTGAAACGGTCGCCGTCGGCGAGCGGCTCCGTCAACCCCGGGATGCCTTGTGCGAGGGCCGCTGGCCCGAGGACCCGCAGCCCGGCGAGCAGCCCGCGGGCCGAGAGCTCGCGGTTCAGCCCGATGTGGTCGCCGTGGGCGTGGGTGTTCAGCACCGCGACGAGGCGCGCCCCGAGCGCGTCGCACCGGTCGAGGTACGGGCTCGCCGAGGGGCCGTCGACCGCGAGGGCCGCGCCGTCGGACGTCACGAGCAGCCAGCCGAGGTTGTCCACCCCGAGCGGGACGCAGTGAACCGTCAGCCCGGTCATGGGCAGGCGGGTTGGCGCGGGCGGATGGGTGACGACGTGCACGGCGGGGCCTCGGGGGTGCGGTCCTCGGTTCAACCGCCCGCTCGGCCTGCGAGGACGTCTCGCCAGGTCTCGCGGAGCGCGCGTGCGTGCTGGAAGCGCCGAGCCGGGTCGATGTGGAGGGCGGTTCGGAAGAAGGCGGCCGCGGTCGCGTCCAGGTCGGTGCTCGCGACCGGGTCGAAGCCCGGATCCCGCTTCTCCGCGAGGAGGCGGTCAGTGCGCGCGTCGAAGGGACAGCGCCCCGTCATCAGCTCGAAGGCCACGACGCCGAGGGCGTAGAGGTCCGTTGGCGGGCCGAGTCCGACGCCGTCGAGCTGTTCGGGCGCCATGTACTGCAGGGTCCCGCCGACAGCTGTGCTGCGGCCTGTGCCCGCGATCATGCGCGCGAGGCCGAAGTCGACGATCTTGACGAACCACGGGTCGTCGACGACCGCCTGCAGCATGAGGTTGGCGGGCTTGATGTCCCGGTGGATGAGCCCCTCGGCGTGGGCGGCCTCGAGCCCGTTGGCGGTGTGCTCGATGATGCGGCCGAGGGCCTCGGATGGCAGCCTCTGGCCCGTCTCCGCAGCCTCCGCGAGGGCCGCCTCGACCGTGCGTCCGCCCGCGACATGCTCCATCGCAAGAAAGGCTTGTCCGTCATGTGTGCCGTGCTGCAGCAGGCGCACGACGTTCGGGCTGTCGAGCAGCGAGAGGGCCTCGGCTTCGCGCTCGATCTGCTGCGCGACCTTCCGCTCCGACCACGCATCGGGCGGTTCGAAATCGAGCAGCTTGAGCGCCGCGCGCAGCCGGAAGCGTGGCCGCTGCAGGCCGAGGAGCACGCGCCCGAAGGTTCCGCGTCCAAGGCGGGCC
>SXGQ01054307.1_pt1 | contig 32626 bp, 29 predicted proteins | sample 3178371 | NCBI WGS metagenome assembly SXGQ01 (sample SAMN11356859, study PRJNA531348) | freshwater metagenome | isolation source: freshwater sample F1-20 | place: China: Fuxian Lake, Yuxi | collected 2017-12-25
GAGAGCACCTGCTTTGCACGCTGGGGGTCGTGGGTTCGATTCCCATCAGCTCCACCATTTCGTTTCAATCGCCGCCCCAGCCGGGCGGCGTTTGGCGTTCTGAGCCCCCGTACCCGCAATGCCCGTGGATCAAGGGCCCTCTGCTCATAGAGCACCACCGCTAGCGTTTCGCTTCATGAAACTGCATCGCCGCCCAAAGGTCGCCGTTGATCCCAATCGTCCGGTCCCTACCCCTCCAACCGGTGCGCAACTGGGCGGACTCGGTCGGATCGGAAGATTCGTTGCGAAGCGTCACCGCTGGGTGGCGTTGTTGTGGCTCGTGATCATCGTGGCCGCCGGTTATCTCAACGTTGCATTTGCGGGAAAGACCTCCGACAGTTTCAGCGTGCCTGGCACAAACTCACAAGCCGCCTACGACCTCCTGAATGAAAAGTTCCCGTCGCAGAATGCCGCAACCGCCAATCTCGTCTTCTGGGTTCCCCAAGGACAGGTGCTCACTTCGCCACAAAATGCAGCGGCGGTCGCGAGCATCGTTGCCGCAGTGCAAAAGGTTGACGGTGTTGCGCCCAACGGTGTTGTTGATCCAATACTTGCCAGCGCGCAGGCCGTGAACCTCGGACTTGGAAATATTCCTACCTTCCTTTCACCAAATAGTCAGATTGCGTATACGAGCGTCACGTTCTCCGACACTGTTCTTGCATTGATGAGTGAGTTCCCACCCAACGGTGAGAAAGCCGCGACGGCGTATCCCAACCCGTACAACGAATTGCAGAGCGCAATCAGCAGCGTCAACGCAGGCCCTGTTGAGGCAAAAATCGGCGGCGCCATCGCTGACACATGGAATCAACCGGTTTCTTGGTGGGGTTCGCACGCCGACGAAGTTGGTCTTGGGCTTGGAGCAATTCTTCTCCTTGTTGCTTTCGGTTCCATCTTCGGAATGGCCATTCCGATTTCGACCGCACTCTTCGGCGCAATCACCGCTGGTGGACTCGTCCTCCTGCTCGCCGATTTCATCACCGTGTCATCGGCAGCGCCCAAGGTGACATTGATGATCGCCATCGGCGTTGGGCTCGATTATTCGCTCCTGATCGTCACTCGATATCGCCAGTTCCTAAAGGACGGTTACCAGGTCAACGACGCCGTAGGCATGGCGCTCGCTACGGCGGGCAAAGCGGCGATGTTTGCGGGCATCACCGTGGCGATTGCACTTCTGGGCTTGCTTCTTGTACCCATTCCGCTTGTGCGCACACTTGGTGTTGCTGCCGCAATCGGCGTTGGCGTGATGATTCTCGCTGCGCTCACGTTGCTGCCGGCCCTCTTCGGTTTGGCTGGTCACAAAATCGACAGTTTCCGATTCCCCTTCGCCTTCAAAGACACAAGCGCCGATCCTGAATCAAGTTTCTGGGGAAGGTTTGCGAGACGTATGTCGAAACGACCGTGGACCACGCTCGTCGTCGGAACCGTTGTATTGCTGATCTGCGCGATTCCATTCCTGTCGATCGACTTCGGCATGCCCGACGATTCTTCGATGCCCACGAACCTTTCACAGCAGCAGGCCTTCGTTCTAATGAACGAGGGCTTCGGCCAAGGAGTCAACGCTCCCCTCATCGTTGTCGCATCGGTTCCTGGCGCAACCGCAGCAACGCTTCCGGGAACGCTGCAGCCGCTCACCACCGAACTCGGTGTTGGCAAACCTTCGGGAACCGTTCCCGGCGTGCAATACGCAGTTGGACCAATTCCGAACGCTGCAGGCGACGCTGCGATCTATCAGGTCATACCGTCGAGCGGTCCAAACTCAAACGAAACCCAAACTCTGGTTTCGAACCTCCGAGAAGGGATCAAGGCGGAAACCGCCGGGACGAATATTGAGGCATACGTCGGTGGCACTACTGCGACACTTATCGACCTCACCGCACTTGTCGTGAAGTACCTGCCCTACGTGGTCGGCGCGGTTGTGCTCGGCGCCTTCATCTTGTTGGTGATGGTCTTCCGTTCGATCCTTGTGCCGCTCAAGGCCGCTTTTATGAATCTCATTTCCATCGCTGCCGCCTACGGCATTGTCGTTGCGGTCTTCCAATGGGGATGGGCGAAGGAATTGGTTGGCCTGCATACGACCATTCCGATTGTTTCGTTTGTGCCGCTCATCATGTTCGTGATCCTGTTCGGCCTCTCGATGGATTACGAGGTCTTCCTGATGTCTCGCATCCGCGAGGAATGGGATACCTATCACGATCCCCGTAAGTCAGTTGTGCTTGGCGTAGCCAACACCGCGCGAGTCATCACAACCGCAGCACTCATCATGATCGCGGTGTTCTTCTCATTCGTCACGATCCAGAACCCCACCGTTCAAGTGCTCGGGTTCGGCATGGCCATCGCCGTTTTGCTCGATTCCACCATTGTCCGCATGGTGCTTGTTCCCGCCATCATGGAATTGTTCGGCAAAGCCGCCTGGTGGTTCCCGAAGTGGCTTGAATGGCTTCCGAAGCTCAACATCGAAGGTTCGCCCGAACTCCTCAACGCTGAGAAAGCAAACGAAAAAGCGATGGCTACAGCGAATGATTAGTGAACGATCACGCCACGGATGTTCTTGCCATCACGCATGTCCTGATAGCCCTCGTTGATCTGATCAAGGGTGTAGGTGCGAGTGATCATGCCGTCGAGGTCAAGCTGTCCCTTGCGGTAGAGCTCGGCAAGACGAGGAATGTCGGAACGAGGATTGGCAGAGCCGAACAAGGAACCAACGACCTGCTTCTCGCTCAAGGTGAGATCAATCATCGGGATGTTGTTGCTGGCTTCCATCCAAGGATGGATGTTCGTAACAACAACGCGACCGCGCTTTGAGGTGAGCGCCATGATCGACGCCATCATGTCGCCACTACCAACACCCATCGTGCAGATCACCTTGTTGCAACCGCGGCCCCAGGTCTCGGCCATGATCAGCTCAAGTGCTTCTTCCACCGAAGCAGACGTATGAGTCGCACCAAACTTCTGGGCCGACTCACGCTTGAATTCAACGGGGTCAATAGCGAAAATTCTCTCAGCGCCAGCGAGCTTTGCGCCCATCACTGCGGCAGAACCAAGTCCACCGACACCAATAACGGCAACGTTGTCTCCGGGCTTTACCTCGGCCGCATAGACCGAAGAACCCCAACCGGTGGTGGCTCCGCAACCGAGAAGCACCACTTTGTCGAGAGGAAGATCAGGAAGAACCTTTACCGCTGACCACTCATGAACAACCGAGTGCGTAGCGAAGGTTCCGAGCCCGGCCATGATGAGCGCGTCCTGACCTTTCACGTGAATACGCGAAGTGCCATCGAGCATTCGGCCGCCCATGACCATGGACCCATTGTCACAAAGGTTGGAATGGCCGTCGGCGCACGAGGGGCACTGCCCGCACACTGCGACAAATGAGAACACGACGTGATCGCCCGGAGCGAAGCCACGCACGTCGGGACCGACAGCTTCAACGATGCCCGCACCTTCGTGACCAGCGATCCACGGGTAACCACCGTGAGGCATGTCACCAGTGATGAAGTGCTCGTCCGAATGGCAAAGGCCAGACGCGACATTGCGCACCAGCAATTCCGCGCCCTTCGGCTCGTCAATTTCAACATCTTCAACTGACCATGCAGTGTCCTCAGGACCCCACAACATTGCTGCGCGTGCTTTCATGCCTACTCCTAGATGTGAACGTGAGATATGAGGTTGTCTCAGGCCGGTCGGCGGACTGTGAGCGACTTGCAGTTGTCGTACATGATGAGTTGCTGTTCGTCAGCGCTGAAGCCAGCTTCAGTGAGATCGGTAATGAACGTGAACGGATCGGCCATGCCTTCGGTGTGCGGCCAGTCAGAACCCAACATCAGTCGGTCAGCACCAAGCGTGTCGCGCAGAAGATCGAGATCGTCCTCGTAGAACGGCGATACCCATACGTTCTGCTTGAACTGTTCCACCGGATTGTTCTTGAACATCGAAGGGGTCTGTCCGTAGATCTTGCTGAAACGCTTCAGCAGCGGACGAACCCAGTTCGCTCCGGTTTCAACAGTGGCAAAGCGAATATTTGGGAATCGGTCCATAAGCCCATGGAGGATGAGCGCTGCAAATGTGTCGGCAACTGCGTCATGCGAAAGCGCCTGGCGCAGCGGCTCGAACTTATGTGCTTCCATTTCTGACTTCTCACCCCACATCGTGATGAGGTCGTAGTAGGGGTTTGCGCCGCCGTGATAGGCGATCGTGACGCCAGATTCCTCTACTCGCGCCCAGAAAGGATCAAAGCGAGGGTCACCAGGCGATTTCAAACCTTCATCGGTGCGAACTGGTCCGGTTCCGACCAACACAACGCGCGCATCGCGGTCAAGTACCCACTCGAGTTCGGCAACCGCGTTGTCGACATCAGAGAGCACGATGTACGGCGTTGCGAAGATGCGATCTTCATACGCGAAGCCCCAGTCTTCGTCCATCCATCGGTTGAACGCACGGAATGCAGCCTGAGCGGCGGGTAGATCATCGCTCAGCGCCTGTTCCATACCCACTGCGAGCGTGGGGAAGAACAGCGCACCTTCAGTGTTGAGGCTGTCCATCGTCTTCAAACGAATTTCTCGATCGCGGTAGGCCGGATCGCATGGCAACAGTTCTCCGAAAAGGTCCTTGACGCTGTCGCCCTTTGGGTTACGGCCACGGAAATACTGTTCAAGACTTCCCGGCGCCGAAAGCATGTCGAACGTGGGATTCGGAATGAAGCGGTTGATCTTTCCGCCCACGAGAAGCATCTGCCTGCCATTGACTTCAGCCCACTGCATACAGCGGTGCTTGAACTCCGGTTCGATGTAGCGAGTGAACGCGTCAATCGGCTCGTAATAGTGATTGTCAGCGTCGAACACCGTGGTGATCTCGGTCATTGTTCCCCCTTAGTCAACCTGCCCCGATTCCCCCGGAGCGATTCGCCTACGGTAGCCAATCTCCACCCGCTCTCACACCTGAGGTGAGCCGTGTCTTTACCCACGAATCTTCCCGCTGCACCCCCCACCGACGAGATCGCTGATGTCGACCCCGCTTGGTTGAGCGCAGCGCTCGGATCAGAGGTCTCGGCGGTACGCGCCCTTCGGGTCGGGACTGGCCAGATGGGCCAATCCTGGCGTCTCACCATTGACTGGGCTGACCCGGCGAACGGGCTTCCCAAATCGTTCGTAGCGAAGATGGCAGGCGGCGATCCAGAAACTCGCACCCTGATCGCCGACGGCTACCGCAGCGAATACCTCTGGTACACCGAGCTCGGCTCCACGGTCGACATCCGCATTCCAAAATGTTGGTACGCAACGATTACCGATGACGCGGTCTCGTTCGTTCTTCTGCTCGACGATCTCGCTCCGTCCGAACCCGGTGCCCAAGTCCCCGGTGCCACCGTTCCTGAAGCGCATGTTGCATTGCGCGAATTGGCTGGCCTCCATGGACCTCGTTGGGGCGATCCATCACTCCTTGACATTCCTACGCTGCGGCCACCATCAGAAGAGGGTGCAGGATTTCACGCACAGATTTTCGCCGGAGCGGTTCCACAGTTCGTCGCACAGTTTGGTGAATGGATGTCGGCTGACGACATCGCAACGCTTGATGATCTTTCGACATGGATGGGCGACTGGCTGCTGTCCCGCCTTACAAATCTCACGCTCATCCACGGAGATTTCCGTCCCGACAATCTCATGATCGCTCCAAGTGGCTCGCCAATCACCACGCTTGATTGGCAGACCGTCGGACTCGGGTTTGCCGGTCGTGATCTCGGCTACTTCCTCGGGCTTGGCGTTGACACCGAACTTCGACGCGCAAACGAACGTGATCTCGTGGCGACGTACCACGAGGCAATTACCAAACACGGCGTCGATATAACTATCGAACAATGCTTTGACGATTACAGACTCGGTACCCCGCAAGGTCCGCTTGTCACTGTTCTAGGTGCGGTCTACGCAACGGCCACACCTTCCGATGCATCAAACGCGATGTTTTCATCAATGATTACGCGTTCGTGTGCAGCAATTCGCAATCTTGACCCGCGCTCGTTGATCTAACGAACTACCAGCCAAGTTCCTTCGAAGTCTTTGCTGCAAGCCGCAGTTCAGAAAGCGGAACGCCCCGAACGCGATGAAGGGCGGCCTATTGGCCGCCCTTCAGTCAGGTTCGTGCGGCTGATTGATCAGGCCTGCAAGAAGTTGATACCAGTCGGAGCAACCTGGAATACCTCGGAAGCGAAGCGGCCACCGAGTTTCGTGGCGTCCCACTTCTTGTTGTTGTTGTCGATGGTGATGCGCTCGCGCCATCCCTGCATCCAGATGATCTTGTCGTAAAGGGCGCGGATGACCTGACCGTTGACATAGGCAGCCTGATCGCTCGCGAGCCATGCGACCAGAGGAGACGAGTTGCCCGGATCCATCGGGTGGAAGTCGTCATCGGCAATGGCATCAGGCTCGAACGCTTCGCCTGCGCCAGGCATGGTGGCGGTGATGCGGGTTAGACCCGCTGGGCCAATGCAGTTCACAGTGGTACCAATCGCAGCGAGTTCCTGCGCAAGAGTGAGAGTGAGACCAGCAATTGCAGCCTTGGCCGTGGCGTAGTTGGTCTGACCAAAGTTGCCACCAAGACCGGCACCTGAGGTGGTGTTGATGATTCGACCAGCGCGCGGGGTGCCCGCCTTCGACTGATCGCGGAAGTACTTCGCTGCGAAGTGACTAAGAGACCACGTTCCGCGAACGTGGACGGCCATGACGGCGTCCCAGTCTTCAACCGGCATGTTCCAGATGGCTGCGTCGCGCACGATGCCTGCATTGTTCACGACGATGTCGAGACCGCCGAAGGTGTCGATGGCCTGCTTGACCATGTCGCCACATGCTTCGTGATCGGTGACGTTGCCGTAGTTTGGCACCGCGACTCCGCCGCGAGCTTCAATCAGGGCCACGGTTTCGTCGGCGGCGCGGCCTGCGCCTTCACCAGTGACACTGCCGCCAAGGTCGTTCACAACAACCTTCGCGCCGTGCTTCGCGAGTTCCATGGCGTGACCCCGGCCAATGCCGTGTCCCGAGCCAGTGACGATGGCGATCTTGCCGTCGAGCATGCCCATTGAAAGCGTTCCTTCGTGTTCGATCGAATCACCACCCGACTAGGTGATGAAGCCCCACCCGCAATGGACCCTGTCCAGAGGCGGGAGCCCTGTTTTTCTAGCAGGGCAAGCCCTCATGACCCGAATGCCCGCAGAATCAACCCCTAAGCAACAGGCGATGGCATGCGATTAGGAGCACCATCGATGGCCTCAGTCAGGTGTCCGATTGCCCCAGCCAGATTGGACCTCTCAGCCCCAGAGAGACCAAGGGAGTCTTCCCACCCGTGAAGGTCCGCGTTCACCCGCTTGGCGAGATCGATACCGGTCGGTGTTGCTTCGACCACCACTCGCCGGCGATCGCCAGGATCGGGCAAGCGCCGGATGAGGCCGGCGCCCTCAAGACGATCGAGAGTCAGCGACATGCCACCGGTAGTGCGACCGAGCACGTCACAAATCGCGGTTGGGGCGCTGCGATGATTGGGGGATCGGCGAACAACACCGAGCACGAGATAGTCAGCGACAGAAATTCCCGAGGACCCGACGATCTCGTTCAGCACGCGATCAACCGCAACATTGAGACGAACAACGTGGCCGAGAAGTCCGTCGGTACCGGGAAGTTGCTCCGCCACTAGGGCGTCACACCAAAGCGGTCAAGGCCATAGGCCTTCACCGCATTCGAACGCAACACCATGCGGCACTCTTGCGCGTTCATGCCGGCAGCGGTGAACAACTCGTGTGCGATCTTCCGTGAATGAGGAAACGTGCCGTCGGAGTGCGGGTAGTCCGTCTCCCACAAGATGTGATCTGTTCCAACAGCATCGCGATTGATTAATCCGTGGAGATCGTCGAACACGCATCCGTAGACCCGACCCTTGACCTGTTCGCTGGGCAGAGTCTTTACGTTGTCGACATCGCCACGCCCGTCGCGCCACACTGCATCCATGCGTTCTAATTGAAAAGGCATCCAGCCCACTTGGCTTTCTGCGTAAGCAATTGTGATGTCGGGGAACCGTTCAAGAGAACCCGAAAACACCCAATCACATAATGAACCTTGCGCGTTTTGCGCGTACATCGACATTGACGTCGCCAGCGGCGCATCGTCAGATGTCGTGGGCATCGAAGATGATGACCCGATGTGCATTGACACACTGGTCTCGGTCTCTTGGCATGCCTCCCACAAGACATCCCATGCTCCGGTGTAGAGCGAAGGCTGTCCGAGTTTCGCAACGTTCTCACTGAATGCAATTGCGTAGCTGCCCTTTGCCGCACAGCGTCGAACTTCTTCTGCTGCAAGCGCTGGGTCCCAAAGCGGAACAAGCGTGAGCGGAATGAGTCGACCCTTTCCGGCACCGGCGCACCAGTCGTCAATCATCCAGTCGTTGTAAATGCGCAGACAGGCAAGAGCGAGTTCCTTATCGGAGCGCTCGAGAAAACCTTGACCGGCAAAGCGCGGGAAAATGTTCGGGTAGTTGATGGCGGCATCGACATGATTGAGATCCATGTCCGAGAGGCGCGCGGTTTGATCCCAGGTTCCATCGCGAAAATCTTCATAGACCGCAGGAATGTTGCGCTGTTCATCACGTGGCACGCCGGCGGGAGCATGCAACAGACCAGTGGGTGTGACGAGATCGTCGAACAACCAAACGTCGCACCATTGGCCGTCTTCGGCATTGCGTTCGAAGCCGTAGTGGCCGCCCTTGAATGAAAGCTTGACCTTCTCGCGCACGGTGCGCGGGCCGCGTTCACGCAGCGAGGCCGGCAGCTGCTCTTGCCAAAGTTCCTTGGGCTCCATGACGTGGTCATCGACCGAAATCATGTTCGGAAGATCTTCTTCGGCCGGCGTCACATCGACATTGGTGACGGCCTTCTGTATCGGTGTCATGGGGTTCCTCCTGCGGTGCCTCACGGGCGTTTTGCGAACCCTGACATATTGCTTTGCTGAAAGTTACTTTGTCAAGAGGTACTTTTGGGGAGTTGGCAACCGGCGGCTAGCCCCAAGCGGGCCGATAGCCGAGCCCGGTTCGCTGCTACCCATCGATAGACCAGCCCCGCCAGGCCGTGAATGCCTGGCAATCGCAGACCAAAGGCCCCCACACGACCCAACCAGCCCGATCGATCGAGAATCGTGGCCACCGCCTCAATCGCCGTCCACGACTGACCGTCGGCAGTGACAACGAGGGCATCAGCCGATGCGCTTCGAAGAGCGTCGTCGTCGAGTTCTCGGTTAGGTCGGAATGTGACCGAGGAATCAGTTCGATTCATCAGCCACCGAACTGAGGCTGAACACACGCCGCAGTCATCGTCAAACCACACCGTGACAGGACCTCGGGCTCGGCGTCGAGGAAGCAGTTTTGGCAGACCAACACGAACGTGAACTGCAGAGGCGTGATGCACAATCGGATCGCCTTGCACCTCCAAACCTGCAACCGATGCAAGCCCCGTGTCGGCTCCAATAAAACGAGCAGATGAGAGTGACCATGGTTCATGTTCAACCGGTGCGGTGACCAAACGTCCACCACGTGTTTTGGCATACAAACGCCAACGAGAAGTGAGGAACGTTGCCAGCGGATCGTCGACAACAGGCCCAACATCTTCAGCATCGACCGAGACAGCAAGACTCCCCTGCGCGCGCTCAGGCCACGTTCGATCGACTGTCCAAACAATACGCGAACGGTCATGACTCACATCGACTGCGCCTTTGTCATACGGAAGCGCGAATCCAATTCGCGCAACTAACGCGGGTAGCCACTGCGCGACATCAAGTGAGCAGAACCACACACCCGGCCCTTCGGGACCAACCACATAGGTGCGAACATTGAATTCAAGAAAACGATGCGTCGTGGGAATCGCAGGAAACCCGCGCAACCTCAACCCGTCCATCTCAAAACCGACCAGCGATACCCACGCCTGACCTTGATACGTGTCGACCTCGAGGCCAGAAGGCAAGAGTGCCTCAACCGACGCAACCGGTACTGGCCAATGCGCAAACGTGACATCGCGCCAAACCTGCGTCATCACCGGCCTCTTGATGACATGCGGAGAGATCGGGCTCCGAGGCGTCGCAGAGTGGTTGTCATCCGCATCCATGCAGATGACGGTATCGGGCTCGTTGCGAAACCCTTCGATCAGGACACTAGCGGCAGGCCCAAGTCCGAAATCGGTTGCAAAGTATGCCAGTTTCAAGCGATATTTGAGTACTAGTCAGAGGAGGAACGATGGCACTTGCACCCCTTCTGTACGACGCACTCGGCGGGGGCCTTCCATTGCGATTGGAGATGTACGACGGCTCGACGGCCGGCCCCTCCGACGCGTTCGCCACGATACGCATCAGATCCGAGCGCGGTTTGGCCCGGTTCCTATCGCGTCCGGGCGAACTCGGCATCGTGCGCGGTTACGTGTCAGGTGATGTCGACATCGAAGGCGACCTCTTCACGATGCTCGAAGTTGGCGCGTCGATTGATCTCAGTCTCCGCTCGGTTCGACTTTCGCCGGCACTCGAGCTCATCAAACAAACCGGTCTCGGTGTCTTCCGATCACCGCCTCCGCCACCGGAGGAAGCGCATCTTCGCGGAGGGCTCCACACACGAGCCCGAGACAAAGATGCAATTTCACATCACTACAACGTGTCGAACGACTTCTACCGTCTCGTACTTGGACCAACGATGGTGTATTCATGTGCAGTATGGACATCAACCCACGACACACTTGAACAAGCGCAGTTTGCGAAACTTGATCTTGTGTGCAGGAAGCTCAACCTCTCCGCCGGCATGCGGCTTCTTGATGTCGGTTGCGGTTGGGGTTCGATGGTGATGCATGCGGCGCAGCACTACGGTGTCGACGCTGTTGGCATCACTCTTTCAGAAGAACAAGCCGACCTTGCCCGCCGGCGCGTTGCAGACGCTGGTCTTGCCGATCGAGTCGACATTCGTGTGCAGGACTACCGCGATGTGAACGATGGGCCCTTTGATGCCATCAGTTCGATCGGCATGTTTGAACATGTGGGCCGCAAGCGTATGGAGGAATACATCCGTGACCTCTATGCGTTGCTCCCCGACCAAGGCCGGCTGCTCAATCACGCCATCAGTCGCCCTGGATACCCGCAGGGTGACCACCTCCTCGGGCGAGCAAAAGCGTTGACCCGACGACTGGCAACTGCGGTGGGCTCTGATGTCACTTCGAGAGTCGAGAGTGATCTCATTCAGCGCTACGTCTTTCCCGATGGCGAACTCCACGAAGTGGGAGTTCTCGTTTCGATGCTGCAAGAGAACGGCTTTGAAGTTCGCCATCTCGAATCGCTTCGCGAGCACTACGACCTCACACTTCGTTGCTGGGTTGCCAACCTTGAAGCGAACTGGGAGAGCGCTGTTTCCCTCGTTGGTGAGGGTCGAGCCCGAGTGTGGCGGCTCTACATGGCTGCCTCGGCGGTGAACTTCGCACTCGGTGGCGTTCAGATCCAACAGGTACTCGCCGTAAAGAGCACCGGAGGTCGAAGCGGTATGCCACTGCGCACCGACTTTTAACTGCTCGCAACTTCTTCCCCCCTTCGTCGCCGCCCTACGACTAGAACAACGACATGAATCATGTTGCTGTTCTACAGAAGGAAGGCAAACGGCTCTCGGTTGCTGCCCGCGCGGCCGGGCTCGATGCTCCGGTACAACACTGCCCAGGCTGGACTGTTGGCCGACTGCTCGGTCACACCGGCAAAGTGCTGCAGCGCTCAAACCTTTGCGTAGCCGAAGGGCTGCTTCTGCCGCCTGATGCCGAACGCTTCACCAGTCTTCCCCGAGACGAAGCTCTCTTCGACGCCTTCGACGACATCCTCGATCAGATTTGTGAAACGTTGGCCACGTGTGACCCCGAAGGTCCTTCATGGAATTTCACAGGCGAGAATCGGTCCAACACCTTTTGGCAACGACGCATGTCCCACGAGATCGAAATTCATCGCTGGGACGCGCAGAATGCTGCAGGAGTTTCGATCGACGCTTTCGCCGCCGAATCTGCGGTCGACGGCATCGATGAGTTACTGACTGTGCTCATGCCAATGCGTTCGTCGGAGTTGAACCCCGGTCTCTCGGCCAGTTTCCACCTTCATTGCACCGACGCTTCCGGCGAATGGCTTACGACCTTTGTGAATGGCCATCCCACCACAATTCGTGAACATGCAAAGGGCGACATTGCCGTTCGCGGTCCCGCTTCTCCGCTCTATGCGTGGGCATGGAACCGAGCACCAATCACCACCGATGGACTCGACACGGCAGGAGACGCTTCACTTCTTGTTGCGTGGGCCAGCGTCGTCCCATAACGCCACCGGCATCAGCGGAAGAACGTCCACCAAAGGCTAAGGCCGACCGTAATGGCGCTAACGATGAGGCCACCGATTACAACGGGCTTCGAAATTTTGCCATCGGCATCTGCGGGCAGACGCTTGCGGACATTCTCAAGAAGCTTTCGAGCGAATGGAACATCAGACGCGAGCAACGCAAGGCCGGCAGCGATGGTAATCATGCCTGGACCTGGAAGTGCCAGCATCAACAAGCCCGCAATGACCACAATCGTCCCAAGAAATACGCGCCCAATACGAATGAGGATGTGCCGTTTCGCTTCGGCGACCGACTCCTCTCGACGACCCGTTTCGAATTCCGCCTCGATTGCCGCCTTTTCGAATTCCTCAAATCGTTTGCGGCGACCCTGCTGTGAAGAATCATTCATCGCTTGAATCCGGTACCGTCGAGCCAGCAACGCGACTGCGGGCAACCATCTTCCAGAGTTCCACCGCCAAGAGCAGCAACAGCGGCGGTACGAAACAGAGTGCCCATTGAGTGGCTGTAAGCGACGAAGTATCGAAAAGGTTCTTCATCGGCTCGAACACGGTCAGCAAGATTTGCAAAAAGAACACGATCACTACCGACGCGCCGAGTTTCCAGTTCGTGAATGTATATCTTGAAAAGAGTGACGCAGTTTCAGAACGAGCGTTATACACGTTCACTAACTGTGCGTAGACAAACGCAGTAAAAGCCATCGTTGTTGCGACGATGGGCAACTCGCCCGTTGCTAAATCTGGTTCGTATTCGCTGATTGCGTAAAGGTAAACAGCCAAAACCCCAATAGCCGTAACCGAACCCTGAAATGCAACCTGACTCAGGCGGCGTCGACTGAGAATTTTTGCATCAGAAGGAACCGGTTTGCGATTCATAAGACCCGGGGCAGGGGCGTCGACACCAAGCGAAACCGCTGTCGGTCCATCAGCAATCAAGTTGACCCAAAGCACCTGAATCGGCGAGAAGGGGACATGCTGGCCGAACGCTGAGGCTCCCAGGATTGTGGCAATTGCGCCGAATGCGGTCGCTACCTGGAATCGAACAAACTTGAGGATGTTGTCGTAGACGGCTCGACCGCCACGCACTGCCTCAACAATCGTGGCGAAATTGTCATCGGCGAGAACCATGTCACTGGCTTCTTTGGTGACTTCCGTTCCGGTGATGCCCATTGCCACGCCGATGTCGGCACGTCGCAACGCAGCGGCGTCGTTCACGCCGTCTCCAGTCATTGCGACGATCTCGCCATTGCTCCGAAGTGCTTCGACGACTCTCACTTTGTGCTCAGGGGACACGCGAGCGCATACCGCAATAGCGCCAATCCGAGCAGATAATTCCTCGTCAGACATCGCGTCGAGATCGTCGCCGGTGACAACCTCGCCCTGAATACCCAACTGGTCCGCGATAGCACCAGCCGTCAGCGCGTGATCGCCGGTGATCATCTTGACGTCAATTCCCGCGCGATGGCACAGCGCAATCGCATCTCGGGCTTCGGTTCGAGCCGGGTCAACAATGCCAACAAGTAGTTCAAGACGGAGGTCGCTGATCCAACTTTCTGGATTGGTCACAGTGCCGTTGGCGTCGATGATCTGTGAAGCGGGAACCCGGCGTGTGGCGACAGCAAGAACTCGCATGCCTTGGGAAGCGAGTGCATCGTTCTCTGAACGACGGAACCCCCGCGCTGCAGTATCGAGTATCTGTTCCGAGCTATCAGGTGCAGAGAAGGTGGTTGACATGCCAAGGACAACATCAGGTGCGCCCTTTACGCAGATCAGGACATCGCCGTTCGGTGAGTTTGGATCGGCTAGGTGGAAGGTGGCCATGAACTTGGCGCCCGAATCGAAGGGCACCTCGGCAAGACGCGGGCGAAGCGCGCGTTCCGTTGGCGCATCGAGCCCAGCCTTTGCTGCCATGACAACAAGTGCTGCTTCGGTCGGATCACCGATAATTCCCGGCCCATCGGTCGCAGTAGATACAAGAACAGCGTCGGAACACAACGCTGCCGGTAAAAGTGCATCGGTAGAAAATTGCGGGGTAACAACGTGACCACCCGAAGAGGTGATGGTTCCTTCGGTGCCGTATCCCCCACCACTTACTAACCAAGCCTCGCCGCCACGAAATGCTTCGCCGGCGGTCATCTGATTCAGCGTGAGTGTGCCAGTTTTGTCTGAGCAAATAACCGAGGTTGATCCAAGCGTCTCGACTGAGTGCAAACGCTTCACGATGGCATTTTGCTTTGCCATCTTTGAAATGCCGATTGCCAGTGTGACCGTGACGACGGCAGGAAGACCTTCAGGGATCGCTGCAACCGCTAGGGCTACGGCTCCTAACAGCGCGTCTTTGAAGTTCTGTCCAATGATCCACTGAATGACGAACACGATGAACGCCGCTGTTCCGGCAATCACCGCCAGAGTTTTACTGAGCGAATCGAGTTGACGTTCAAGCGGGGTCTTTGATGGCTTCGCGGAAACAAGCATCTCGGCGACCTTGCCCATTTCGGTGCCCATGCCTGTGCTGGTGACAACAACTTCGGCTCGGCCACGACTCACAGTGGTGTTCATAAACACCATGCCGAGGCGATCGCCAATCGGCGAACCGACTGATGTCAGCGCATCGGCTCGCTTTTCAACCGGAACAGACTCACCCGTCAGACTCGATTCATCTACAGACAAGTTCACTGCGAGCAGCAATCGCCCGTCGGCCGCTACTCGATCGCCAGCGTCAAGCAAGACGATGTCGCCAGGAACAAGCTCGTCAATCGCCACTTCGTCAGTGACACCATTGCGGCGGACCCGAACCTGAGTGACCAGCATGCGTTCAAGGGCTGCGAGTGCATTCGATGCCTTCGACTCTTGGGCAAAGCCCATGATGGCATTGACTATGAGGACGATGAAGATGATGACGAGATCTTTGATATCGCCTAACAAGCCGGCGACAAGACCCGCTGCGGCCAACACATAAACAATTCCGGCGCGGAACTGATCGATGAACACCAGCAACTTTGAGCGACGAGGTGGCTCAGTGAGCCGGTTAGATCCATGAAGAGCGCGCCGATCAGCAACTTCTGCATGAGAGAGCCCCGTGCTGGCATCGATCCCCAGACGCTCGACAACTTCATCGCTGGAGAGCGCGCACCAGTCATCGTGTTGCTGTGGGGTCGTATCGAGGGTCATCAAGAGTCTCCGGTCATGTCAGATTGACGATGGGGGAACCGTTGATGGTTCACCGACCGGAGGTCTCTCCCGCTCATCCGCTTTCGAAGATCCGAGGACCAACGAGTTTGTTGCGAATGAACCAGCGGCACCGGGAGCTAGGGCTCGAAAGCCGTTGCGCCGTGATGACGACACCGCTGCGATGGGATACTCCCCTCACTGGGCAACAGTATGGCCGCAAATCGCGACGAGTCATAGTCAGGACGGCCCGACCACGGCGGAGAGGGAATTAGCCGACGAGGACCTTACGGACTGCGTCCTCGCATTCGGCCACGGCCAGAACGAGGACCTCGTCACCAGCGCCGAGCTTGACATCGCCTCGGGGGAAGATGACCTTGCTGTCGCGCACCACCGCAACGATCGTGGACTCTCGAGGAAGGCCCAGCTTGGCGATAGAGACGCCATTGGCAGGCGATGACTCGGCGAGACGAATTTCGGAAAGTCGCGCTGCATCGTTCTCAAAGGTCATGATGCGAACAAGTGAGCCAACCGTGACCGCTTCTTCAACGAGTGCGGTAAGCAAGTGCGGAGTCGACACCGAAACGTCGACACCCCAGCTTGCATTAAACATCCATTCATTCGAAGGGTTATTCACTCGAGCAACAACACGCGGCACGCTGAATTCTTGCTTGGCAAGAAGCGAGATGACCAGGTTGTCTTCGTCATCACCGGTTACGGCAACAACAACGTCTGCTCGATCGGGTTCAGCCTTTGCGAATTCGGAAACTTCACAACCATCGACTGCGAGCCACTTCACGCCTGCGGGTTCACCGTCGGCCTGCGCCTGAGCAACGCGAGCGGGATCAACTTCGACAATTAGAACTTCATGACCTGCTTGCTGGAGTTCGGTGGCGATGTAGGTGCCAACGTTTCCGCCGCCTGCAATGACAACGCGCATCAGTGATGACCTCCTTGAGTCGGTGCCGACGCAAGATGGCGATCGAAATCTCCGATGTGATCTCCGTCGATAGCGACCCAAACAACATCGCCCTCCTGAGCAAGTAAGGCCGCGCTTACCAGCTGCGCAACACCGAGGCGCGTGAGCGCAACGACCCTTGATCGCCCTTCGGACTCGAGTTCAACGAGCGGACGCCCGGCCCAGGAAACGGGGACTACTCGTTCCACGAGACAAACCCGTGCGCTCGGATCGACCCACTCGACGCCATCGGTATCAGGTTGGATTCGACGAAGGACACGCTCGATCGCCCACTGAACCGTAGCGACCGTTGAAATACCAAGTCGTTCGTAGATCGCGGCGCGACGCTGATCGTAAATACGTGCGACGACTCGATCGACATGAAAAAACTCTCGGGCGGTACGCGCAATGAGGATGTTGGAATTATCGCCATTGGTAACAGCGGCAAGCGCATCGGCTCGTTCAATGCCAGCAGCACGAAGACGTGTTCGATCGAAGCCGACACCAACGATCGTGTCTCCGCTGAAATTTTCTGGCAGTCGACGGAATGCCGTTGTCTTTCGGTCGATCACCGAAACGGTGTGACCTTGTTCGACCAATGTGGCGGCAAGGCCAGAACCAACTCGGCCGCATCCAACAACGACGACGTGCACTTCGCACCACCTCCAGATGTCCCGGCGGACACCGCTCCCGATCCTATGACCGCACAACAGCAACCGAAAGACGAACCCACTCCATTCTCATTCGATTCAGAGTGCGAAAACGCAAAAATTCGCAGACTCGGTTTGACCCCGGGCTCATCGATAGAAGTTTGGGGCGTCCGCGCGCCGCAGTCCTGAGTAGTTTGAGCAGCGACCACGGCTTCTCGAGGGAGACCCCATGCCGCTGAAGTCCCCAACCGACGCTCCTCGATCTGATCTGCTCGTGATGTTCGGCGCCTCAGGCGATCTGGCTAAAAAGAAGCTCTTCCCGGCGATCTATCGCCTCGAATGCCGAGGCCACCTCGACATTCCCGTGATCGGCGTCGCCCGGGAAAAGTGGACTGACGACGATCTTCGGAGCCACTGCCGAGAGTCCATCGCTGATTGCGGCGAGGACTGGGATCAGGCCGCGTTCGACCGCCTTGCCTCGAAGATGAGTTACGTCAGTGGCGACTACGCCGACTCAGCCACCTTCACCGAACTCGCCCAGAAGGCCGGGGGTGCATCGCATCCGATTTTCCACTTGGCCATTCCACCCTCGCTGTTCGCCACCGTTGCTAACGGAATCGCCCATGCGGGAATGGCCACGGGTGCTCGACTCATCATCGAAAAGCCCTTTGGTCGGGATTACGACTCTGCCGTTGCTCTCAACGCAACACTTCATGAGCACTTCTCCGAGTCCGCCATTTTCCGCATCGACCATTTTGTCGGAAAAGAGGCGTTACGCAGTTTGTTGGTGACTCGATTCGCGAACGCAATTGTTGAACCGCTGTGGAATCGCAATGTGGTGTCGTCTGTGAAGATCACAATGGCAGAATCGTTCGGAGTTGAAGATCGCGGTTCGTTCTACGACTCGGTTGGAGCAATGCGCGACGTCATGCAGAACCATCTTCTTCAGATGGTTGCTTTGCTTGCCATGGAACAACCCGTCAACGAACATTCCAAAGCATTGCGCGACGAGAAGGGCAAAGTCCTTGAAGCCTGCCGCGTTGTCGAGCCGAAACATTTCGTGCGCGGCCAGTACAACGGGTACCTCGATGTGGCGGGCGTAAAGCCCAATTCTGATACCGAGACCTACGCGGCATTCCGTCTCGATATCGATTCTCCACGCTGGAGTGGCGTTCCATTCTTCTTGCGCGCCGGCAAGGCACTCGCCGAAACCGTCACCGAAATGACAATTGAATTCAAGAGTCCGCCGCGACCACTCTGGATCGATCATCACGATCACGTTCCCAACAATTCAATTCGCATCGAAGCAAAACCGGAAAACTTTGCAGCCATAACCTGGCTGCATAAAGAGCCGGGCGAAACGATGATGCCGGAAGCAATCACTCTTGCTCCGCCCCCCGACCAGCGTCGCGACACCGGCCCCGAGCCCTACGAACTTCTCATCGAAGAAGCCATGAAGGGCGACCCAACGTTGTTCGCTCGTGAAGACTCAGTACTCGAGTCCTGGCGTATTGTTGAACAAATCCTCACCGACTACCCACCTGTTGAACGTTACGAACAGGGATCGTGGGGGCCAAGCGGTGCTTCCTCGCTCATGCGAAGTCACGGTGGATGGCCAAGCGAACCTCCGATTTCTCTCAACTCGTGAGCGTGTCTGCGACTCATCCACTGCTGTATGTCGTTCGCCATGGGGCGACCGAATGGAGCAGAAGTGGTCAGCACACAGGACGAACCGACATCCCACTCCTCGCCGAAGGAGAGGAGCAAGCGCGAGCAACAGGCTTGCTCTTGGCGAACATCGACTTCTCGCTTGTTTTGTGTAGCCCCCTGCAACGCGCACAACGAACCTGCGAACTTGCCGGCCTTCTTGATCGAGCAGTAATTGATACTGACCTTCAAGAATGGGACTACGGCGATTATGAAGGCGTAACCACTGCGACAATTCGCGAAACGGTTCCCGGTTGGACGGTCTGGAGTGGCATCTGCCCCAACGGAGAAACCATTGAGCAGGTCTCGACACGCGCCGACCGGGTCATCGAACGAGTTCGCAACGAATCTGGCAATGTCATCGTGTTCTCCCATGGACATTTCCTTCGTGTACTGACTGCTCGTTGGTGTGAACTCGACCCGGTCGAGGGCCAACGTTTCATCCTCGATCCGGCCACTCTGAGCATTCTCGGTTGGGAACGAGAGACACCTTCCATTCGTCAGTGGAATAGTCGCTAGTCCCGTCATCGCTTGGTGACGACAACCTGCAATCAGTCCGACATCGGCCAACAAACTGCGCCTAGCGTTACCCCACTGATCGAAGGGGAACCATGGGCGACGATGTGACCACACCAACCTCAACCGCGACGAATAAGAAGCCGAAGATGGGCATCTGGCTGTTGCTGGTTGGCGCCGTCATCATGCTTTCGGGTCTGTTGTTTGGCTATGACCAAGGCGTCATCGCAGGCGCTCTCGGAGGAATCCAGAAGTCGTTCGGCGCAAGCACAACGATGATTCAGATCATCACGTCGTGGGTCACCCTCGGCGCCTTAGTCGGAGCACTTGTCGCCGGCGTGCTCGCCGACAAAGTTGGCCGGCGCGTCACCATTCTGCTCGCCGCCGCTCTCTTCACAGTTGGGGCGCTCTTCGAAGCGCTCGCCCCCAACACGACCGTTCTCATCATCGGACGACTCATCGTGGGCTTCGGTGTTGGTGTTGCTTCTGTTGCTGCACCCCTTTATGCGGCCGAACAGGCTCCCACTCGGCTTCGTGGTCGATTCGTTTCCACCTATCAGCTCGCCATCACTATCGGCATCTTCATCGCCTATCTGGTTGATCAAGCGCTCATCAACAACGACATGTGGCGCGTCATGCTCGGCGTTTCTGCTGTTCCTGCGGTTCTCCTGTTCATTGTCATGTTCCCGATGCCCGATTCACCTCGCTGGTTTGTGAAGGTCGGTCGACGCGACGATGCAATCAAGGCCCTCAGCAAAGTTCGTCCCGACGTCGATGCCGCAGCAGAGGTCGCAGAAATCGAAAAAGCTGCGCAGGAAGACGACGCTGACAAAGCAACTTGGGCCGAGGTCTTCTCCAAGAAGCTTCGCAAGCCACTCATGATCGGTGTTGGCCTCGCTGTCTTCCAGCAAATCACGGGCATCAACGCCATCATCTATTACGCCAACAAGATTTTTGCACAGGCAGGTTTCTCGACACCCGAGGATCAGGCAGCAGCAACAACCTGGGCCATTGGTGCTGTAAACGTTTTGGCCACGCTGATTGCCGTTGTCTACGTCGATAGGTTTGGCCGACGCCCTCTTCTTTTGGCCGGCCTCGTCGGAATGGCGTCTGCACTTTTGACAGTCGGCGTTTCGTTCCACTTCATGGCGAACGCCGATACAAGCGGTGCCGGAACCGGCGGACCCACGACCGCAGGCATCATCACGCTCGTCGCCCTCGTTGTCTTCATCGCCTCATTCGCGTTCTCACTCGGTCCTGTCGTCTGGACCGTGATCAACGAGATCTTCCCCAACCGTGTCCGCGGCCGCGCAGTTGCCCTAGCGACAGCTGTTAACTGGGGTTCGGCCTGGCTCGTGAGCCAGTTCTTCCTCACCCTGATTGAAACGATCGGCAACTCGGCAACCTTCTATTTGTTCGGTTTCTTCGCCGTCGTGGCCTATGTCTGGATCTGGAAAACCGTTCCCGAAACCAAGGGGCGGTCGCTCGAAGAGATCCAGCAGATCTGGGAAGATGACGATCCGGTGCAGGCCCAGCGAGACGCTGGCACGCTGTAGCCGTCCGGTCGCTCGACCGGGACACCACGAAACCGGGAGACCACCGTGCCTGATGCAGTCATCGTCGATGTTGTTCGTACCCCTGGCGGCAAACGAAACGGTTCCCTTTCGGGTTGGCATCCAGCCGACCTCGCCGGTGAAGTGCTGTCGACACTTGTCGAACGAAATGATCTCGATCCCGCTCTTATCGAAGACGTGCTCATGGGTTGCGTCTCACAGGTTGGCGCTCAGTCGCTAAACATCGGCCGTAACGCAGCGCTCGCAGCCGGCTTCCCTGAAACCGTTCCCGCGACAACCATCGATCGCCAATGCGGTTCCTCTCAACAAGCTGCAGCATTCGCCGCACAAGGCGTCATGGCCGGCGTGCACGACATTGTCATTGCCGCCGGCGTTGAGGTCATGAGTTTGGTGCCCATGGGCGCGTCATTTGGTCAAGGCGTCGGTTTCCCGTTCGGCCCACGAGTTGACGCCCGTTACAAAGACGCAGGTGGCCTTATTCCGCAAGGTTTGTCTGCTGAATTGATCGCTGAACAATGGAACCTTTCGCGTGAGGAACTCGATGCTTTCTCCGCAGAATCACAACAGCGCGCGGCACGCGCGCGTGACGAGGGGCGCTTCGACCACGAGATTCATCCCGTTCAAGTTCGTCGACGAGACAAAGACTCAGGCGAGATCATCCCCACCGACGGAATGTTGCGAACCGACGAGGGCATCCGCGACACAACAACCGTTGAGTCGCTTGCTGGACTCAAGCCTGCGTTCACTCCCGACGGTGTGATCACTGCGGGCAACTCATCGCAGATCACCGACGGCGCATCGGCAGCACTCATCATGAGCGAAGCCGCCGCATCAAAATTTGGGCTCACACCGCGTGCACGTTTTCATTCGTTCTCACTTGCTGGTGTCGATCCCCGCATCATGCTCACCGGTCCCATTCCGGCCACACAGAAGATTCTCGAGAAGTCCGGACTCTCGCTTGACGACATCGACCTCATCGAAATCAACGAAGCGTTCGCACCAGTTGTTCTTGCATGGCAGCGCGAACTCGGTGCCGATATGAGCAAGGTCAACGTCAACGGAGGGGCGATTGCCCTCGGCCATCCGCTCGGGGCTTCCGGCACACGCCTTCTCGGCACGTTGCTCTGCGAACTTGAACGCACCGGTGGGCGCTATGGATTGCAGACCATGTGCGAAGGCGGGGGCCTCGCGAACGCCACCATCATCGAACGCCTCTAACCTCTCACTATGACCAGCGAGGATCAGCCCGAACGCTCTGGCGGTTGGCGTCCCAAACACCCAGTCATTGACGGCCTCATCATCATTGGCCTCGTCGCGTGCCTCATCGCTGGTTACGAGCCCATCAAGGTCATCGTCGCTGCCGGCGCCGCCTGGCTCATCCTCCGCATCGGAGTCCTGATGTTGGGCGGAATGGCTCGTCCGATCCCCGAACCGCCCCCTGTGGGTGAACTGCGGAAAGTGAAGATCACCTACCGCTGTGAGATCTGCGGAACCGAAGTTCGAATGACGGTCGCACCCGACCAGGATCCTGAAGCCCCAAGGCATTGTCAGGATGACATGATCATGATGACACCCATTGACGACCTCTAATTTGTTCTCCACAGATTGTGGAAAACACTGGGAGTCGTTACCGGCTGTTCACCCGAGGTTTGGGCTCGTGATCAGGGCTTTTGTGCAGAGCGTTATCGATACTGAGTGGCGGTAATGATGCCGGCGAGGATGAAGCCAAGACCGCCCAGAAGCCACCAATTGCTCGCCGCTCCGGGCAAGAACAGATCTACATAGTGCAAGAAAATGACCACAAGGCCGATGATGCAGAGACCGATCATCACGATGGGCAGCCACGCCGGGCTTGGCGCATGAACGGTGCCGGCGCGAGGGGTGTAGCGGGTTGAGGCCGCAGGGCCTTCGTGCGTGGTGTCTGTCGACTTTTTGGTCGGTCCACCCTTTGGGGTGACGCGGCCGCCGGTTCGACGTGAGGGTGCGGGACGCTTGTCGGTAGCCATAGTGAGGCGAGCGTAGCGGCGAAAGAGAAACTCGTCAGGCGCGACCGGTCCCGGCCGATAGGGTCCTCCGGCGATGGCCGCCCGCATCCTTGTCCTCGATAATTACGACTCGTTCGTCTTCAACCTTGTCCAGTACTTGGGCGAATTAGGAGCCGACCCCCTCGTGCATCGCAGTGACGCGCTCAGCATCGAACAGATCGAAGAGCTCGCCCCCGACGGCGTACTCATCAGCCCCGGCCCTGGCCGACCAGAAGATGCTGGCCTTTCCAACGAGGTCATCACGAACTTCGCTGGTCGCGTGCCGGTGTTTGGTGTGTGCCTCGGCCATCAGTGCATTGGTCAGATCTATGGCGGCGACGTTGTGCGGGCACCGCAACTGATGCACGGAAAGACCTCGCTCATTTCCCATGAGGGTAAGGGCGTATTCGCTGGTCTTCCTGATCCGTTCGAAGCCACGCGCTATCACTCACTGGTTGTGCAACGCGACAGTGTTCCCGAGTGTCTCGAAATCACCGCGCAAACTCAAGACGGTTTAGTGATGGGCCTTCGCCATCGTGAATTCGATGTTGAAGGTGTGCAGTTCCACCCGGAATCGATTCTCACCGCGGGTGGTCACCAACTCGTAGGCAACTTCCTCGAACGCTGCGGCCACTAAGCCACACGTCTACCTAACCGGCGCGGCCCGAAGGCCGCGACCGAGTTAAGCCGTTGTCGGAGGCGTCGTTGGTGGCGTCGTCGTGGTTGTTGTTGCCGGCGGACCAGACGATACGAGAATCTCAACAGAGGAACCCTTCGCCGCCTTTGTTCCGGCGGTTGGGTTTGTGCTGATGACATTGCCGGCCGGAACCGTTGCACTGGTCTGCGTCTTCGTTGTTACCGTGAATCCGGCCTGACCAAGTTGGTTCGATGCGCTTGCCGCATTCAGGCCTACCACGTTCGGGATAGAGACATCGCCGGCGCCTGTCGACACGGTGATGGTCACCACCGAGTTCTTGGTTGCCTTTGCGTTCGCACTCGGCGACTGAGAAATAACGGTTCCCTTGGCCACAGTGTCGCTTGCAGCTTCCTTCACTTCAGGAATGAAGTTGTTCGTCTTCAACAACGACTCGGCTGCGGCCTGCGTACGACCAACGACATCGGGAACGGTTGCATCGCCGATACCTGTGCTCACAGTGATCTCTACCGTTGAGCCCTTGTCGGCATTGGTATTGCCCTTCGGTGTTTGTTCAAACACTTGATCTGCCGGGATCGTGTCGTTGGCGACGTTCTTCACCGACACTTTGAAACCAGCGGTTTGCAAAGCATTTGTTGCGTCGGTTTGCGATTTAGTGGTGACGTCGGGAACGGCAACCTGCTCGGTTGACTTGCCCATGTTCGAGCCCACGAAGAAAAGGACGAGACCGATGAGTATGAGCGCACCAATGGTGAGGCCGACATACAAACCTGTTCGGCTCTTTTCTGGTGGTGATGAGTAGTTGCCGCCGGTTGTGGGTGGACCACCATAACCAGCGCCACCGCCAGCACCCGAAGCGGCAGGGACCATCGTGGTGGCATCGGCGCTGGCGGCACCAGCAAGATCAGCACCAATCACGACACCGGCCGCCGCGCCACCAACTACACCGGCAGCAAGAACGGGCTGACCTTCAAGGAACCGACGAAGATCGGAACGAAGATCTTCCGCCGATGCGTAACGCTGCGCGGGATCCTTGGCGAGCAACTTGAGATCGATAGCTTCGAGCGCAGGCGGAACATTCGGGTTGATGCGGCTGGGCGCAACGGGCTGTTCCTGCACATGCTTGTACGCGACTGCAACCGGGGAGTCGCCTGCGAACGGCGGACGAGCGGCGAGCATTTCGTAAAGCACGCAACCGAGTGAATAGAGATCCGAACGCGGATCGACTGCGTGGCCCTGTGCTTGTTCGGGCGAGAAGTAGGTGGCCGTTCCCATGACCGAACCGGCCTGGGTGAGATTCACTGCTGCGTCGCCAGTAGTAGCGGCCTGCGCAATGCCGAAGTCGGCAACCTTCACTTGTCCAGAAGGAGTGATGAGGATGTTGCCGGGCTTCACATCACGATGAACAACGCCATTGCGATGTGCAAAGCCAAGCGCCGCAGCAATGTCAGCGGTGATTTCGGCGGCACGATTGGGATGAAGCGGACCTTCGGTACGAATGATTTCAGAAAGCGGTCGACCCTCGACATATTCCATAACAATGAAATACGTGCCGTACTGCTGGCCCCAGTCGTACACCGCAACGATGTTCGGCTGATTGAGGTTGGCAGCAGCCTGCGCCTCGCGACGGAAACGTTCAACGAACGACGCATCGCGTGCATGCTCAGTGAAAAGCACCTTCACCGCCACCGGGCGGTCAAGCAGAAGGTCGCGAGCGAGATACACGTCGGCCATCCCGCCCCGCGCCAGCTTCCGGTGCAATTCGTAGCGATCGTTGAAAACTGTGGGGCCCGCAGGTGTGTCACTCATCGCCGCAAAGACTACGACTGATTCGCTCGGGCCATGTTGCACCCGGGCGAACTTTCGGGGTACTTAGCAGCCGCCCTGAGCCGCCAGCGCGGTCTGGAGGACTGCTTTCGCAATCGGGGCAGCGACTCGACCGCCAGTCGATTCGCTTCCACCGGACTGATTCAGCACGACCACTGCCACTGCCACCGTTGGTGGCTTCCCGGGAGGGCCAGCGAAACCGATAATCCAGGTATGGCTCCTGGGGGGTTCGGTGCCGAGCTGAGCTGTGCCGGTCTTTCCGCCAACCTGACAGCCCTGAATGGCCATTCCGGCTGCGGTCCCGCTGCTCACCACTCCGACCATGTCATCAAGCAGGGTCGAAGCCGCAAACGGCGACATGGGCGTGAGCCACTTCGATGGCGAGTACGTGGAGATGACCTCGCCCTGAACGTTGCGGACCTCAGAGAGAACGTGCGGCTTCATGATGATCCCACCATTGGCGACCGCCCCAGCGACCATCGCCATCTGAAGCGGAGTGGCCTGTACGTCGTTCTGCCCGATCGAGGACATGGCGAGTTTCGGTTGGTTGTTGCCAACGTTGGTGGGGAAGACGGACTTCGCTGGCTCGGGCATGTCGAAGGGAACGGAAGAGTTGAACCCGAACGACCCGGCACCGGCCACCATGTCGACGGGCCCGATAGTTTCCGCGCCCATCTCCGCAAACGACGAGTTACACGACACACGAAGAATTTCGGGCAATGTTCCGCCGCAGGTTGCGCCACCGAAGTTCATGATCGGTTTGTCCGTGCCCTCAGCGGTGTAGCCGTTGGTAAACGGGTACGAGGGTTCAGTGTTGGTGACTTTGCCGGTTTGCAGACCTACACCGGCGGTCACGATCTTGAACGTTGAACCGGGGAAATAGCGGTCCTGGTAAAAATGGGGACGCATCGGAACACCTGGCGCGGCATTAAGGGTTCTCCAAGACGTTTCAGCGATCGCCTTGTCTAATGAGCTGACCGTATTCGGGTCATAGGACGGCCAACTCCACGCTCCAAGAACGGCTCCAGTCCGTGGGTCAAGTGCAACCACTGAACCTTCGCGATCACCGAGTTGCTGCTGAGCAGTTCGCTGAACGTCTTTGCGCAGCGAAACCGAAACGTTGCCAACGTTCTCTCGATCAACAAATAAATCACCAAACGACTTCACCTGTTGATCAAAGGTGGACCCAGAAAGCTCATCGTTGTACTGCTTTTCGATCCCTGAAGAGCCATAGCGGAATGAGAAATAACCCGTTGACTGTCCGAATAACTCGCCTTCCGGATACACCCGCATCCGTTTGAATTCGGAGTCGGTGTTGGGGTTAGCAATGCTTTGAGCAATCACCGCGCCATCTGCGGTGAGAATGGAACCGCGAGGGCGATTGAAATCACGGCGAACCTTCGCAGTATTAATCGGATTGTTGTCGAGACTTTCTTTGTCGACGACTTGGATCCAGTTCAACTTTGCGAAAAGTGCGACATACAGAACGACAAGTACTATGCCGAGTTTCATGATGTTGCGGTTCATGCGGCTACCTCGGCCACTGCACGATTCATTGATCGCTTCGATGTCTGATCACTAATGCGTAAGAGCAACGCGAGGATCACGTAGTTCATAACAAGCGAAGAACCGCCGTAAGAGATGAATGGCAGCGCAACACCGGTGAGAGGAAGCAGACGCAGCACACCAGCAACGATGATGAACGCTTGCAAACCGAGCAACAAGGTGAAGCCTGTTGCCAGCAACTTGTCGAATACCTGATCGGTTGCCGCTGCGATGCGCAAGCCGGAGCCGATGACAAGCAGGTAGGCCATGATGATTAACGCGCCGCCAACAAGGCCGAGTTCTTCAGCGATGACAGCGAAGATGAAATCGTTTTCTGCTGCGGGGATACGCGTCTCTCCCCCACGGCCGAGTCCGGTTCCGGTGAGTCCACCAAAGCCCATGGCGAACATGCCCTGAATGATTTGGTAACCGTCGCCGCTTGGTGTCTTCCAAGGATTGATCCAAATGTCGACGCGCACTTTGACGTGGTCAAGGGTGCGCCAAGCGAAGAGTGCACCGGCAGCGAAGAGTCCGCCGCCAATAACGAGGAACGAGGTTCGTTGCGTTGCGACCCAAATCATCACCAGGAAAAGCGCAAAGAACAGCAGCGATGAACCAAGGTCCTTTTGGTAGAACATCACAAGCAACGTGACGCCCCACGCGATAAGTACGGGGCCCAAGTACTTCGGATGTGGGAGTCGAAGGGGGCCGATTTTCCATTGGCTTGTGGCAATGAGTTCTCGCTGATCGGCCAAGTACGCCGCGAAAAAGATGGCGAGTGCAACCTTCGCGACTTCACCGGGCTGGAAACTGATCGGACCGAACTTCACCCAAATTGTGCTTCCACTACCGGCGTCGTACCCAAGACCAGGAACAAGCGGAAGCAGAAGAAGCCCAAGACCTACAACTGCGAATGTGTACCGATAGCGCTCGAGATCACGCGGCCTCTTCACCCACCAGAGCGTGAAAACGAACGCCACAATGCCAATTGCCGTCCACGTTGCTTGGGCTGCTGCCAACTTTTCGTTAAGTCCGGCAATGACGACATAACCAAGGCCATTCAACAGCGTCACCGTCGGCAGCAAGATTGGATCAGCACCTGGCGCCAGTTTTCGAACAGCGAAATGGGCCCCCATGAACAATGCGATCACTGCAACGAGAAACGGGATGATGTTGGCCGGAATACGTGACTCCGATCCAAGACTGGCCAGCACATATGCCGCACATACGATGACAACCGTCATCAGCATGAGGCCTAACTCGGTGTTGCGACGACCCGTCACGATGTCACTGCGCGATCGTTGTAGTGGTGCTCGAACTGGTGGTACTTGAGGTCACTGTCGACGTTGTTGTCGCCGTCTTTGCATTCTGCTCAATGAGCTTGTCGATATAGCTACGAGCGGATTTCAACGAAGGTTGCTGAACCCCGTTCTCCAAATCGATCAACGCTGCAGCAGGCACATTTGCGAGGAGAAGATCGGAATCCTCAGCCAATGAGGGCTGAATCCAAAGGACGCCGCCAGGTTTTCCGTTGAAGATCGCAACGTTGTCGCCATCAACGCCCACATACCAAGTCTTTGTGCCCGTCCACCAAATGAAAGCCAACCCGACAAGAATCACGAAAACAAATGCGGCGATGAACGCACCGACTCGCCATGTGAATGAGCGACGAATCGCTCCCGGAGCTTTCGGAGGCTTTGGTTCCGTTGTCGGAACATCAGTCACCGTCAGATCGCCACCAGTATGAGAACTACGAACACGATTCGCAGGATCGGCATTGGGATCTCGGCCTGAATCGTCAATGACGTCGACTACGACACAGGTGATGTTGTCGCGACCGCCACCTTCGTTGGCGAGACGAATCAACTCACGGCAGGCCTCGTTTGGATCTGCGAGGCGTCGCAATGTTGCGGAGATTCGATTCTCATCAACCTCGTTGAACAAGCCATCGCTGCAAATCAGATAGCGATCGCCAATGATCGGAAGAATTTCCCATGAGTCAACAAGCACCGTTCCATCGATGCCAAGCGCACGAGTGAGAATGTTTCGCTGCGGATGCACCGCTGCTTCGGCGGCAGTGAGGCGGCCTTGGCGCTCCATCGTGGCAACAAGACTGTGGTCTTCGGTGATCTGCGCTAGTTCGCCGTCAGACAGCAAATAGAGACGCGAATCTCCAACGTTTACAACGCCGATCGCATCGCGCCCTGACGCATCAACAAGCGCCATTGCGACGAGAGTGGTGCCCATACCTGCGAGTTCAGGATCGGCAGTCGAGCGCGACACCAACGCATCGTTGGCGTTCTCTACTGCCCGTACCAACACATCAGTACCAGCAGCGGTGAATTCGGCGTGAAGTGTCTCAAGCGCAAGACGACTCGCAACCTCGCCGGCCTGATGACCACCCATGCCGTCGGCCACAGCAAAGAGGCCGTCAACAACGAGGTAGGAATCCTCATTCGCTTGGCGAACGCGTCCAGTGTCAGAGGCTGCGCCCCACGCGAACCGAGTCACTGCATCTCCATGACGGTGTTGCCAATCTGTACAACATCGCCCGGCTTGATCACCATTGGTCCCGCAACCTTGTGTCGGTTCAACCACGTGCCATTTGTGGAACCGAGATCTTCAATCTGCCATTGATTGTCACGATTAAAGATGCGCGCGTGAATCTGTGACGCGTACGTATCGTCGATGGTGACCTGACAACCAGCGGCACGACCGATCGATACTTCGCCCGCGAGTGCCCATGCTTTGCCTGAGAGTTCAATCGGCTCACGCACAACTAGTTGACGAGAACGGGCGGCGTCGCTTGATTCTTTGCGGCGCTTACGAGTTGGCGCAACAACGGGAGGTGTCGCAGTTCCGGCCGGGATTTGGGGAACCGGTCGAAGTTCTGCCCACACTGCGCGTACAACGCGAAAGAAGAACAGATAGAGAAGCGCGAGAAGACAAAGCTTCAGTACCAGAAGCAATTGGTCAGAGACCATGGTCAGGACGCCTGGAAGGTCAGTCGGATGCTTCCGAAACCGAGTTCGTCGCCATCACGAAGCTCACGCTCGTGTACTGGCACACCGTTGACAGTGCTGCCGTTGGTCGATCCGAGATCAACGAGTACAAATCCCATGCCGCGCGGGTGAATCTCGGCGTGTCGACGACTCACGTTGGGATCAACCAACGTGACCTCGCATTCAGGCAAGCGTCCGATGCTGACAATTTGCTCGCGGAGCACAAAGCGCTCACCGGTGGGGAGCACGAGCGAGCCAGCGCCAGCGCCACCTTGGCCTTCTCGGAAACGAGACTCAATAGAAAAGGTGCCTGTGCGCTGGTTGTCGTCGATGACGAGTTCCACCTCTACCGGGCCAAGAAAGGTGTAGGCCTCGTCCCGAGCATGTTCGCGGGCGGCGTCGCAGAGTTCGCGGGCAAGCGAATCGGCGATGTCGACGAAGGCATCGTGATCGTCGGGTGAAATGGCGATGGTGAAGGAGTTCGGGGCCACGGTTCGGCCACGGACATCGACCGTGCGATGGTCATCCATCTCGCGGGTGAGCTTGCGGCCGATCTCGATGGGGCGGACACCACTTTTGAAGACTCGTGAGAACACACCTTCTACGGCATGTTCGAGACGGCGTTCGAAACCCTTGAGACCCACGTTGGACAGGTTAGAGCCGCGGGACTGCTCGCCGATGCCGGGCGATTCTCTCGTCAGACAAGCAAATTTCGCCTCTACGTCGGATTCGTGAGGCCCAAGGATGGGCAGTAGAGTCTGCAGTCCACTCGCGCGAGTGGCGGAATTGGCAGACGCGCAGGATTCAGGTTCCTGTGCCCGTAAGGGTGTGGGGGTTCAAGTCCCCCCTCGCGCACCATTAGGTGGGATCGCTCCAAGGGTTCGGCCGCGCCAGTAGCGAACTGGGTGCAAAAGATGGAATGATAACGAGGTGAGCGAAAAACTCGATACCGACTCCTCAAAGCCAAACACTTCGTCCAAGGATCGCCTTGAGTTCGTCATAGCGGTCATGCTCGGTCTGGCGGCCATCATCACCGCTTGGACGGCATTCCAAAGCACCCAGCTCGGCGACAAGGTTCAAGAATCTTTTAGTGAAGGAATCCGCACCTCAGACCAAGCGTCCCAGGAGTACAACACAGCTCTTGCCACCGACAACCAAAGTCAGGCGATCTTCCTCGAATACGCCAAAGCCGCCGTAGCCGGAGACGAAGTCACTGCCGCTTACATTAAAGATACGCTGATGACACCTGAGTTGGCGGCTGCTGTTGAGTGGTGGATTGAGCAGCCCGAAGAGACTGGTCCCGAATCGCCCTTTGTCGAAGAGAACCCCAATTGGGACGACAGTTCTTGGGTTGCCGCTGAAGAACTTGACGTGAAGGCCCAAGAGTATTTCGACGCCGCTAAAAAAGCCGACACCGACGGTGACAGGTTTGATCTGCTCCAAGTCATTGTGACCTTGTCGCTCTTCCTGTTTGGTGTTGCCAGCTTGGCGCGACAGCAGAAAATCCAGATTGGCCTTGCCGCTCTCGGCGGCGTCGTTCTCGTTTACTCAATCGTGATGACCATCGTCCTCGGCGACCCTGCAGGATTTTTCTGAGCAGATTGCCCCCACAATCAATTTCCCCGTCCGGGTCAACGGGGCCTCATGGCCGTTGAGGCAGGAAACCGTCTGACCTTTTACCGAAGCGCGTATCGCCATCCAGTTCGGTAAACCCGTAGATCGACGGAAACGGAATTTCAGTCAATCCCCATCCTTCGCCCTTCTGCATCGGCCGGCCCGGTCATGTGCCCATCGGTAGCCCGGTACCCAAGGGAAAGTCCGTGAAATCGCGGGCGAGGTTATGTGAAACCACCACCTAGCGAGGATTCCGCTCCCAGACGGGCCGAGCCGAACTGAGTTGCTTCACCACCCCAATTCTGAGCGGGACCGGTCCCACAATCACGGCCAGAGAATCTCCCGGGCTGCGAATCGTCTGAGGCTCATCGAGTCCGTCGGGCCGTGCGTGGGGATCTAGGCGAGCACGCGTCGAAGACCGGCTGCGGCACGGTCGCCGATGCGGTTGAAGACCAATCCGAGCAGCGGATTCAACGGGCTTAGGCAACCATTGAGAAGTAACTCCGCGGCGTACGTGACGATCGATCCCTCGTCTTTTGCAACGACCGTGATCCTGTCGATCGAGGTGAACTTGGAGTTGCGGGCCTCGACCAAGAGATTGGCGGGCTCGTCGTACTCAACGGTCTCATAGCGCAGCACCGTTCCCCCACCGACACTCTTCACTGCGACATCAAAGCTTGATTCCGGGCCAGCCCCATCTCCAGCAACTTGAGTGACGGTGAGGACACCCGGGTCCCAGTTGGCGAAGTTACGCAGATCGGCCATGTAGGCGAAGGCTTCTTCGACCGACTTCGAACTTTCGACACTCACCGTGTACTTCGCCATAGATAGTCCTCGTTCGCTTTGTGGTTTCCGCTTTCGTTAACACTAACGACAGCGAATTAGGAAACCTCGATCCGGACCCAACGCAACGAGGGCGGGCTGATCTAGCGAATTGCGTAGGCCTCGTAGCCATTGGCCGCGAGGTCTTGGGCTCGGGCCATGAAGC
>SXGQ01000675.1_pt1 | contig 32614 bp, 25 predicted proteins | sample 3178371 | NCBI WGS metagenome assembly SXGQ01 (sample SAMN11356859, study PRJNA531348) | freshwater metagenome | isolation source: freshwater sample F1-20 | place: China: Fuxian Lake, Yuxi | collected 2017-12-25
CTGCGCTTTTCACGGGAGCTGCGCTCCCGGCACCTCATCCATGAGGTGCAGCAGGCTGTGTGTCCACAGCCTGCCAGCAGCCCGTGGCCAAAGTCCATCCCTGGCCTTTGGCCACTCGAAAACCTGCGCTTTTCACGGGAGCTGCGCTCCCGGCACCTCTTCCATGAGGTGCCGCAGGCTGTTTGTCCACCGCCTGTTGGCCAGTTCACGGGATCAAATCGGCCAGTTGGTGCGCGCCGGTGCCGTTTCGTCGCTCACGCGAGTGCAGCCCGACGCGGGTGGCCACCGGCCCGCGGCCGACTGCTCCGAACCGAGTCATTGCGTCGGTGGGTGGAAACTGGCATAAACAGACATTTTATGACCATCCAACCTGGTGTGGAGCGGTCAGAGGCTTCACCTAGCAGCCCGTGGCCAAAGTCCATCCCTGGCCTTTGGCCACACGAAAACCTGCGGTTTTCACGGGAGTTGCGCTCCCGGCACCTCATCCATGAGGTGCATCCGGCTGTTTGTCCACAGCCTGCCAGTGAATGGTGAGGATCACACGATCATGGTGCAGCCGGTGAAGAACAGACTGAGTCCCTACGAAGCCGGGTGGCTGTCGATGCTGGTGGTCAATGGCCTGGCGACCAGGGAATCGATCCGCCGATCGCAGTGCCGCGATGGCGTTCGCCGTCCGACCATCTCCGACCTCCACGAACAGCGTGTCCGCCGCCTGCAGCAGCGGGACCAGGACCGGCGGCGGAGCGGCTGATGGCACGGGATCCCCGGCCGTGATGGGATTCCCGGACCGTCGTCTGTGACGGGTTGCGATGACGGCTTCCGACGACGGGCCGCGGTGCCCCCCTTCCGCGGAAACGCCCGTTTCGCTCCACACGTTTTTCTCGGCAGCGTTGGGCCATCCGCGCGTCGTCGGTGCCATCGCGCCCTCGTCCTCATGGCTGGCGGCGGAGATGATCCGCCGCGCGGATCCGCAGCCGGGCCAGCTCGTCGTCGAACTGGGAAGCGGCACCGGGCCGATGACCCGGGCGCTGGTCACAGCCGGCCCCGGGCTTCCCCGCTTCGCCGTGGAACCTGTCGCCACGCTCGCGGCCGCGACGCGGCGTGCCGCCCCCGGCGTGGAGGTGGTCGAGGGGAGTGCCGAACACCTCCCCGCCATGCTCGCCGACCGCGGACTCGGCCCGATCGACCGGATCGTCAGCAGCCTCCCCTTCGCAGCCTGGCCGGCGGACCTGCAGGATAGGGTGCTCGCCGGCATCACGGCGGCCCTCGCACCACGGGGCCGGATGGTGACGTTCACCTACGCCGTCAGCCCTCTGCTCCCGGCCGGCCGCCGCTTCCGCCAACGGCTCACCGAGTCGTTCGCGCATGTCACCGCGACCCCGATCGTCTGGGCGAATCTCCCTCCGGCCTTCGTCTACGTCTGCGAGGGCGTTGCCCTGCCTCAGCCGTGAGCGGCCGCGGCCCGCGTCTCGAGCGCACCGTTGGCCGATTCCGCCGCGCTCGGCACGGCGCTCCCCTCCTCGCCGCGCGACCGCCGGGCGAACGCCGCCGCCCGGCAGACGGTCAATAGCCGGTGGTGGCGCCCGGCGCCCCGCCGGCGAGCCCGACCGCGGGCCGCCCGAGCCGGCGGTTGAGCTCGTCGAGGATCTCGCGCGTCCGGCTCGAACCGCAGCGCGTGCACCCCAGTTCGCGCATCCGCAGCAGGCCGTCGATGTCGCGGATCCCCCCGGCCGCCTTCACCTGCACCTGGGGAGCCGCATGCCGGCGCATGAGGATCACGTCCGCCTCGGTGGCCCCGCCGCTGCCGAACCCGGTCGATGTCTTCACCCAGTCGCACCCGAGGTCGCTCGCGATCGCGCAGAGGTGGATCTTCTGCGCGTCGTCGAGGAAGCAGTTCTCGAAGATCACCTTCACCTTCTTCCCGGCCGCGTGGACCTCGTCGGTCACCGCCCGGATGTCGGACCGGACATGATCCCAGTGGCCGCTCACGACGCGCGAGATGGTGACCACCATGTCGAGCTCCTCACCTCCGTCGGCGAGGGCCTGCCGCGTCTCGGCCACCTTGGCCGCGGTCGTCTGGGCGCCGTGGGGGAAGCCGATCGTGGTGCTCGCCCTGACCGTCGAGCCGGCGAGCAATTCCGCGCAGCGCGCAAGCGCGTGGGGCATGATGCACACGCTGGCCACGTCGTAGGCCAGCGCCAGGCGGCAGCCCGCCTCCAGTTCGTCCCACGTGAGGGTGGGCACGAGCAGCGCGTGGTCGATCATCTTGGCCAAGTCGGTGTAGCCGGCATGCACGGCAGCGACTCCGGAAACGGGGAACGGGTGCGGCTGACCGGTCAACGACGGTCGTCGAGCGGCGCATCGCCGGCAGCCTGGCGGGTGACGATCGGCACGTGGCCGACCTCCAGCCCGGGCGGGGGCTCGACGATCAGCGCGGGATCGAGATCGGCCAGGCTGCCGATCGCGGGGGGAGGGAGGTACTCCCCGTCGCGGCGCCACTGACGATGCAACTTCTCGACCCGCGCCTGGAGCGCCTCCCGTTCGGCGGCCGTGAGATCGGCGTTGAGGAGGGCGGGCTGGTCGGCGAACCGGTACCAGTGGTAGGTGACGACGCTCGAGTCACCGAGCCTCACGGTGAACGGGCCCGCCACCGGCCCAGGCTGCTTCCAGCAGCTGCCAGTGTCGTCCGGGGTGGTGTAGGGCTCCGGGGTGGCGGCGCGCGGACGGGTGAAGCGGTGACCGGTCAGGCCGGTCTCCGCCGGCACGTCGGCCGCGGGCACCACCACCCACTCCGGTTTTCCCTCCGCCGGGGTGTCCAGACGGTAATACTCCGGCAGCGTGACCCGCGGTCCGGGGCCGTCGTCGGTGTCGCTGACGAGAGGGCGGGTCCAGCGGTAGCCGTAGGTGTGGGGATCGAGCGCCTCGGCGGTGGCGAACGACGACCAGGCGAGCCCCACCTTCTTCTCGCGCGGCGTGCCGGGGGGATAGATCCGCCAGGTCGATCCACCGCCCCCGGTGAAGGTGTGGACGGCCGCGGCCTCCGGATCGATACGGCCGCTGGCGACCGGACCGCCGGCGAACCAGCGCTCCACGGCATCCCACAGGGCGGCGCGCTCGTAGGCCGTCACCCGGTGGACCACCGCCGAGCGACCGTCGGGTCCGCGCGGAAACGACGTCGGCGCCACGCGGGCGAACGTCCTTCCCCCGGCATCCACCGCCTGCACGGCGGGGACATACTGGGTCTCCATCTGCAGCGCGCGATTGGGATGCGACGGCCGGCTGTCGAGGAACATGCCCGCCAGCGCCGGATCGGCGAGCGACGCCCGCGACCAGTAGAACGGCGTGAAGAAGGCCACCGGCCCTTTGAAGTTGCCGGTGTTGAGGAACAGCGTCCAACAATTGCCGCCGGTGGGCACCGGCTGGCCGGCCGTCGTCGCCTTGGCGGCGACCAGTGGCAGCGGCAGGTAGCCGTAGCCCACCAACTGCCCGCACGTCCCCTGCCGGAGGTTGAGCCCGTCCGGCGGCCAGAGCACCCACGGGCTCAGCTGCGCGACGCCGTACATCCCCAGCGGCTTGTCCCAGTCACGGCTCTTGCCGGCACCGGGCCCGTTGGCCCATTCGCTGAAGTTGCGTGCCACCCCCCCCATGATGAACTTCGGTGTCTCGGTGGCGAAGCGCGTGTCACGCCACCACCCGAGGCCCCCCTCGATGTCGGAGTAGAGGTCGGCCGGTTTCGGCCCGTCGTACTGCGCGAACATCCAGGTGCCGAACAGGCCGGTCTGGAACCGGTTGCCGGGATAGCGCCCGAGCAGCGGCCAAGCGGCGACGTACAGCGAGAATCCGGCGTTGTAGCGGTCGGGCACCTGCTCGTGCGGCACGAGCAGGTAGCCCGCCATCTCCACCTCGGCAGGCGGTGCCGCGCCCGGCCCGTCGGCAGCGAAGCACGTGGTGGCGGTCGTGGCGCAGGCGATCGCCAGCCCGGCGACTGCCGTGAGACGCGACCAAGCCCCGCAGGAACCACCGCGGGCGCCGACGGCACGCCCGGAAACCCCGCACGGAAGGAATGCCAGCATGCGTGTCTCCGCCGGTCGTCAACCGAACAACGCCGTGATCGCACGCCCGGGGCGGACGAACTGCGGCCGGCCTGCCAGGTCGGGCAGGATCTGCCCCTCGGGCACACCGAGGGCATGGTACAGCGTGGCGACGAGGTCCCGGGGGGCGACCGGATCGGCGGCAGGGAACGCGGCATGGCGGTCGCTCGCCCCGTGGACATGGCCACGACGGAACGGCCCGCCGGCGAGCACGGTGCTGAAGCAGCCGGGCCAGTGGTCGCGGCCGTCGGCGCCGGCGCCGGCGTCGCTGTTGACCTGCCCGACGCGCGGCGTGCGGCCGAACTCACCGGTCCAGACCACGATCGTCTCGTCGAGGAGCCCCCGCTCCTCGAGGTCGTCGAGCAGCGCCGCGAAGGCGATGTCGGCCACCGGCATCAGCCGCTCGCGGTGGTCGATGAAGTTCCGCGAGTGGGTGTCCCAGTAGACGCTGACGTTCTTGATGCCGTCGTTGGGCCAGAAGACCGTCACCAACGGCACGCCGCGCTCCACCAACCGGCGCGCCTGGAGCACCGACTGACCGTGCGGGTTGCGGCCGTAGCGGTCGCGGACCGCATCCGGCTCCTGGCCGAGATCGAAGGCGCCGCGCCCGCTGGCGGTGCTCGTGAGCAGATCGAACGCGCGCCGCCGGAATTCGTCCTGCAGTGCCGCCGCATCCCCCTTGGCGGCGATCTGCCGGTCGAGCCTGGCGAGGAGGCGCATCCGGTCGTCGAGACGGTCGATCGAGAGCTGGTCGGAAAGCTCCATGTCGGGCACGCGGTAGCCGGGCAGCGCCGGATCGTCGTCGATGGTGAGCGGGTCGTGGACGCCCCCCAACCAGCCGGCGAACTGGCCCTGACTCTCCTCGACGAACCGGGGCACGTCGCCCGGCACCGTGGGGCGCATCTGCACCACCGGCGGCAGGGCGCCGGTGCCGCGGCCGAGGGCCGCCAGCGCCGAGCCGATGTTGGGCCACTGGGCGCGGCGGTCGGTGCTCGTGACCGGAGGCTCGCCGGTGAGGAGGAAGCTCGTCGACTTGGTGTGGTCGGCATTGTCGTGGGTCATCGACCGCACGATGCACAAGCGGTCGGTGCGTTGGGCCAACCGGGGAAAGTGCTCGCTGATGCGGATCCCCGGCACCGCCGTGGCGATCGGCCGGAACTCACCCCGCACCTCCACCGGCGCGTCGGGCTTGGGATCCCACGTCTCGAGCTGCGACGGACCACCCCACATGAAGAGGAAGATGCAGCGTGTCGCGCGGCCGAACGAGGCGCCGTTCGTCACGGCCTTCGCCGCAGCCGTCTCCGCAGCCCGCGCCGCGAGCAGTTCGGGCAGGCCGAGCCCGAGCATGCCGAGGCCGCCGAGCCGGAGGATCTCCCGACGCTGGCAGGCGGTGCGGCGAAACTCAGGACAGACCGGCCAGTGCATCACTCTCTCCCGCGGTCGACGCGACGAGTGTACCAAGCGTGCGGCCGCCGGCTCGCGGCAGCGCGGGGGGGCGGCGTCTGGGGCGCGGCTGCGGGAAACAGTCCGGCGCTTCCTCGGGACGCTGGCCGTGGATCGATCGGAGCCGCGGCCCGCAGAGGGCGGCGCGGGTGATCAGTTTGCCGGAGCAGCCTCGGCGGCCTCACCGAGCCGCAGCCCCTCCTCGGCCATCAGCGGCAGGAGCCGTTCGCGGAGCGGCTTGAGCTCGCGCGCGAGGAAGCCACGCACGTCTCCGGTGCGCCGGATCGCATACTGCTCGGCCACTACCCGGCCGTCATCCATCCGCGAGTATTTGAAGATGTTGAACTCGACCATCGATCCGTCGGCCGGCCCGACCACGAAGTCGACGATGCTCGCCCCGGTCGCGGCGTGCTCCATGAGCGCGCAGGGGGCCTGCGGATAGACCATCTTCACCTGCTTCACCAACCCGCCGGCGAGCGCCTTGGGATCCTGCGACTTGTCGTACACCCGCACGGAGGCGAGCCTGGTCCAGCGGTCGAGTTTCTCCCCCTTGGGGATGAACTCCAGCACCTGCTCGTTGTCGTTGGCACCCTGGGAGGCGAGGACGAGCGTCTGGCCGTCGAAGCTCACCACGTCGCCACCGTCCGGCCCGTCGGCACCGGCCTGATTCGCCTGCCCGGCTGCCTGCCCGGCGCACAGTCCCACGCACACGATCAGCAGTCCGTGGACCACCCTTCTGCGGCAGCGCGCCACCGCACTGCAGAGGGAACAACTGCTGCCGAGGGCCCCGGGGCCGGGCCGACCCCGTATCGCCACCCGCACGACATTCACCGACGGATGGATTCCCCACTCGGCCAGCGGAAGGGGCGCGGCGGCTCGCATGGCATTCCTCGCGGCGTCTCGAAGGTGGATCAACCGGGGAGCCTACGGCCGAGCGCGGAAAACACACAAGCCCGCGCAGCGCATCCTCACTCGCGGCGCTCCGCTTTCATCTTTCATCGCCCGATGCCGTGCAGCAGACTGGGGCCGAAACGCCACCCCCGCATCCCCCGCCCCCCCGACTCCGCCCCATGAAGCCCACCATCCTCCGTGCCCAGGTCACCACACCGGACGGCCGGCTCATGACACTGCACGAACACGACGGGGCGTTCACGATCCGTGTCGCCGGGGTCGAGCTGATGACCACCCGGCAGCATCACTCGGAGGAGCGGCTGGCGCTCCTCGCCTGCGAACCGCTCCGCCGCGTGCGCGGAGCGCGGGTGCTGATCGGCGGCCTCGGCTTCGGCTTCACCCTGCGGACAGCGCTCGGCATCCTCGGCGCCGATGCCGCCGTCGTCGTCGCGGAGCTGATCCCGGAGGTGGTCGCCTGGAACCGCGACCCGGCGTATGGCCTGGCTGGCCCCACGCTCGAAGATCCCCGCGTCACGGTCGTCGTCGGCGACGTCGGCGACGTGCTCCGCAGGGACAAAGCCGCCTTCGACGCCGTGATCCTCGATGTCGACAACGGCGCCGCCGGCCTGACGACAGTCGACAACGGGCGGCTCTACACGGCGAACGGACTGACGCGGGCCCGGGCGGCCCTCCGGCCGCGTGGCTGCCTGGCCGTGTGGTCGGCCGACGGCGACCCAGCCTTCGCGGAACGGATGCGGCGCAGCGGGTTCGCCGTGACCACCGAACGGGCACGGGTGCATGCCGGGGGGGGGAGCTGGAACCACCTGTTCATCGGCCGCGTCCCCGCCACACGCTGACGGCGGCGGTTTCCGGGAGTCCACCGGCGTGCGATGATCGCCGCACCGATACCAATCCTCACACTGCCGCCACGGGACCGCCGATGGATGCCCCCCTCACCCCACCGTCCACGCATGCCCGACGACCTCCGCGCCAACTGGTGCGGCAGATGGTGGAAGTGGCCGTGATCGCCGGGCTGGCGGCAGCCCTCCATGCCCTGCGCACGGCCGGCTGGGTCGATGGCGAACCGCTCTGCTGGATCGTGGTGGGGCTGGCGCTGGCGAAGACCGGCTATTTCCTCGTCGAGAACCTCCAGCACATCCTCCTCGCGACCGCCCACGAAATCGCCTACCACCGGTTCCTCGGGCTGATGGGGGTGAACATGATGCAGATCACCCTCTCGTTCGCCCTCGACTGCTGGCTGCTCGAATCGGCGGTGCCGCGCAGTTTCAGCGGCTTCGACCCGGCGACGATGACTCCGGCGGGGGTGTTTTTCGACTGCTTCTTCTACAGCGTGCTCAATTTCTCCTTCTTCGGGTTCGGTGAGATCCTCCCGCAGACGATCCCCGCCAAGATCGTCACCCTCCTCGAGGTGATCCTCGCCTTCTTCACCGTGATCTTCCTCCTCTCCGACTTCATCAGCCTCAAGGATTCGCTCCGCGGCGGCCGGTCGGGGTAGCAGCCCGTGGCCAAAGCCCATCCCCGCCCCACGTCCCGCAAGCGCGCCTTGTGCGCCGACAGGGTGTCGGTGACGATGGTCCGCTTGTCCACACCCGCCCCACCCACCGACCGCCTCACCACCGCCCACGCCTGCGCCGTCGTGGCGTTTGTCATGTGGGGCCTGCTGCCGATCTACTGGAAGCAACTCGAGGAGGTGCCGAGCCTCCAGCTGGTGGCCCACCGCGTCGTCTGGTCGGGGCTCACGCTCCTGCCGGTGATCTGGTGGTCGCGGGGCTGGGAAGCCATCCGCCTCGCGGCGACGCGGCCGCGGGTGATGCTCCGGCAGGCGGTGGCCGCGGTCCTCGTGGCGGCCAACTGGCTGGGCTTCGTCTGGGCGGTGACCCACGGCCGGATGATCGAGAGCAGCCTCGGCTACTTCCTCACGCCGCTGTGCAGCGTGCTCCTCGGCGTGGCGCTGCTCGGCGAGCGGCTCCGCCCCCTCCAGTGGGTGGCGGTGGCGGTCGCCGCGGTGGGGGTCGGTTGGATCGCCGCCGGCTCGCACCACGTGCCTTGGATCGCCCTCTTCCTCGCCGGCACGTTCAGCACCTACTCGCTGGTGAAGAAGACCACCGCGCTTTCGGCAGTGCCGTCGCTCACGCTCGAGACCCTGCTGCTCCTCCTGCCGGCACTCGCCTTCCTCGCCGTCGAGCACGCCGCCGGCCGGGGCAGGTTCGGTCACATCGGCAGCCGCGCGGATCTGCTCCTCGCCGCCTCCGGCCTGGCGACCGCGACCCCGCTGCTCTGCTTCGCGACGGCGGCGCGCAGCATCCCCCTCTCGACCCTCGGGATCCTCCAGTACCTTGGGCCCACGCTCCAATTCATCCTCGGCCTGGCGCTGTACCGTGAACCCTTCGACCGCACCCGCTTCATCGGCTTCGCGATCGTCTGGGTGGCCCTCGCCCTGTTCGCCATCGACGGCCTGCGGCGCCGGCTGTTCCGCCCGGCCGCTCCCGACCGGGAGGAGCGCGGCGCGGCAGGCTGACAGGCACCCGCTCCTCAGGCATGCTGTGGGGAGTCCTCCCACCGTCCGTAAACCGAGGGACGCCCGATGCGAAGCCACGAACCGGCAGGAGTGAATCGGCATGCCGCGCGCGCCCGCATCGGCGGCTTCCTGCTCGTGATCGCGCTGACGAGCTCGACCGTCAGCATCGCGGCGGACGGGGCCGCGGCAGACGGGCCGCCCGCCCCCGGTGCATCCACCGGCCCGGCCGCCATCAACCTTGCCGCGCGGCTGGCCGCCGAGGACCGGGCGGGGCTCGCCGCAGACGCCGCGCGCCTCGGCAACCCGGCTCGCGGAGCCACGCTGTTCCACTCCCGACAGTTCGCCTGCGTGCAGTGCCACGCCGCCGAGGCCGGGAGCGGCCCGATCGGCCCCGGCCTGGCGGCGCTGCCCGCCGGCGTGCCGCGCGAACGCCTCGTTCCCCATCTCGTCGAGTCGCTCCTCGATCCCTCGGCGGTGATCCGCCCCGAGTACCGCGCGGTGACGGTCGTCACCGACGAGGGGCGCGGCATCACCGGCATCGTCGCACGTGAGACGGCCACCGACCTCGTGCTCCGCGCCGCCGCCGCCGGGGGCCGCGAACTCGTCGTGCCGAAAGCCACGATCGTGGAGCGGGCGGCGGCCACGGCATCGCTGATGCCCGCGGGGCTGGCCTCCCTCCTCGCCGACCGGGCCCAATTCCTCGACCTGGTGAAGTACCTCGCCGAGATCGCCACCGGAGGCCCCCGGCGCGCGGCGCAGCTCGCCCCCGATCCGGCCCTCCTCGCCGCCGCCGGCGCGCCCGAGACCGACATCGATCATGCCGGCTTCATCGCCGACTGGGACGATCCGCTGAAGCACCGCGCGGCGCTCGAGCGCGGGGGGGCGATCTACGCCCGGGTCTGCGCCAACTGCCACGGCACGCTCGACGCACCCGGTTCGCTCCCCACGGCGCCGCGGTTCGCCACCACCTCCTTCAAGGCGGGCAGCGATCCCTTCTCCCTCTACCGCACGCTGACCCACGGCAACGGCCTGATGGTCGCCCAGGGGTGGATGGTGCCGGCCCAGAAGTACGACGTCATCCACTTCCTGCGCGAGACGTTCCTCCGCGACCACAACCCCGCCTGGTACACGGCCGTCACGCCCGAGTACCGGGCCGCGCTCCCGGCGGGGACGAGCCGTGGCCCCGCCCCCTCGACCGTCGAACCGTGGCGGATCCACGACTACGGGCCGTTCATCGCCGCGACGATCGAGGCCGGTGACGACGGCACTGCCATCGCGCGGAAGGGACTCGCCGTCCGCCTCGACACGGGCCCCGGCGGCGTCGAGCGTGGCCACGCCTGGGTCCTCTGGGAACTCGACACGCTGCAGATGAGCGCGTTCTGGACCGGCGAGCAGTTCATCGACTGGAGCGGGATCAACTTCGACGGCCGCCACGGTGTCCATCCGCGCGTGGTCGGCGACCTGCAGGCGACCCTGGCCACCATGCCCGGCTGGGCCGACCCCGACAGCGGATCATTCTCCGATCCGCGGCCGCGCGGGCGTGACGAGCGCCCCTACGGCCCGCTGCCGCGCGGGCACGCCCGCTTCCGGGCGCTCCATCATGTGGCCCTCGACGGTGGCCCCGGGGCGGAGCCACGCTCGGGGGTGATCCTCGAATCGCTCGTCGGTACGACCCCGGTGTTGGAGAGCGCGGCGCTGGCGCGACCGCTGGCCGGAGACGGCACGCAGGTGCCGGTGATGGTGAGATCCTTCTCGACAGGCCCACGGGCCCGTCCCCTCGCGATCCGCCTCGCGGCGGCCCCGGCCAGCGCGGCGCTCGTCGGCCCGCCGCCGTCCACCCCTGACTCCGGCCCGCGCGTCGTCATCCGCGACGGCCATGTCGATCTCCTCGTTCCGGGCGGCGACGAACCACTCGATGTCGCCGTCGCCGTCGCCAGGGCGGCGCCGGGGGATTTGGCCCGCCACGCCGCGGGGCTCGCTCCCCCTCCGCCACCCCGCTCACTCGTCGGCCGGCCGGCGCCGGCGCTCTGGCCCACGTCGGTGGCGACCACCGTGCGAACCGGCGACGGCAACGGCCCTTTCGCCGTCGACGTGCTCACTCCCCCCGACGCCAACCCGTGGAACGCCCAGTGCCGCCTCTCCGGCATCGACTTCACCGGCCCCGACGCCGCCGTCGTCTGCACCTGGGACGGTGACGTCTGGAGCGTGCGCGGCCTCGCCGCGGCCGACGGCCGGCTCTTCTGGCGGCGGATCGCCACCGGGCTCTTCCAGCCGCTGGGGATCAAGGTGATCGACGGAGTGGTCCACGTCTCCTGCCGCGACCGGATCGCGATCCTCGTCGATCTCGACGGCGACGGGCTCACCGACCGCTACGACACCTTCAACGACGACCACCAGGTCACCGAGCACTTCCACGAATTCGCGATGGGGCTCGAGACCGACGCCACGGGCAACGTCTACTACGCCAAGAGCGCCCGCCACGCCCTCACCGCCGTCGTGCCACACCACGGCACGCTCCTCTGCGTCTCCCCCGACGGCGCGACGACCCGGATCGTGGCCAACGGTTTCCGCGCCGCCAACGGTGTCTGCGTCGAGCCCGACGGCACCTTCTGGGTGACCGACCAGGAAGGGCACTGGAACCCGAAGAACCGGATCAACCACGTCGTCCCCGGTGGCTTCTACGGCAACATGTTCGGCTACCACGACGTCACCGATCCGAGCGACGCCGCGATGGCCCCCCCCGCGTTCTGGATCACCAACGCTTTCGACCGCTCACCGGCCGAATTGGTCCGGGTGCACAGCGCGCGCTGGGCACCGCTCGACGGCGCCCTGCTCGAACTCTCCTATGGCGAGGGGCGCGTCCACCTCGTGCTCACCGAACCGCTCCCTGCGCGCCCCGGCGTCGTCCAGGGGGGCATGGTGGCTCTGCCGATCGCCGACCTGCCGACGGGGGTGATGCGTGGCCGGTTCCATGACGATGGCCACCTCTACGCCTGCGGGCTCTTCGCCTGGGCCGGCAACCGCACGCAACCGGGGGGCTGCTACCGGATCCGCCGCACCGCCGCACCGCTCCACCTCCCCACCGCCCTGCACGCCGCCCCTGGAGAGCTGCGCCTCACTTTCCCCGAGCCGCTCGACCGCGCCGCCGCCATGTCATCCAACGCGTGGGCACTGCGCACCTGGGGACTGAAGCGCACGAAGAACTACGGATCCCCGCACATCGACGAGACCGACCGCGCGGTGGCCGCCGTCGAACTCTCCACGGACGGGCGCATCGTCACCCTCCGTGCCCCCGACTTCGCCGCCACCTGGTGCTACGCGCTCGAATGGGACGTGGCGGCCGCCGACGGATCGCCCGTGCGCGGCGCGCTCCACGGCACGCTCCACTGACGGAGCCGCCCCTCACGGAGCCGCGGCGGCCGCGGATGGCGTGGCGCCTGGCGTGGCGATCGCGGGGAGCGCCTGCCAGCGCACCGGGCCCGGATCGCCGGAGAGCGTGATCAGCCCGATGGTGCCATCGAGCGTGCCGGCGGCGAGATGGCCCCCGTCGCGCGACACGGCCAGCGCCGTCAGCGGCGACTGCGCGATGGCGAACGACCCGAGCTTCTTGCCGTCGGCCAGGGAGTGGAGCCGGACCGTGCCGGTGCGATCGCCGGCGGCGATGCGCTCGTCACCGACCACCGCGAGCACGTCCACGGAGCCGGCGAACCCGCCGATCCGCCGCGTCTCCTTGCCCCCCTCGGCCTCCCAGATGCGCACCGCGCCGTCGGCGCCACCGGTGGCGACGAGGGTTCCTCCGGGCAGCCAGGCGGCGGCCTGCACCGGCGCCTGGTGGGCGGGGAACGTCGTCACCAGCCGACCGTCGGCCGTATCGACCACCTTGGCGGTCTTGTCGCGGCTCGCCGTCACGATTCGGCGGCCGTCGGCCGAGAACGCGATCCCCTGCACCCAGTCGGCGTGATCGGTGTGCTCGCCGACCGGACTGAACGGGCCGGAGGTGAAGAGGCGGAGGGAGGGGTCGGCACCGGCGGCGGCGATCCGGCCGCCGTCGGGAGTGAAGGCGACCGCGAGCATCGCGTCGTCGGCCGCGCCGAGGTCGGCGAGGAGCGCGCCGGTGTCGGCGTCGAAGACCTTGACCTCGCCGAGCGTGCCCGGGGTGCCGGCCGCGACGGCGAGGCGCCGGCCGTCCGGGTGGAAAGCGAGGGACAGGACGCGCTCGGCGACGTTGGTGATGCGCCCGAGCAGGCGCCCCTCGGGCACACTCCAGACGAGCACCTCGTGGTAGCCGGCGCTCGCCAGACGCGTGCCGTCGGGATGGAAGGCCAGGGCCGACACCGGCACGGCCACGGGATAGACGGCCGGCGGATCGGGCTGCCGCTGCCGCGGCATGATCCGCACCAGCGCCGCCTCCGGATCGGCACCGGCATCGAGCCGGGCACCGCGAGCGACCCAGCGGCGGATCAGATCGACCTCGGCTGCCGCGAGCGGCGTGCCGTCCTTCGGCATCGACCCGTCGGCCACCACGCGCACCAGCGCCGAATCCGGATCGCCGGGCACGACCGCCGCCCCGGCACCGGAATCGGCGAGCAGGGCCGCGTGGTGCGTCATCACGTGGCCGCCCCCCGGCTCCCGCGCCGTGTGGCAGGCCACGCAGCGGGCCCGGAGGATGGGGGCGATGTCGTGGGTGAAGCTCACCCACTGCCCACCGGCACGGAGCACGTGCTCGATCTCGGCATCGCGTTCGGCGAGGCCCGTCCCGAGTGCCCGCACCGCCAACTCCGCCTCACGCTCCCGGGCGGCGAGCGCGGCCCCCTCGGCCTCGAGCGCCCGCAGCGCCTCCTGCCGGCGCCGCTCGAACCCGCTCACCTCACGCCTTACGTCGGCGGCCCGCGCCTCGGCGGCGACCGTGTCGCGGCGGATCTGCCCGCGCTCGGCATCGAGCCGCTCGACCGTCGGCGGCAGCGGCGCGGTCGCCATCTCGTCGGCCAGCGAGACCGCGCCGGCCACCTCGATGGCGCCTGCCAGCGCCGCCGCCACCGCGATCCCCGCCCCGCGGCGATCGTGCCGTCCGAATCGAATCACGCGATCACCTCCGTCACCGGCCGGCCGGCGATCGCCAACGGACGGCCGGCGAGATCGTGGATCTCGGCGGCCGGATCGATGCCCATCAGCATGTAGAGCGTGGCGGCGAGGTCCTCCGGGCGCACCGGGTGGCGGGCGGGAAACATCCCCTGCGCGTCGCTGGCGCCGTGGACGTAGCCCCGTTTCACGCCACCGCCGGCCAGCAGCGCCGTGTAGCACTGCGGCCAGTGGTCGCGGCTCGCCTGGTCGTTGATCTTCGGGGTCCGGCCGAACTCTCCCATCCAGAGCACGAGCGTGTCGTCGAGCATGCCGCGCTCCTCGAGATCGTCGAGCAGGGCCGCGAGCGTGCGGTCGGCGATCGGATGCTGGTACTTGTCGACGATCTCGTACATCCGCGTGTTGTCGAAGCCGTGGGTGTCCCAGCCGCCGTCGTTGACGCGCTTCCCGCCGATCGACTTGGCAAACGTCACCGTGACGAACGTCACGCCGGCCTCGACCAGCCGCCGCGCCAGCAGGCACCCCTGGCCGTAGGTGGTGCGGCCGTAGCGGTCGCGGAGCTGCTCCGGCTCCTCCTCGAGGTCGAACGCCGCCTTCACCCGCGGGCTGGTGAGCATCGTGATCGCCTTGTCGTAGGCGGCGTCGAATCCGGCCACCTCGGCCGAGCGTTCGAGGAGCCCGGCGTCACGGTCGATGAGCCGCTGCAACTCCCGGCGCCGCTCCATGCGCGACAGTGCCAGATCGGCGGGGAGGGAGAGCTGCGGCAGCCGGAAGACCGGCGCCGCGGGATCGTCGTTGAAGAAGAACGGATCGTGCCGTTTGCCGAGGAAGCTGGCGTGCTGCCCGGGGGTCACCGACCCGTCGGCGAGCGTGTGCGGATAGGAGACGAAGGTCGGCATCTCGTCGCGGCGCGGCAGGAGGGCGTCGACCACCGAGCCATAGGCGGGCCAGAGGTCGAGCGAGTCGCGGAGCCGTTGGTCGTCGCTGGGTGGGGCATGACCGGTGAGGGCGTAATAGCCGGCGGAATTGTGGTTCTTCATCGTGTGGGTCATGCTGCGGATGAGCGTGACCCGGTCCATCCGCTTCGCCATCTCCGGGAAGTGCTCGCAGACCGGCAGCCCCGGCACGACGCTCGGGATCGGCGCCAGCGGCCCGCGGATCTCGCGCGGCGCGTCGGGCTTCATGTCGAATGTGTCGAGATGGCTCGGGCCGCCCCACTGGAAGAGGAAGATCACGCGCCGCGCCCGCACCGGCAGCGCCGACGGCGCCGCCGACAGGACGCGCGGCAGCGTCAGCCCGAGCAGCCCCGCCCCGCCGGCGGTCAGCAGGTGGCGGCGCGGCACGGGGAGCGTGCGGAACCCGCGGCAACCGTGGAGGGGGGCTGGCATCGGAGCGCTCCGGAGCGGCCGCGGGGGGGGTCAATTGCGGAACAGGAGTTCCTTGGCGTTGAGCAGCGCCCAGGCGAGATCCTCGGCGGCGGTCCGCGCGTCGGCCGCGGTGGCGAAGGTCGCCACGGCGGCATCGCGCTCGGCCGGCGTGGGGGGCCGGACGAGCGCCGTCCAGAACAGTTCGTCGACGATCTCCCCGGGGCTGCGGTCGGCGCTGATCAACCGGGCGATCCGGTTGTCGCCGTCGGCGAGGCGGCCGTGGAGGCCGCTGCCCCCCACCAGATCGAGCGCTTGGGAGAGGGTCGGTTCGTTGCTCCGCTCGCACTCGCAGGCCAGCAGCCGCTCGGGCCGGCCGAAGAGGCGCAGGAACCGGTCCCCGTCTGCCACCTGCCGGCGGACCCTTTCGACCCCCGCGACCTCGCCGGCCCGCGTGCCCGCCGGATAGCCCTCGAACCGGGCGGCGGCACCGAGAATCCGCGCCTGGGAATCGAGGATCCGTTCGGCGGAGCGGCGCCGGACGATCGCCCGGGCATAGAGCGATTCATCGGCCGCGATCCCCCCGCTGTCGGCCCCCTGGGCCGCCGGCACGTCGGCCCCCTGGGCCGCCGGCAGATCGGCTGCCCGCGCCGCCAGGCCATACACCCGCGACGCGCAGAGAAGGCGGACCAGCGCCCGGACATCGTGGCCCGAGGCGATGAAGGCGTCGGTGAGCCGCTCGAGGAGCGCGGGGTGCGAGGCGGGATTGGTGTCGCGGAGATCGTCCACCGGCTCCACGAGCCCGCGCCCCATGACATGGAACCAGATCCGGTTGACCTGCGCCCGGGCGAAGCGCCGGCTGCCCGGGGCGGTCATCCAGTGCGCGAGGCCCCCGAGTCGGTCGTCGGCGGGGGCCGGATTCTCGCCGAGCCAGCGCGGCCGCGCTGGCGACTTGGTGCGCGGGTTCTTCAGTTCCTCCGGCTCCTTCACCAGCACCTTCTGCTCGCCGACGAACTCGTGGCTGTCGAGCTTGTCCTGCCGATCGTTGGCCACCACCTCGTAGTCGATGCCGGTGAACACCGCCGACCAGTCGTGGTATTCGTCCTGGAGCCAGTGGTCGAAGGGATGGTTGTGGCATTTGGCGCATTGGAGGCGGACGCCGAGGAACACCTGCGCGACCGTCTCGGCGCGGAGCTGCGGCTCGCGGTGGGCGCGCCAGAAGTTGGCCGGTGGAACCTCGTAGGTGCTGCCCCGCGCGGCGACGATCTCGCGGACGAACCGATCGAGCGGCATGTTGTCGGCGAACGCCTTCCGCATCCACTCGTGGAACACCGTCACCCCCTTGGCGTCGAGGGTCTTCTCCTCGGTGCGGAGGAGGTCGCCCCAGATCGCGGCCCACTGGAGCGCCCATTCGGGGCGTGCGAGGAGCGCGTCGACGAGCCGCTCCCGCTTGTCGGGGGCACTGTCGGCGGCAAACGCCCGGGCCTCGTCCGGCGTGGGGAGCACGCCGAGGAGATCGAGATGGATGCGCCGCACGAAGACGAGATCCGCGGCCGGCGGCGCGGGGTTCACGCCGAGTTGTCGGAGGCGGGCGAACACCTCCTCATCGACCAGATTCACCGGATCGGGTCCGGTCCATTGGAATGCCGTTCGCGCTGGCACCAGCGCCACACGTGCCACGGTCTGAGCGGTGAGATAGCGGACGGCGACCGAGACGAGCGTCGGCCGCGGCAGGGAGACGACTCCGTCTGCCGACACCGTGACGAGCGGGTCGGACGGCTCGTAGACCGCCATCCGCGTCACGTCGGCCGATCGGCCGTCGGCGAACGTGGCGGTGACCCGCAGTGGCACCGCCCCCGCTGCCCCTATGACACAGTCGATCACCGCGTCGGCGGGCTCGACTTTCAGCCCTGTCACCTCGGCACCTTCGGGCGGCGGCCCCGCGGCCCCTCCCGCGATCCACTGCCGGAGAATGGCAAACTCGGGATCGTCGCTGCCGAACCGGCGGCCGCCCCCATGGGGCACGGCGGCGGTCGCCTTGAGGAGGAGCAGGCTCCGTTCGGGCTCGACACGGTTGATCCGCCGCCCGGCCGCCGACTCGACGAGCGCCTGCCAATCGGCCGCCGGATCCTGGCCGCGGAGGGAGAGGAACAGCCCCCCTTTGCCGTTGAGATTGCCGTGGCAGGTGCCGGCGTTGCAGCCCCCCTTGGCGAGGACCGCCATCACGTCGGTCGCGAACGCCACGCTGGCACCGACGGGTGCCGCTTCGAGCGCGCGGGGAGCGGCCGCCCCGGCAGGTGCGTCGCCGGCCAACGCCGGCAGCGTGGCGAGTGCCCCCGCGACGAGCCACCCGGCAACGCCCAGCGTTTTGGCCGGGCCAGAGCAGAGCTGGTGCGGGGCAGACGGAATTCGCATCGGAGGACCGCCATGGTCCGTGGCATCCACCCACGGTCCGACAAGTCTACCAACGACCGCCTCGCCCGGTCGCCAGCGGTCTTCCGGCCCAGCACACCGTGCCTCCGCCCTACTCCTTCTTCAGCCGCGCGACGTGCGGCTTCGTCTGGCCGAACCAGGCGCCGATCGTACCGGCGACGTCCTTGCTCGTCTCCATCGTCGCCGGGCTCCCATCCTCGCCGGGAATGAAGGTCGCCGTCACTTTGAGCGAACCCTCCTTCCACGTCAGCGTGGTGTCGTCGACGACCGTGATGTCTTTGAGCGAAAACCACATGCGGATGTTGAAGACGCCGTTGGGAACCGCGGGGTCGGAGAAGCGTGCCGCGAGCTTTCCGTCCTTCTCGCTGATCTCGATGATCCTCCGCGTACCGACCAGCGCGTAGGGCTCCTTCCAGGTTCCAACCCACTTGCGGAGCGACGGATCGCCCCCCTCCTGGCCCAGCGCGCCACGGATGGGCGAGCCAACGGCGAGCGCCGTCACCAGCGCCACCGCCACCGGCATCGCCCGGCACCCACGCTTCGCTGCTCCCCGCATGGCACCCTCACACGTGAAACGTCACAACCACCCGCGGGGGGTACGCTACACCGGCCGCGGATGCCTGACAATGCTGCGGGACCGCGTCGCGCTGCCGGCACGCGGGTGGGTCAGCGGGGCACGGCATTGCTCGGCGGCGACTCGAGCCCGACCGTGTTCACGGCGATCACACGGTAGCGATGCTCCACGCCCGGCACCGGCTCCGGGAGCGGGAAGCGCAGCGGCACCAGCGGCTGCGACGGGGTGTCGCTGTAGAGCAGGTTCTGGAACACCGGCCGGCCGAAGGAGTTCTTCGGGTTCTCCGGGAACGTGGCGATCCGCACGCCGTCGCGCTCGATGACGAACCCCGCCAATCCGCTCTCCAGGTCGGCGACTGCCTCCCAGACGAGGTCGGTGCCCTCGATGCGCACGCCGATCGGCGCCGTGGGCGGGCTGGCATCGGCGACCAGCGTGTCCTTCACGTATTCCATCCAGGCGCGGGCGATCGACCCGTTCGGCAACCAACCGACGGAGAGGGGATCGCCGCTGAATCGATCCGCCGCCACCGCCTCCCCACCGGTGATCGGCGCCAGCCACGCGCCGGCGCCGGAGAGGGCGCGCAGCGACTCCCCCGGCTTCTCCGGCAGCCGCGCCGTGAGGCAGGCGTCGAGCCACGGGATCGCGAGGTAGCGCTGATTCCCGCAGTCGTGGCTGCTGAGCGGGTCGATCGCCACCGCCACCAGGCCACCACGGCTCCGCAGCGCATGGAAAAACACCTGATTGGCAGGCCAAACCCCCTTGAAGCGCTCGTCCCCCTCGATCACTCCTTCCTTCACCCCGAGGTTGCAGACCAGCGGCACCGTCAGCACGGCATCATCGAGCCGATGGTGCCGGATACCGGGCCGGGCCGGATCCGCCTCGAGCAGCGGCACGCCCGACCGCAACCACGCCGCGGCGACGCGCTCCGGGTGGAGGAGCACCATGCCGCCGGCCCAGTGGCCGCCGCCGCTGTGGCCCCACAGCGCCCAGGGCACGCTGGCCAGTTCCGGGTGGCCGGAGAGCATCCCCAGTTCAGCGAGTGCCCGTTGGAACACCGCGTCCGAACCGTTCCGCGGATCGCACCAGCGTTGGCAGTCGGCTTTGTCGGGTTGCTCATACGCCGGTGCGAGCAGGGCGCAGCCATGCCGGGCCGCGAGCGCCTGCCAGTGGAGGTCGTGGGCGCCCGTGAGCCCCGACGAGCAGGAGCCCTCGCCGCAGCCATGCTGATGGACGATCACACCCCGGAGCGTGGCCGTGCCGGCAGGGATCCACAGGGTGTGGGTGACCGGGTAGGCCAGTCCCGCCGCTTCGGTGGCGGCCTCGTAACGCACCCGGTGGTAGGGCGGTTCCACCGGCGGCCGCTTGTCGTAGGGCGGCTCCTGGCCGAAGCCGGCGCCCGCCGCAGCCCACACCACACAGGCCCCCCACCGGAGCGTGCCTCCCGTTCGCTGCAGCGCTCGCCCCGTGGGGGTCGTGATCTGTCTGGTCATGGCCGTTTGGCTCCGGGCGGTATCGCGCTGGACAGGCTACCAGCCGGGCAACCGAAGCGCGCGCCACGGGTATGCTGTCCATCGCGCGCCGCCGCCGTGTGAAGCGGCGTTCCCCCTTGAGTCCGCGATGCCCGCTTGCCGTGCCATCACCGTCTGCCTGGCGGTCGCGCTCTTTGCCCTGGGTGGGGCGTGGAGCCGGGCCCCGGCGCCCTCGACGACGGCTTCGTGCTCGACAAGCACCCCGGCCAACCCAACCGGCTGACGACCATTCCCGGTTCGATCCCCGCCCGGCGCCGACCTCCGAAGCCGGCCGCCGATCCGGCTGCCACCCCGGCTGCAGCTCCGGCCGCCGGCAGTCGAGCGAAGTAAGCATCGGCATCGCTGCCGCCGATCAGCCGCCGACTTCGAGCGCCGCGAAGCGGGGCACGTGGCTGCCGCCGACGACCACGGCCTCGAGGAACATCGCCGCGGGGCGCACCCAGAGGGCGCGGTCGCCGTATTCCTGCCGGTAGACCACCAGCTCCTCGAGCGTCTCGCTGTGGCGCGCGCAGCCGATGACCGTGTATTCGCGTCCCTTGTAGTGCCGGTAGCGGCCCGGTCGAACGGTCTCCATCCGCATCTCCTCCCCGTGTCTTTTGCGATCGGGCCCCGCACACCGCCTCGCTGGGTCGGCAGTCTACGCCGCCGGCGCGCGTGCCTCCCGGCGCCGTCGCCTCCGGCATTCCGGCGCCCCTCCACGGCCCATCGACCGGGCCCTGCCCCCGACGGGGCTCCGCCGTCGGGCTCCCTTGAAGGGGCCGGAGCGCCGGGGATAGTCTCGAACCGCCCACCGCCACCTTCCGGTCAGCCATGGAAACGATCCGCTTCCGGCACGCGCACTTCTCGGCCCGGTTCCCGGTGGACTACCGCTATTCCCCTTCCCACTTCTGGATGGCACCGGTGGAGGATGGATCACGGCCTGTCTGGCGGGTGGGGTTCACGAAGTTCGCCACGCGGATGCTCGGGGAATTGGTGGAGATGGTCGTCGAGCCGCCGCTCGGCGCCGCCGTGCAGGCGGGGAGCCGCCTCGGCACCGTCGAGGGTTTCAAGGCGGTGAGTGATCTCTACTGCGTCGTCGATGGCACGCTGACCGACGTCAACCGGGCGCTGACGGCCGAAGCATGCCTCACCCACGCCGATCCCTACGGCGCCGGCTGGCTGTATGCCGTCGCGGGGGAACCGGAGGCCGGCCACCTCGACGTGCATGGCTATGTCGCCCTCCTCTCGGCGACGATCGATCGATTGCAGGCCTCACGCTATAGTGGGGGCGGGTCCGTAGGCAGCCACGGGGAGGAGCGTCCATGAGCCAGCCGACCGCCCGCTACGTGATGGTCGGCGGCTTCCTCGGTGCCGGCAAGACGACGTCGATCCTCCGCTTCGCCCATTGGCTCACGGCCCGCGGCCTGCGGGTGGGGCTGGTCACCAACGATCAGGGTGGCGGACTGGTCGACACGGCGCTCGCCGGCGCCCACGGCATGCCGGTCGAGGAGATCGTCGGCGGCTGCTTCTGCTGCCGGTTCACGTCGCTCGTCGAGGCGGCGGAGACCCTCGTCCGCGATACCGCCCCCGACGTCCTCATCGCCGAACCGGTGGGGAGCTGCACCGACCTCGTGGCCACGGTGAGCCTGCCGCTGGAGCGGCTCTACGGCGACCGCTTCACCGTTGCCCCGATGAGCGTGGTGGTCGATCCACTGCGGGCCGAGCGCGTGCTCGGCCTCGCCGCCGCCCGCCTCTCGGAGCACGTCAGCTACATCTACCGCAAGCAGCTCGAGGAGGCGGAGATCGTCGTCGTCAACAAGTGCGATCTGGTCGACCGGTCGCGGCTCGACAGGCTCCGCGCGGCGCTGGCGGAGGTGGCACCGCGGGCGACGGTCTTCGAGTGCTCGGCACGCGAGGGCAACGGTCTGGAGGGGTGGTTCGAGGCCCTGCTTGCCGGCCGCTCACAGGCGACGCCGATCGCGGCAATCGACTACGATCGCTACGCACTCGGCGAATCGCTCCTCGGGTGGCTCAACGCCGAGGTCCGCATCGGCAACGGCGCGGGACCCGAGTTCGACGGGAACCAACTCCTGCTGACGATCCTCGGGGCCGTGCGCGCGGCCCTCGAGCGCTCCGGCCACGAGATCGCCCACCTCAAGGGCACGCTCGCCGTCGATGGCGACCCGTACGAGCTCGCCGCCGCGAATCTCGTCCGCACGGCCGACCCCCCCGCCCTCTCGCACCGGCTCTCCGACCCGCTCGATATCGGCCGCCTGCTCCTCAATCTCCGCGCCGAGGCCGATCCGGACCTCCTCGAGCGCTCCGTCCGTGAAGCGCTCGCTGCGGCCTGCGGCGACCTCCCGCACGAGACCCTCCATGTGGAACATTTCCGCCCCGGCCGCCCCGTGCCCACCCACCGGCTTCCCGCCCGCGTCTGAAGCCCCGAGTCTGAAGCAGTGCCATGATCCTCCCGCAGCTCACCTCCAGGATCGTCTCGACCGTGGCCCCCAACTGCCTGTGGAAGGCGGGGTGGAACTTCGGTGCGAAGGGGATGCTGTCGGTCGAGCGGTTCCGTGGTCGGAAGCAGCGTGGCACCGTCTTCCCGCCGTTCCTCCACCTCTCGATCATCAACAGTTGCAACCTCGCCTGCCAGGGCTGCTGGGTCGACGTGGCGGCGCCGCGGACGATGCTCTCCACCGCACAGCTCGATGCGATCGTCGGCGACGCCAAGGCCCACGGCAATTCGTTCTTCGGGATTCTCGGCGGCGAGCCGTTCCTCCATCCGGGGCTCTTTGACCTCCTCGAGCGGCACCGCGACTGCTACTTCCAGATCTTCACCAACGGCCAGCTCGTCACCCCCGACGTCGCCCGCCGCCTCCAGCGCCTCGGCAATGCCACGCCGCTGGTGAGCATCGAGGGGGATGCCGCTGCCAGCGACATCCGCCGCGGCAACCGCCAGGTGCTGTCGCGCACGCTGCGCGGGCTCGAGGCCTGCCTCGAGGCACGGCTCCTCACCGGCGTGGCCTCGAGCCTCTGCCAGTCGAACATCGACACCCTCCTCACCGAGAAGTGGCTCGACCACCTCATCGAACTGGGGGTCCATTACACGTGGTTCCACGGCTACCGCCCCGTGGGCCCCGAATCGTCGCCGGAACTGGCCCTCACCCCGGAGCAGCTCGTGCGCGTGCGCCGCTTCGTGGTGGAACAGCGCGCCCGCAAGCCGATCGCGATCGTCGACGCCTACTACGACGGCGAGGGCGCGGCCCTCTGCCCGATGGCGGCGGGGATCACCCACCATGTCGGTCCGTCGGGCTACATCGAGCCCTGCCCGATCATCCAGTTGGCGGTCGACCATGTCGACGACGGTCCGTTCTTCGAGACGCTGACGAAGTCGGCCTACCTGGCCGACGTCCGCGCCGCGGCTGCCCGCCACAGCCGCGGCTGCATCGTCCTCGAGAACCCCCGGCTGCTCCTCGAGATCGCCGACCGGCACGGTGCGAAAGACACCACGCAGCGCGGCACCGCCCGCGCGGAACTGGAGGCGATGACGCCGCGGTCGAGCCAGGACCTCCCCGGCCGCGAGATCCCCGAGCGGCACTGGATGTATCGCCTTGCCAAGGGGCGCTGGTTCAACGACTTCGGGGCCTATGCCAAGGCGAAGCGCCCCGCCGCGCTGCCGGCGGCCGGGAGCGCCCGGAGCGACACCCCATGAGCCAGCCCCAGCCCGCACCACGGATCCTCTATTGCCGGTGTGCCTACGCGCAGGTGGTGCCCGCCGAGGTGAAGGATGCCGTGCTCGACGGGCTCGCCCGCGCGGAGGTGGCCTTCGAGATGGTGCCCGACCTGTGCGAGATGGCGGCCCGCCGCGATCCCCATCTGGCCGAGCTCGCCCGCGGCGACGGCCCGTTGACGATCGCCGCCTGCTGGCCGCGGGCCGTCGAGGGGCTGTTCAGCCTCGCCGACGCACCGCTGCCGCGCGCCGGGGTGCGGATCGTCAACATGCGCACCGATGCCGCCCCGGCGATCCTCGACGAGCTGCTCGGTGCCGACCGTCCGACCGGAGATGCGTCATGATCGCCAGCCCGCCGCTGCCGCCACGGGTGGTCGTCTACGAAGGACGCGGCAGCACGCCGTTCGATCCCGGCGAACGCAGCCGCCTCCTCGCCGGTCTCCTCGATCGCGGCTATTCGGTCGTCCGCGCGGGTGCCGGGCGGGCGGAGGCGGGCGCGGCCACGGCATTCATCGTTCTCGGCTGCTTCGGCGGCGCGCCGCCCGAGGTGGGCGACGCCGCGGGGCGCGACGTCGCCGTCTGCGACATCACGGGCCGCTCGGCCGACGAGGCGATCGCCCTCGTCGAGCAGCGCCGCGACGGTCGGCCGATGAACCGCCCCGACGCCGCCGGCCCCGGCCAGTGGAAGCCCTGGTTCCCGGTGATCGATCTGGCCCGCTGCACCAACTGCATGCAGTGCCTGAGCTTCTGCCTGTTCGACGTCTACGGTGTCGCCGCCGACCACACGCTGCGGGTCGAGAACCCGGCCAACTGCAAGGTGAACTGCCCCGCCTGCTCCCGGGTCTGCCCCGAAGTGGCGATCATGTTCCCCAAGTACCACGCCGGACCGATCGACGGCGGGCCGGTTTCGGAGTCGGACGTCCAGCGCGAGAAGATGAAGGTCGACATCTCCGCCCTCCTCGGTGGCGACATTTACTCGCGGCTCCGCGAGCGCTCCGCCGAGGCGAAGCAGCGGTTCTCGCGCGAACGGAGCGCCGACCAGGCTCTCGCGGAGCGGCGCCGCTGCCTGACGAAGCTCGCCGATGCCGCGGCGATCCCCCGCGAGGTGCTCGACGCCCTCCCCAGTCCGGAGGAGATCCAGCGCCGCACCGAGGAGGCGGCGCGACGGGCCGAGGCGGCGCGGGTGGCCCAGGGGGCCCGTGCCGCCCAGGGCAGCACACCGGCCGGAACGACCTGACGATCGACGACGGTGGACGAAAGGGGAGGGTTTCCAGCGGAAACCCCCCCTTTTCGCAGAGCCGGTCTCACGGGAGCGACGCTCCCGGCACCTCTTCCATGAGGTGCGGCAGGCTGTTTATCCACAGCCTGATAGCGCATGATGGTGCCTCCCTGCAGGTGAAAGCCATGTCCACAGCCGACCGTTCCCCGATCGCGCTTGCCATCCTGCCGCCTCCGGTGCCGCCGGCAGTCGTTCGCGCGCGGCCACCACAGGCCTCGATCCCCCAGACGAAGGTCGAGCGCGACGCGCTTCTCAATGCGATCCGCCGGGGCATGCTCCACGAGAAGGCCGTCCCTCCCCTCGGCATGGAGGAACTGCGGCGCCGGGCCGCGGCGGCCCTGACCGAGGCCGGCCTCGCCGAGAGCTACCTCGACTACGCCGTCGTGATCGCCAACAACGAATCGTGGCGCGACGCCCTCGCCGCCGTCCCCTTCGACCGCCGGCTGCTCCTGATGCCGAAGTGCCTGCGGGTGGAGAGCCGCTGCCCGGCCCCGTTCGACGAGTTCGGCCTCCTCTGCAAGCAGTGCGGCCTGTGCTCGATCCAGGACTTCCAGGTCGAGGCGGAGCGCCTCGGCTACGCCGTGCTCGTTGCCGAGGGTTCGGCGCTGGTGATGGCGATGGTCCAGACCGGCAAGATCGAGGCGATCGTCGGCGTGAGCTGCATGCCGGTGCTCGAGAAGACCTTCCCCCACGTGCAATCCGCCGCCATCCCGGCAGTGGCGGTGCCGCTCCTCCAGGACGACTGCATCGACACCACGGTCGACATCGACTGGGTGTGGGACTACATCCATCTCGAGGCGGCCGACCGCTCCCGGCGCCTCGATCTCGGCGGCCTCCACGACGCCGTGAAGGCGTGGTTCGAGCCCGCAACCCTCGACGAGGTGATGGGGCCCCCGGTCGGGCATGCCGAGGAAGTGGCGCGGCAATGGCTGGCCGTCGGCGGGCGCCGCTGGCGGCCGTTCCTCGCCGCGGCGGTCTTCGAGGCGCTGCGGCCCGACGCGTCGCCTGACGGCGGCAGCGGAGAGGCGATCCGCCGCGCCGCGGTGGCGGTCGAGTGCTTCCACAAGGCGTCGCTGGTGCACGACGACATCGAAGACGGCGACCTCGAGCGCTACGGCGAACCCACGCTCTGCGGGGCACAGGGGGTGCCCGTGGCGCTCAACGTCGGCGACCTGCTGATCGGCGAGGGGTACCGCCTGCTCGCCGACTCCGGGCTCGACGCCGCGCGGGTGCAGGCGGCGGTCCGCGAGGCGGCCGCCTCGCAGCGGCTCCTCTGCCAGGGGCAGGGTGCGGAGCTCTCCTGGAGCCGCTCCCCCGTGCAGCTCGCCAGCCGCCAGGTGCTGGAGATCTTCCGGCTCAAGACCGCGCCCGCCTTCGATGTCGCCCTCCAACTCGGCGCGATCTGCGCCGGCCGGGGGCCGGAGGTCGCCGACGTGCTCCGCGCCTACAGCGAGGCGGTGGGGATCGCCTACCAGATCAAGGACGACGTCGAGGACCTGCAGGACGACGCGGGCCTCGCGCGGCAGGCCGAGGCCCGGCCGAGCGTGGTGCTGGCGCTGGCGGCCGAAAAGGCACGCGGCGACGACCGTGAGATGCTCGCGGCGATCGCCGGCGGGCGCCGCCATGAAGCCGCCACGCCGGCCCGCCTCCGCGAGGCGATCCGGGCGACGAAGGCCGACGAACGGGCGGCCCTCCTCCTCGAGGGCTACAAGGAACAGGCGGTCCGCGCTCTCGAGGGCCTCACCGACCCCACGCTCAAGGGCCTCCTCCGCCGCGTCGTGTCGCGGATCTTCAACGATCTCCAATTCGAGGGCTATTGCCGCGAACAGGAGGCCGTGGCCAGGCAGCGCGACGACACCGCGACAGCGACGGCCTGACGCGATGAGCCTGCGAGTCCAGATGCTGCAGGTGGCCAGGCTGGCACGCCGGTCGCTCGGCGATGCGGCCGATCTCGTGGTGTCGTTCATCCACTCCACGGCCGATCCGAGCGGCGGCTACTGCAACCGCGACGCCCGTCGCGACCTCTACTACACCGCCTTCGCCCTCGACGCGCTCGTCGGGCTCGACGCCTTCGACCCGCTGACCCCCGCCGCCGACCGCACCCGGCAGTGGCTCGACACGCTCGCCGACGGCGCCGACCTCGACCTCGTCCACCGCGCCTGCCTGGCCCGCGCGTGGGCGGCCCAGCCGACCGCCGCGGTGCCGGCGGGCAGGCGTGAGGCGATCGCCGCCCGGCTCGCCCCCCAACGCACCGCCGACGGGGGATTTGCATCCCGTGGCGGTGCCCCGCGCGGCACGGCCTACGGCTGTTTCCTCGCCGTCAACGCCCACGCCGACCTCGGCCAGCCGCTCCCCGATCCCGATGGGGTGGTGCGCTGCCTCGCGTCGCTCCGCAGTGCCGACGGCGGTTGGTCGAACGAGCCGGAACAACCCCTCGGATCGACCACCGCCACCGCCGCGGCGATCGCCACCCTCCGGCAGCTCGATCGACCGGTGCCGGCGCATGCCGCCGAGTGGCTGCTCGACCGGCGTCATCCCGCCGGGGGGTTCGTCGCCGCCCCCGATGCCCCGATCCCCGACCTCCTCTCGACGGCGGTCGCGCTCCACGCCCTCGACGCCCTCGATGCTCCATGGCGTGACTCGCGCGAGCAGGTGCTCGATTTCCTCGACTCCCTCTGGACAGCCGCCGGCGCCTTCCACGGGTCGTGGGCCGACGACATCCCCGACTCCGAGTACACGTTCTACGGTCTCGTGGCCCTCGGGCATGCGAGCGTATGACCTGGGCCACCCCCTCGATCATCGGCTCGGCTGCCTTCGATCGGACCCACCGGGCGGCCGTCGAGCGCTTGCTCGCGGCTCGGAACGACGCCGGCCACTGGACCGGCCGGCTCTCCTCCAGCGCCCTCTCCACCGCCACGGCGCTCAACGCCCTGCGGCTGGTTTCCGCCGCCGACCATGCCGACCGCATCGCCGCCGGTGCCGACTGGCTCGTGGCGACGCAGCGCCCGGACGGGAGTTGGGGCGACACCGTCGACAGCGTCGGTAACCTCTCCACCACGCTCCTCTGCTGGGCCGTGCTCGCCGCACTCGACGAGGGCGCGGTCGGCACCTCCCCCGGCGGCGCCCGCGCCGCCGCCATCGACCGGGCGGCCGGCTGGATCCGCCACCACACCGGCAGCCTCGATGGCGCCGCGATCGCCAGCACGCTGGCGACGATCTATGGCCGCGACCGCACCTTCAGCGTGCCGATCCTCACCCACGTGATCCTCTGCGGCCGCTGCGGCGATCCGCGCGCGGCCACGACCTGGCGGATCGTGCCGCAGCTCCCCTTCGAGTTCGCTGCCCTGCCCGCCTCGTGGTTCCGGCTCGTCGACATGCAGGTGGTGAGCTACGCGCTGCCCGCCCTGATCGCCATCGGCCAGGTGCGGCACGCCCACCGTCCGTCGTGGGCCCTGCCCCGCTGGCTGCGGCAGCAGGCCACCGGCCCGACGCTCGCCCGGCTCGCCGCGATCCAGCCCGACAACGGCGGCTACCTCGAGGCCACGCCACTGACGTCGTTCGTGACGATGAGCCTGGCGGGCATGGGCCACGCCCGGCACGAGGTCGCCCGTCGTGGTGAGGGATTCCTCGTGAAGTCGCAGCGGCCCGACGGGTCGTGGCCAATCGACACGAATCTCGCCACCTGGTGCACCACCCTGGCGGTGACGGCTCTGGCGGCCGCGGGGCGCCTCGCCGACCACCTCGACGCGCGGGGGCGCGCGGCGGTGCGCGGGTGGCTGCTCGGCCAGCAGTGGCGGCGGATCCATCCCTCCACCTCCGCCGCGGCGGGCGGCTGGGCCTGGACCGACCTCCCCGGCGGCGTGCCCGATGCCGACGACACGAGCGGCGCGGTGACGGCGCTGGCGGCACTGGCGGCCGCTGAGTCGGGCACCGAGTCGAGTACCGAGTCGAGCGCCGTCGAGCCCGCCGTCCGCCGCGCGGCCCACGAGGGGCTCGGGTGGCTGGCGGGACTCGCCAACCGCGACGGTGGGATCCCGACGTTCTGCCGCGGCTGGGGGCGATTGCCGTTCGACACGTCGTGTCCCGACATCACGGCTCATTTCCTCCGTGCCGCCGAGGCCTGGCAGTCTGCCGGTGCCGCGACGCGGGCGGGCCACCGCTACCTCGCGCGCACGCAACGGGCCGACGGCTCGTGGGAGCCGCTCTGGTTCGGGAACCAGCACCATCCCACCCAGGCCAACCCCGCCTACGGCACGGCGCGGGTGGTGCTCGCCACGCTCGACCCCCGCGGCGCGGCCTGGCTGATCGACGCCGTGCAACCCGATGGCGGGGTCGGCCCCGCTGCCGGAATCCCCGCTTCGGTCGAGGAGACGGCCGTGGCTGTCGAGGCACTCGCCCGCGTGGCGGCCGAATCACCGATGGCGGACCTGCGCGACCGGGCCCGCGCCGCGGTCGCCGCAGGTGTCGGCTGGCTGCTCGACCGCAGCGCCGAGGGCACGCGCTTCCCCGCGGCGCCGATCGGCCTCTACTTCGCCAAGCTCTGGTATGACGAGGCGCTCTATCCGCTCGTCTTTACGGTCGCGGCCCTCGAGCGGGCGACGCGGCTCCGCTGACGGCCGCCACGACGGCGTCGATGACCTGCTGCCACTCGGCGGCGGTCGTCTCCCAGCCGGCGGAGAGCCGCACCATCCCCCCGGCCGCCCTGCCGGCACGATCCGGGCCTCCGCCCGCGGCCGCGAGCACCCGCGGCACGGAATCGGCGCCGGCACTGCAGGCCGAGCCTGTCGAGGCGGCCACGCCGGCGCGGCCCAACCACGCGACCACCTTCTTCCCGGTCACGCCGGGGATCACGACGGCCAACGTGTTCCAGAGCCGCGGTGACCCGGCGCCGACGATCCACGCGCCCGGGACCTCCGCAAGCAGCCGCCGGCCGGCGGCATCGCGCGCCTCCGCCCGGGCCCGCCGCGTGGTCTCCCCTTCCGGGTCGCGTGCCTCGAGCGCCGCGACCATGGCGGCGATACCGGCGACGTTCTCCGTGCCCGCCCACCGGCCCCGTTCCTGCGGACCGCCGCGGTCGCCGTGGAAGCCCCGCTCCGCCTCGGGAACGACGAGGAAGCCCACCCCCCGTGGTCCGCCGAACTTGTGGCCGCTGCCCGTCACCCAGTCGCAGCGGCCGAGCCCTGCCGCCGGCAGTTTCCCGCACCACTGCGCGGCGTCGGTGTGGAAGGCGACGCCGCGCGCGTGGCAGAGGGTGGCGATTTCGTCCCAGGGCTGGAGCACGCCACTCTCGTTGCTCGCCGCCATCACCGAGACACAGGCGACATCCCGCTGCTCGAGGAGCCGCGCCAGCGCTCCGGTGTTTACGACGCCGTCGCGATCCACCGGCAGCTCGACGGTCCGGCCGGGGAGGCACTCCTGCAGGGCTTCGCGCACGCAGGGGTGCTCGATCGCCGACAGCGCCACGCCCCGCCCGGCGGGCACGGTCCGGGCGAGATGGCGCGCGAGGGCGTTGGTGGCCGCCGTCACTCCCCCGGTGAACACGATCCGCTCAGGCGCGCAGCCGACGATGTCGGCGAGCCGCTCGCGGGCAGCGGCGAGGATCTCGCGGGCGACGGTCGCCTCGGCATAGAGGCCCGACGGGTTGTGCCAGGCCCGCGTGGCGACATCAAGCCACTCGTCGCGGGCCCGCGGATGCAACGGCGCGGTGGCGTTGAAGTCGAAGTAGGGCACCGCTGCGAGCCTCTGCCGCCGGCCGTCGAATGGCAACCCGTTGTAGTCTCCGCGGGGGAAAAGGCGATGCAAGGAGCGCTGCGCCCCTCACGGCTCTCCCGCGCGCTCCACCACCACGCGGCCGTCGGCGTGGGCGGTGATGGTGAGCAGCTCGTCGTGGAAGCGGATCCCGGTGATCGAGAGGCTCGGCCAATCACGCGGGAGGCGCGGACGGATCTCGTAGCCGGTCGCCGTCGCCCGGAAGCCGAGGAAACCCTGGAGCATCACCTGCGGCACGAGCACGCTCTCGAGAAACTCGTGGTCGAGACCGAGACCGCCGGCGGTGCCGCCCCCCTGGAGCGTGCCACGGCCCGGCATCGCGTAGAAGGCCCGGTAGCCCCCCTCCGCCCGGACGTCGCGGAACCAGCCGATGATCGCGCGGAGCCTGTTCCACGCGTCGTCGGGACCGTGGGTCGCCAGTCGGGCCATCAGGTCCTGGTGGCTGAAGCCGAGCACGGCCCCGCCATCCTGCACCTGGCCCCCCCAGGGGATGCTCTCGGGATGGAACCAGGGCCAGACGTAGGTCGTCTCGTTGCGCAGTGTCGTCGAACGCGGCCCGAAGCGCCAGTGGTAGATGTCGGCTCCGCGCGACGTGTCCCCCGCCACCTCGCGGCGCCCGTCGAGCCAGTCGAGGATCCCCGCCGCCTGACCGGGAGTCGCCATCCCGGCGGCCACCGCCTCCAGATTCACGAACGTGAAACCGAAGTCGCAGGGGCGGCCGTCAGCGTCGATCCAGCCGACGAAGCGGCCGGTGTCGTCGCTCCAGAACCGTGTCTGGAAGTCGGCACGGATCGCCGCCGCGAGCGCGTCGAGCGCGGCGGGATCGAAAGGGGCGGAGTCGGCCGGCACCTCCCACTCCGGGTGCGCGGCGATGCGTCGTTCGAGGTCCGCCAGGGCCCGGACCGCATCGTGGATGTGGAGTGTGGCGAGGGCGTCGTGGGCGCCGAAGGGGAGCAGATCCCAGTAGTTGTTGCCCACCCCATGGCCGACGCGCATCGACTTGCGACCATCGGGACCGAAGCCGATGCCGGAGCGGCCGTCGTGCCCCACCCAGGAAACGAGCGCGTGCCGCTCCTCGCGGACGCGGAACTCGGTCAGGGCGAACTCCAGCGCCCGCCGCATCCGGCCGATGCTCCGCCGGAGGAAGTCGATGTCGCCCGTCCAGGCGACGAAGTCAGAGCACGCGCGGACGAAAAACGGATTGGTGACCGGATGCCGCGTGTCGATCGCCGTGATCACCGATGCGAGGTCGATCTCCGCCCCTGCCGCATGATCGACATGGAGGCGGTAGCGGGTGAGGATCCCCGCATGCCCCAAATGGCGGTAGAGGGGCACGTTGTCGGAGCGCGGCTCACCGGGGGCGGCGATCTCCACGACACGACCGGCGGGCCACTCCCCCTCCCCCTCGAGCAGCCACTCGATCCCCGCCCGCGCCTCCGCGCCGAGCCCGCGTGCGCCCCACTCGATCCGGGCGAACGGGGCCACGATCGTGCCGCAACGGAACGGTGGCGTCGTGATCGTCACGCGGTCGGCGGTGGCGACCAGGCGCAGCCCCGCCTCCGCATCGATGCCGCGCACCTCGGCACCGGTGATCTCCCAGCCCTCTGTGCTCGTCAGCGCCTGCAAGCGGAACATCTGCCTGGCCCAGACGTCGTCCGCGACCGCGAAGTGGAACCCCGCCCCGCCGCTCTGCTGCCACGCCGGAAACGGCCAGCCCTCGGAGTGGGCCATCCCGCGGTGCTGCTGCATCGAGACATAGCCCTCGGCATCGATGCGCCGGCCGAGGAGGGCCCGCCGATACTGTTCCCGCTTCGTCGCCGACGCCCAGAGCGTGGCCTGCGGCAGCCAGACGTCCCAGAGCGTGCAGTCGGAGAAGGCGGCGTCGTGGTGGAGCGCGTGGAGCTCGTCGAGGGC
>SXGQ01485072.1_pt1 | contig 32591 bp, 24 predicted proteins | sample 3178371 | NCBI WGS metagenome assembly SXGQ01 (sample SAMN11356859, study PRJNA531348) | freshwater metagenome | isolation source: freshwater sample F1-20 | place: China: Fuxian Lake, Yuxi | collected 2017-12-25
CCGTGGCCTCGAACGGGTAGAGGTTCACCACCACGAGGTCAATCGGCGGGATGCCGTGCTGCTTCACGGCCCATTCGTGGTCGGCGTTGCCGCGAATGTAGAGCAGCCCGCCGTGGACCTTGGGGTGCATCGTCTTCACGCGGCCGTCGAGCATCTCGGGGAAGCTGGTGTGCTCAGAAATATCCTTCACCACGAGGCCGGCGTCGCGGAGGGCCTTGGCCGTGCCGCCGGTGGAGATGAGTTCCACGCCAGCGGCGGCGAGTGTCTGGGCGAAAGGGACGAGACCAGCCTTGTCGGAAACGGAGAGGAGTGCGCGTTGAATCTTAGCCATAAAGAGGCGGCGAAAATCCCCGGCGCAACGCGGCGCGTCAACCGCGCAGTTGCCCGTGCGTCAATACCTCCGCCAACGCCTTCAACTGCCCGCGCGTGTGTTCACTGCTCACCACGAAGCGGAAGTATCCACCCTCCGGCCCGCCGGGGTAGCGGATGAACGGGGGATGAATACCCACCGCGAGCAGCCGCCGCTTCAGCCGCTCCGATTCCTTCGGCGACGCAGGGATCACCGGCACAATCGGACCGGGCACGTCCGCCAACTCCATCCCGCCCGCGCGCAGTTGTTCCTTCAGCCACGACGCGTTCGCGTGCAGGCGCGTTTGCAACTTCGGATTGGCGCGGAACACCCGCAGTGATTCCAGTGCCCCCGCCGCCAGCGGCAGCGGCACAGGCGTCGCGCCGGTGAAGCACCGACTCTTCGTAAAAATCGCCTCCGCCACCGCACGCGTGCCGACGATCGCCCCGCCGAACGCTCCGAACGCCTTGCTCAAGGTCACGGTCTGAATCACCCGCGCGTCTCCCAGGCCGCAGTGCGACGGCGTCCCCTGCCCCGCTCGGCCCAGCACGCCCGCGCCGTGCGCATCGTCCACGAGCAGCGCGGCGTTCCCTGGCAACACCGCGAGATACTCCGCCAGCGGCGCGACCGAGCCATCGTGCGAGAACATCCCGTCCGTGAAGACAACAGGCCGCACGTCCTTGCCCAACCCGCGCAACTGCCGCGTGAAATCCGCCACGTCGCGATGCGCGAACGACACCAGCTTCGCCCCCAACAATACCGCCGCATCCGCCACGCTCGTGTGCGATCTCGCGTCCATCAGGACGTGCGTGAACTCGCCCCGCAGCGCCTGCGCCACGGCTAGGTTGGTCATGTAACCGTTGTCCACCAGCACCGCGCGCTCCGCGTGGAAGAAGCGCGCCAGCTCCCGCTCCAGTTCCTCGTAGAGCGCGTGGTTCCCGGTCGTCTTGCGCGACGACGCCACGTTCAGTCCGAAGGTCTTCAACCCGCGCCGGACCGCGGCGAGCACGCGTGGATGACTCGCGAGCCGGTAGTAATCACATCCCGCGAAATAGACCAGCCGTCGCCCGCGCGAGCGGACGAACACGCGGTCAACTTGCTGCAACGTCTCGGCGGTGTGATTCATGGGCGGGCCGTTTGTAGCGAAGAAGGGAACGCGTGTCCAACGTGCGGCGCACCTCTGCAACTACTCCTTCCCAAGGCGGTCCTGTGCACGCTTGCGAGCGAGGCGAAGGGCTTCGAGCTGGCTGGTGGGCCCGGTGGCGTCTTCGGAGCGCCGATCATCGCTTGGCTTGGCGGGTTCGGTGCCGTCCGTCCGAGCGATGCTCGGTGCTCCGGTGAAAGCTGGCTTTGCATTCTTCCGACGCCAGACGATGAGGGCGAGGGCGGAGGGCTTCTTTTTCGTAGGTGACGACGTGAGGAGGCTCTCACTCTGGCTTTCTTCGACTTCGGTTGGAGCCTCCTTACGTCGGCTGCTACCAATCCATCCCGTGCGCCGCTCGAAGATTTCGAGGAGATAAGTGAGCAGGGCGAAGATGACCAGCCACACGGCGAGGTCCACGAACTGCGGTTTGCTGGGCAGGGATTTCCAAATGCCGGGCAGGTCCACACGGGCTTCGCCGCTCGTGGTGGCGCTGAGTTTCTCCAAGGTCACGCGGCCCCGGCCGGCTTGCTCGGGGGCGAACTCGGGCGAGTAGAGCAGGCAGACGGGCGGCAGGGAAACGGGGTTGAGGCCGGGGATTTCCACCGTGTTCAGCGCGGTCTCGCGGCCGCGAATGGACACGACGGCTTCGAGCAGGTCGGCGGATTTCCACTGCATCGGGAGGTTGAGCTTGGCGGGCGGCGCGCCGGGCAGGCCATGCAACACCTTCACTCGCGGCGGCGTGGCGAACGGTTCGTTCGTGCGCTCGGGGTCGAGGTGGAGCTGCACGAAGCACGCGCCGTCGCGGACTTCCTGCGTGAGCAGCATGTTCTCCGGCAGCGTGGGCTGCTCGCCGGCGGTCCAGCGTGCGAGCGTGGCGTGGAAGTCGCCGACGCTCGGCCACTGCGCGAGGTCGCCGGCGTATTTGCCATCCGCCTCGCCGGTGAAGGCCAGCGCGCGGCCGCTGCCGACCTGCCACGCGGCGACGATGGGTGCGGCGTATTCGTCGGTCGTGACGAGCGCGAGGTTCGCCTCGGGTTTCAGATACGTGAGGTTGTAGCCGCCGAGCGCGGGCGGCTGCCAATCGCCCTGCCCGCCGAGCGTGCTGAAGCCGCCGGTGACTTTGAGCGGTGTCGCGTCCTCGATGAACGTGCTGCGCGCGACGGTGAACGTGTCCTGCGCGAAGATGCGCGGAAACTCCTCGGGCGAGTTGCTGAAATACATCTGCCCGCCACCGCGCGCCGCAATGTCCTTGAGCAAGTTCGCATCCACGTCCGCCTCGGTGCCCATGCCGATGACGCTGACGGTGATGCCGGCCTCGCGGCATTTCTCTAGCAGCGCGACGTATTGTCCCGGCACCTCGGAGTCGGCGGCGTCGGCGAAGAGGATGATGTGCTTCGTCTCGGCCTTCGCCTTCATCACCATCTGCGACGCAGCGGCCAACGCCTCGTAGATGAAGATGCCGCCGCCCATGCTCTCGATGCTCAGGATGCGGCTGCGCTGGCCGCGCACCACGTCCACCGGCGCGAGGTCCACCATCGTGTGCGCGGACGAGTCCACGGCGATGACGCCCAGTTCATCCGTCGGGCCGAGCAGGTCGAGGACTTGCACGGTGCCGATGTTGGCGAGGTCAATTTTCTTCTTTCCGCCGCCCGCAGGCGCGGACATCGAGCCCGAGCGGTCGAGGGCGACAACGATTGCCAACTGCAACTTGCGGTGCTCTTTCCGCATCTCCATCGAGACCGGGAGAATGCGGTCGAGCGGCGAACCGAAGTAGCCGCCGGGGCCGTAGGACTTGCGTCCGCCGGTAATCATCAGGCCGCTGCCGGTCGTCTCCACCCACGCGGCGAGCGTCTCCATTCCGGCGCTGCCGACTTGACTGGCCATGACGTTCTCCAAGACGACGGCGGAGTAGCGCGAGAGTTCCTCCAACGTCCAGCGAGTCTCCGCCGGCGGGCGGGCGTCGAGGTCCACGCGGCCTTTACGAAGCAACTGCGCGTAGGCGGAGTCGGCTGTGGGCGAGAGGACAAGGATGGGTTTCGGGCCGCGCACGCCGACGAGGGCGCGGGCGGCGTTGTTCTCCGGCACCGGGTCGGCAGCGGCGGACTTGAGCGTCAGTTGATACTGTGTTGTGCCGGGCGTCGTGGCGCGGTCGCGGAAGAGCAGGCGCGAACGGCCGGCGGGAACTTCCTTCTTGCCCGCCGCGATGACCGTGGTGCCGCGCGAGAGTTGATACTCAATGGTTTGCTCCACCGGCGACTGCACCCACGCGGTCATGATGTAAGCCTGGCCGGGCAACACGGTTTCGGGCGTGTGGAAGGACTGGATGGCGAGGTCGTTGACGCCGGGGCGCGCAAGAAGGCGATGGTCCATCGCGATGCCGCGACCAGCGGCGCGCGCGGCGGCGGCGAGCGGGTCGCGCCCAGTCCACTTGCCGTCGGAGACGATGAGGATGCGGCCCGGGGCGTCGGGCGGAATGAGCGCGAGCGCAGAGTCGAGGGCGTCGGCGAGGTTCGAGGCGTCGGCGCCGACTTGCCCGGTGAAGCCGGGGAATTCACCGCGTTGCGGTGGGCGTTCGACGGCGGTTTGTTGGCCGAAGCTGACGACGGCCAACTGGTCGCGCGCCCCCATACGGCGTTGGATGAGGTCCACGGCTTCCTTCGCCTGCGCGCTGGCCCCGGCGGGCATGGAATCGCTGCGGTCAGCGACGACCACGATGGTTCCCGCGCGGTCTGGCAGCTTGATGGCGGGCTGGGCCATCGCCAGCACGAGGGCGACGAGCACGACGGCGCGCAGCACGCGCAGCAGTCGCGTGGGCATCGGCCAGAATGCCCACAGGATGCCCAGCGGGATGAGCAGCGCGAGCCAGACGGGTTGGGAGAGGATGAACATCAGGGAATGACCAATGACCGGGCGTGTGAGCTCACGACGCGCGAGTCCCTTCTCCCCCACTGGGGGAGAGGGTTAGGGTGAGGGGGTTGGGCGTGAGGAGGTAAGCAGACGCAGCGAGCAACACAGGCAACATTCGTGAGAAGAGTCATTCGCCGCGTGCGGAGCTTCACTTTGCCCCGCACGCCTTGCCCCCTCACCCCGGCCCTCTCCCCCAATGGGGGAGAGGGTGAAGAGGGCGCGGGGCGTCCGAGTGCCAAGGACTTCGAGCCTGACCCTTGCGAGGAACAGCGTGCTGCGGACATGAGCGTCCGCGCTCCATTGGGCCTTGGCCATCGGTCATTCATTGGTCATTCTCAAACCCGTCCTTTGCTGTGCGTCACGAGGAAGAGGTGCGTGACCATCACCACCAGCGCGCTGAGGACGAAGAGCCACAGCACGCTCGAATACTCGCGGCGCGTCTCTTCGGGGCGCTCCCACTCGCCCCACTTGCCGGCCTTCGCGGTGGCGAGGTCGGACTCCTCGGGGGCGAGGAGGTTGACGGTGAATTGCCAAGTGCTCGCACCCGCACTCACGGTGTGCAGGCCGGTGGTCTCGGGTTCGAGGACGAATTCCTCGGCGGACTTGGTGAGCGTGCGCGTGGTGCCACTGGGCAACTTGAGTTGCGCGGAGTTCGTCAGCGCGCGGACGGCGACTTCCGAGCCGAGGCGAAAGTTGCTTTCCACCAGGCCGGGTGTTTCCCGCGCACGCCAAGTGAGCAGGTTCCAGAAGAGGATGGGCCAGTTCGGCGTGGCGGTGAGCGTGGAGCGGTCGGGGATGAGGTGCAGGGTGATTTGCTGGCGACCGAGCGCGTCCTCGGTGGCGGAGAGCAGCGGCGTGTTGCCGGCGGCGACGATGGGCAGGCCGAACTGGTTCGTGCCGGGCGCAGCGGCGGTCCAGACGACGCCGTCGAGGGCAAGGCCGCGCGCGAGCGGGTGCGCGGTGTCCACGATGAACGGACCGGTGTGCGCGGCGAGGTTGGTGGTGTCGGTGAGGAGGCGGAGGCCCCAGGCGTTTGTGCCAGCGGGCGTGGCGCTGGCGTTGTGCAGGATGATTTCCGGCGCGGCGGAGAGGGAGCTGCGGAGGCCGGTGGAGTCGAGGGCTTTGTCCACGTGTGAACGAACGACGGCGTCTTCGAGGGAGTTTTGGACTCGGATGCGTTTGCGGACGGCGGGGAGGAGGGTGACGCGGTTGTCGGCAGCGAGGGCGTCGGCGGCGAGCGTGGCTTCGATGGCGGGCGTGCCGGCGGGGAGATTAAGGAAGAGGCGCTGGCGGGCGCGCGGCTCCAAGGTGAGCGTCGCGCTGCGGAGCAGGTTGCTGCCGCTGGTGATGCGGTAGGCGGCGGACGCGCTCGCGCTGGCGGAGTAGTTCGCGACTTCGAGCAGGACGCGGTCGCTCTCGCCGTGCGTGGTGCGGGTGGCGTTGACGAAGGCGAGGTTCGGGTGCGTCGCGCCGAAGGCCCACCATTGGATGCGGTTGCCGGTGAACTCGCTGCCGGGCGAGGCGTGGTCGGTGAGGACGAGGAGTTGCGACTGCGCGCCGCCGAGGTCGTTGGCGAGCGCGACGGCGGCGTCGAGCGCGGCGGCGGGGGCTTGGCAGGTCCACTGGGCGATGGCTTCGCGAACTTCGGTGGCGGTGGTGACGGCGCTGCCTAGGACGCGGGGCTTGGGTCCGGCGAGGACGAGGCGGATGGAGAGGAACTTGCGGGACTTGAGGAGGTCTTCGAGGGCGGCGGCGGCTTTGGTGCGCGGGGAAACTGCGGGCAGACTGCCCGCGCTACTTTGGCTCGCGAGCATCGAAGCGGAGTCGTCGAGGATGACGACGAGCGGGCGGGCGTGGGCGGGGAGTTGCCAGCGCGGGCCGGTGGCGGCGGTCACGAGGAGGGCGAGCGCGAGGAGTTCGAGGAAGAAGACGAGGGGGAGCTGGAGCTTGTTGACCTTCGCGCCGCCTTCGCGGGAGAGGACGGCGAACTGCCAAAGCATGAGGCTGGAGACCTCGCGCCGCCGGTAGCGGTTGCGCAGGATGTAGATGGCGGCGAGGGCCGGGAGGGCCGCCGCTGCCAAGAGCGCGAGTGGATAGGTGAGAAAGGGCATCGCAACTCAGGCAGGCACCAGCAACTGCGCCTCTTCCAACGCGGGCAGGCTGGCGTCCAGTTTCTCGGCCACGATGGAGACGAAACGTGCGCCGGTCTGGCGGCAGGCGGCGTCCCAGCTCTCGCGGTGACGGGCGAGGGCGGCGCGGAATTGAGCAGCGACGGTGGCGTCCACGAAGATTTCGCGTTCCTCTCCGGTCTCGCTGTCCACGAGCTGAATGTTGCCGTGCTCGGGCGGTTCGGTGTCAGCTTGGGCGAGGAGTTGCACGACGAAGACGGCGGCGGCGCCGTCGGCGAGGCGGCGCAGGATGGTGAGCGGCTCGACGGGCCACATGAGGTCGCTGATGAGCACGCGGATGCCGAGTCGGCGCAGGCGCGGCGGGAGGATGGCGAACGCTTCGTCGAGCGGGCGGCGGCTGGTGAAGGCGAGGCCGTCCCACGCGGAGGGAAGCATCGTGTCGTTGGCGGCGCGCTGGAAGCCATCGCCGGCGAGCCACGTGGCGTGCGTGCAATGGCCGTTCTCCGCTGCGGTGCCGAGCAGCGCGGCGAGACGCAGCGTGGCGGCGGACTTCGGGGAGTTCTCCAAGTCCATCGAGCGCGAGGCGTCGAGGACGAGGTCGAGGTGCGGGTTAACTTCCTCGCGAAAGAGTTTGATGGTGAGCCGGTCGGTGCGGGCGAAGACGTTCCAGTCAATGGTGCGGAGGTCGTCGCCGGGCTGGTATTCGCGATAGTCCTGAAAATCAATCGAAGTGCCGGCGCGGCGGCCGAGCTGGTTGCCGGTCGCGCCCGCGAGCGCGGTCTGCGGGACGGCGAGCGCGTAACGCTGGCCGAGGGCTTCGCCGGAAAGGAGGTGCTCGCGGAGGGTCATGCGAGCGGGTGGGAAAGTGAGAAAGTGGGAAAGTGGGCGGGGCGAAGGCGCGGAGGGGTGGCCCGCGAATCACGCGAATGGACGCGAATGGGGAGGGGGACGACGGCTCGAAGCCAGTGCACTGGGACCCTGAACCAAGGGCAGAGGCCCCAAAGATTTGAGGCGGACAAAGATTTCGAAACCCATCTTTGTCCGCCCCTAATCTTTGGGGCCTCTACGGGCTTTTCATGGAGAGCGGTCGCACGTTGTTGACACCGTGGCGCGTTGATTCGCGGGCGGCTCATGGCTGCGGGGGCGGGATGATGGGCTGGGCTTCGCGCACGAGGGGGACGAAGGCGCGGCGTTGGGCGAGGAACCACGGGAGGTTCAGCACCAGCCCGACCGCGACCATGGCCAGCGCGCAGAACAGGTGGTCGCCGACGAAGCTACGGTCTTTAAGCGCGAAGAGGTTGAAGATGTTGCCGAGCTGGCGTTCTTGCAGGCCGTCCCACGAGAGCTTGTTGAGGAAGAAGAGCACGAGGTTCGGCACGATGGCCCAGAGCGCGGGCAGCGCGATGCTGCACAGGCCGGCGAAGAAGGGCGACCGATGGGCTTGGAATCGACGGTGGATGAAGAGGCCATAGAGACAGTAAGCCAGCGTGTAGAGGAAGAAGGAAACGCCACCGGAGAGAAACTCGGACAACTCCGAGCTGAACCCGATCGTGCTCGGCCCGCCGCGTCCGCCCCACGTGTGGGTGAGCCAGCCGAACAGCCGACCGTCGAGCAAAATCAGCCCAATCAGGACGGTGAGGACGGCCATCACGAACGCCCAAGCAAGCCCACCCGCCGAGCCGCTGTAGAAGAAGAACGCAAGCGCGCGTTTCGCTCCCGACGTGGGGATAGTGCGGCGGATGCGCGTGCTCACGACGTCGCCCTCGCTCACGGCGATGAGCAGCGCGGCGATGAGCGCGCCCATGCTGACGCTGCTCCACGCAGCGATGGGCCAGATGTGGGCGACGTTTACCGCCCACGCAACGAGCGCGATGAGCGTGACGAGCCACGTGCCGGTGACGTAGCCGCGCAGCACGAGCGCGCGGTTCGCCGACGCGGGTGACACGAGCGCGATGGCGGCCAGGTGCATGAAGCCGAACAGCAGCCCGCCGAAGAATAGCGACGCGAGCACGGGCCACCAGAAGGTCATTGAACCTAATTGGCTACCGATGCCTTCGCGCATCAGCCCGTTGGCCAGCGCGCTCATCATGCCGACCGACCCCACCATGAGGCCGCCAGCGGGCAGGCCCACGACCAGTTTCAGCCCTTTGCTCGCAGGCAGGCAGGCGAGGAAAATGGCGGCTTGCAGGGCGACGATTCCCAACAGGAACGCCATGGTCAGCAGCACAAAAACGGTGGGCAGGTCGATGCCACGCAGCAGGTTCGTGAACACCATGAACGGCGCGCAGGCGCTGAAGAAAAGCACTTGCAGGTAGATGCCGCAGGCGAGCTTGCCTCGGATGATGCGCGCAGCGGAGAGCGTGGTGATGTAGAGCATGTCCACGTTGCCTTCCTGGCGCTCGGCGGTGAGGCGTCCGCCGACATAGACCGGGATGAACACGAACGCGACGAGGCTCAAGACGGGGAGGAAGAACTGAAAGACCTCGCGTCCGAGCGCCTGGCTCGGGTTGATGTGGAAGCTCTGCCCGAGCAAGTAGCCGAGCGTGACGATGAACAGCACCGTGATGAAGAGCAGCAGCATCCCCGTGACGGCCCAGCTCCGCACGGCTTGGCGGAGTTCTTTTACGACGATGGGGTTGGGTTCCCAGGTGCGCCAGTTGGTGAGGGTGGGGAGGTTCATGAGTGCGATTCCCACCTGCTCCTAATCTTAATCCTAATCCTAGCCGCGTCCGGCACGAGCAAGCGGCAAGTAGGCCGGTGGCAAGTCCCCTCTCCCCCGTCGGGGGAGAGGGTTAGGGTGAGGGGGCGGGCTGGTGAACAAGTGGAGCGCGCGGATTGGCGATGGCGGAGTTGGGTGGGGCTGACTTCCAGCGGGCCTCGGTCTGCTCTGCGCCATGCCCCCTCACCCCGGCCCTCTCCCCCGATGGGGGCGAGGGAGAAGCGGGCGGTGGGCGCACTCGCGGTTTCGGCGAACGGGAACGGGGTTGGGCTCACGGGTGCTGCGGAGGGAGCAGGAGGGGGCGTCGTCATTGCACGCCTCCCTTGGTGACGTTCATGAAAATGTCTTCGAGGTTCGCCTTGCTCTGCTTGAACTCGGCGACTTTGAAGCCCTTGCCGACCAACCCCGCGAGCAAGTCGCAGCCGGCGGATTCCCCACCTTCCATTTCCAGCAACACTTCGCCACTGACTTCGCGGGCGTTGATGACGTGGGGCGTTTGCAACAGCTCCTTCACGAGCACGACGGGGTCGCCGAGCACGCGGATGGCGAAGGTGCGGTGCGGGGTGCTCTTCTTCAACACGTCCGCCACGGTGCCGGACTCCAGCAGCTTGCCGCGCTCGACAATGACCACGCCATTACAAATCTCGGTCAGCTCCGTGAGGATGTGCGAGCTGATGAGGATGGCTTTGTTCTGCGTGGCGAGGACGGCCAACAGCTCGCGCAGTTCGACGCGCGCGCGCGGGTCGAGGCCGGCGGCGGGTTCGTCGAGGATGAGCACGTCGGGGTTGTGGATGAGCGCGCGGCCCAGCGTGACGCGCTGCTTCATGCCCTTGGAGAGCGCCTTGAGATGTTTGTCGAGGATGCCGGTGACGCCGGTGAATTCCTCCACCGCCGCGACCGCCTCGCGCCGCTTCGCGCCGTGCAAGCCGTAGGCCCGACCGTAGAAATCCAAATACTCGTGGACGGTCACGTCGTTGTGCGCGGGGAGCGAGTCGGGCACGTAGCCGACCATGCGACGGGCATACTCCGGCTCCTCGCGGACGGAGACGCCATTGATGAGCACGTCGCCCTCGGTCGGCTCCTCCAGCGTGGCGATGACGCGCATGGTGGTGGTCTTGCCCGCGCCGTTCGGCCCGACGAAGCCGAAGACATGGCCGTTGTCGAAGGAGAACGTGAAGTTGTCCACCGCCACGGTCTTGCCGAAGCGTTTGTGGAGTCCGCGAACTTGCACTTTCATTTCACGTCCTCCGGGGCGAGCAGGCCGATGATGGTTTGGCGGGCCGGGGCTTTGCCGGGCTTGGCGAGTCCGGTCTCGATGAAGGGAGCTTCGGCGAGGACGGCGAGGTAGGTGTTGGGGCGAAGCTGACCCTGCGTGTTGCTTATCAGCGTGTCATGCGCCACAACCCATGAACCTTGATAAAGCGCGGAAAGCGAGGTCGGCGCGCCGAATGTCTCGCCCGGCACAGGCTGCAACGGCACATTCTGTCCCGCCTTCAATCCTACGCCGTTGAACAGCAGTCCCTTCTCATCGCGGAACCACAGCGTCTGGATGTCCGCGCCGAGGCCGTTGAGCACGGTCACGCGGCCGTCGGGGAGGCGTTGGACTTGCAGGCGTTCGCGGCGCGTCTCGGACTTTCGCAGCGCGAAGTGCGCCGGCACCCGCGCTGTGATCCACCCGCGCACGAGATGCTGGGATTGCGACAACTCCAACTCGCGCGCGTTGCCGCCGTCGTGGCGGTTCACCTGCACCAGCGGCGTGACCTCGGTGTCGTGGCTGTAGCGGAGACCGTCGCCAGGCGTGAGCGGCGTGTAAAAAGCCTGCCGCGCCAGCGTGGTGGCGCGGTGCGAAACCTGGTCAAGGATGGTCACGGCCTCGGTGCGCGTGGTGGGCGTGATGCCCTCGCTCATCAGCGAGTAGCCGAAGACCACGGCGCAGGTGACGAAGGAAATCAGCGGGATAGTCCAGAGCATCGCGATGCGGTTGTTCGCACGGGCGCAAAGGAAGATGTTCAGTGGCCCGACCACGAGGATGAACGCCAGCATGATGAAAACGATGCCGCGCACCGGGATGCGGGCGTCCTCGATGACGGGAAGCTCGCTGTTGGCGTTGGCCTCGGTGGGCATGGATTGCCAGGGCACGCCACACTCGCGGGCGAGTTGCTTGAGCGATTCCGCCTGCCCGCCTGACAGTGACGCGATGCTCGCGGCATCCATGAGGACGGCCTGTCCAAAACCAAGTCCGAAGGAGTTCACGCGACTGAATTGTCCAGACGCGGGCCGGTTTACCACGCTGCTTTGCCAAGGCTTGGGCAGCTCCGTCAGTCCCAGCACCGCCAGCCCGCCCCCCGCCTCCACGTAGCTGCGCAACGCGTTCTGCTGCGCCGCGTTCATCGCCGCGAGGTCGGTGCGGGAGAGCACCACGAGGTCAAACGGTGTAAAGGCTAGCCACGACTCGCTCCAGCCGCTGGCCTCCAACTCGCTGCGCAGAATGGTCGGGCCTTGATACGCCGTGGTGGAACTGCCGCCCGCCCGTGTCGCCCATGTGCTGCTGGCCCGCGCGTCCGTGGCGTAGCTGCCGAGCGAACCATCGGACAATTCCACTGCGTCCACGCTCACCTGCCCACCAGCAGTGGAGGCATCAACGTTTAGCTGCACAGCGGCGATAGCATTGGTCAGTGTGGGTAGCGGGACTTGCAGCACGCCCAAGGTGAAAGTCTTGTTCGCCGTGTTTGTGACAGTGACGGTGGCAAGGTCGGCACCATCCGCGCCCTTGAGCACGACTGTCTTGAAAGCCTGATTCCAAGCTAGCTTGTGAATCCGCAGGAACTTGACCCCAGAACGCGGGGGCTTAAAGTCTAATTCGAGCCACTCCGGTGTGCCCCGGCCCGCGCGTTCAGGGGTCCAAGCGAATTGATTTATAACACCTGAAGACGCTGGCACATTCGGTGCACCCGTAGCTTGCTCCGCTGAGTAATAGCCCGGCGGTCCTTTGAAGGACACGCCCCCACGAAACGTTTTATCCAAGTCATCGCTGTTCAAACTGCGGCTCACCAGCACCGCGCGCGGCCCGCCGGGAATGCCGGAGTGCGCGTGCTGTTTCATGTGCTGGCTGTTGCCGCCGCGCGGGATGGCCCCGCGATAGCGCCCGTCCACGAAGACTTCCACCTGGTTGGCGCCATTGAGCATGAGCGGCGGTTGCCAGAGCGTGACGTTCACCGCTGTGCCCGGACTGACGGTGACAGTGCGCTCGACGCGGCGGAGGTTGTTGCCCCAGCCGTGCGCCGTGTGCGGCGTGGCGAGCGTGACCTTGCGCGTGCGGTCGGGAGACGAGTTTTCAACAGCGAAGCGCATCTCCACGTAGCCGTGATAGGTCTGGCCTTGGAAGAAGACCTGCGGGGAGACGGAGATGTCATCGAAGCGCTCGGCGGCGGCGGACGACGCGAGGAAGATGAGAGTCGCCACGAATGCGAAGGCAACAGCCGCCCGGCGCGCGAAGGTGCGCGCGACCTGCGGAAACCAGCCACTCCCTGCGGTGATGTTGGCCATGCGGCGAGTTGAATTAGAGCGACGGTATTGAGCCGGGAAAAGCGGAGGCGGGTCAACTAGAAGTTCGCCTGAGCCGGGACGATGCAGTTGAGATTGCAGCGCTCCACTTCAACGCGAAGACGCAGAGAACGCACAGGAGCGCAGAGAAGCGACAGGCGAAAGCCACCAAAACGTGAACGCTCTCAGCTCGACATAACTCTGCGGCTCTCCGCGTCCTCTGCGTCTCTGCGCTCAGGGCAACGCAACTTTCAACTGCATCGTTCGGCTGACTGCCGGGCTTGGAGCTTGCCTTGCCGGGCGCACTTCGCTACCAGAGCGCCCATGAAACAACTGCTCCGCCCTGCCCTGCTCTGCATGTCCGCCCTCTGGCTCACCGCGACGGTTCACGCTGCCGGCCCCGAGACCTTCAAGGTCAGCGAGTTCACCTTCAAGCGCCCCGGCTCGTGGGATTGGGTCGAAGTCGCATCGCAGATGCGCAAGGCGCAGTTGAAGGTGACCGCCAAGGACGCGAAGGAGCCGGGCGAGGTCGTGTTCTTCTTCTTCGGTCCGCAGAGCGGTGGCACGAAGGCGAACGTGGACCGCTGGTTCGGCCAGTTCGAGGAGGGGCGCGACAAAATCAACGCGAAGACCGACGAGAAAAATGTCGGCAAGGTGAAGGTCACTTACGTCTCCGCCGAGGGCACCTACAAGAGCGGCGTCCCCGGTGGTCCGACCACGTCCAAGCCGGGATTCGCGCTACTCGGCGCGATTGTCGAAGGCAACGAAGGCAGCGTCTTCGTCCGCCTCACCGGCCCGGCGGCGCTGACCAAGGGCGCGCGTGGGGACTTCGAGAAGATGATTGAAGGCGGGCTGAAGTAAGGTCGAAGGGGAAGTTGTCAGTAGTCAGTGGTCAGTCCTTCAAGCGAGTGCGCCCGGCGACCGACTGACATCTGAGCACTGAATACTGCTTACTTCCCCGTGCGCGCCTTCGCTGACTCCGCCGTGCTCCTGCGCGCGGCCCTCGGGGCAGCGCTCACCACTCTGGCCTGCTACCCGCGCGTCGCCCACTGGTCCAGCCGGGAGGACGCCGTTTGGTTCCTCATGTCCGTCCTCGGCTGGGCGACGTTTGTGATGTGGGCGTCGGTCTTTGCGTGGCATCGGCGATACAGTGAGCGAGAAGTTTTCCCCCGCAACGTGGCCCCGAGGCTGTGGCTCATCGCGCTGGCGTTGGGCGTGGTGGGCGCGCTCATCTCGTTCCACTACGGTGACCCGACGCTGCGCCAACTTGCGCCCACGGACTTCCCCCGGACGCCCGGCCAGTTTGCGGAGCACGTGCAGTTCAATCTCGCGTTCGAGCAACTCTTCCTGTGCTTCGCGCCGTTCGCGTTCTGCGTGCGACTGCTGCCCGGCGCGAGAGTGGCGGGCATCTGCGTGGTGCTGTTCGCCCTGTTCGTGTTCGCGCTGAAGCTACAGAGCGTCGCCGCCGCCATCACGTGGGACATGGCGCTGGGGTTGGCGTTCTTCCGCGCGTTGCACAGCGGAGTGGCGGTCTGGCTGTATTGGCAAGGCGGCGCGTGGCTGGTGTGGCTCTTCGCGCTGGGGCTTCAGTGTCGGCACCTGTTCGCGCTCGATAGTTGAAGGCGAGGTTTCCACACGCCAAGGACGCAACGGGCGCAAAAAAGAGAGGGCGGGGCAGCGAACATCGGAGGGAATTCCTTCGCGCTCTTCGCCCCGTTGCGTGAAGCAGTCCCCCTCAGACTCCGCCGCGCGCCGCCAGCACCTTGCGCGACGGCACGTAGTTCGCGATGAACTCGCGGCGGAACTCCGCAAACGTCCCTGCCGCCAGGTGCCGCCTCATGTCCGCCATCACGGCGAGGAACAGGTGGCTGTTGTGAATGCTCACCAAGCGCAGACCGAGAATCTCGTTCACGTTCAACAGGTGCCGGATGTAGGCACGGGAGAAACGCTTGCACGCGAAGCAACCGCAGCCGGCCTCGATGGGGCCGAAGTCCGCCTTCACCGCGCCGCCCTTGATGGCGTAGCTGCCCTTGCGCGTGAACGCCGTGCCGCCGCGCGCCACCCGCGTCGGCAGCACGCAATCGAACATGTCCACGCCGCGCGCGACCAGTTCGACGAGCTGCGCGGGCGTGCCCAGGCCCATCGCGTAGCGCGCCTTGTTCGCCGGCAGGAACGGCTCGGCCAACTCGACGGCCTTCATCATCTCCGGCTCCGGCTCGCCCACGCTCACGCCGCCGATGGCGTAGCCGTCGAAGTCCAGCGCGGTGATGGCCTTCGCGCACTGTTCGCGCAGCTCCGGGTTGCTGCCGCCTTGCACGATGCCGAAGACTTGCTGGCCCACGGCGCGCGGTTGCTCGCGACATTCCTTGGCCCAGCGGATCGTGCGCTCGACGGCGAGCTTCTGCTCCTTCGCCGGGGCGTCGTGCGGCGGGCATTCGTCGAACATCATCGCGAGGTCGGAGCCGAGGTAGCGCTGAATTTCCATCGCCTCCTTGGGGCCGAGAAAGAGCTTCGAGCCATCGAGGTGCGAGCGGAACTCGACGCCGTGCTCCCGGACCTTGCGAATCTTCGCGAGGCTGAAGACTTGGAAGCCGCCGCTGTCGGTGAGAATCGGCATTTGCCAATTCATGAAGCCATGCAACCCGCCCGCCGCGCGGATGATGTCCATGCCGGGCCGGATGCTGAGGTGGTAGGTGTTGCCCAGAATGATTTGCGTGCCCATCTCGACCAGCTCACGCGGGTCGAGCGCCTTCACGCTGGCCTGCGTGCCGACGGGCATGAAGACGGGCGTATCACTGACGCCATGCGGCGTGGTGAGGCGGCCCAGCCGGGCTTTGGAACTGGTATCCGTCTTGAGCAAGTCGAACATCGGAGGCGGATTGAGCCACAGCGGACGGACGGCGGGAAGCGTGTTTCCATGCCGCCCGCGCCTTACGCACCTTCTCTGCGTCTTTCCCGGCTCTGCAGTGCCAATTCGGAGAACCACCGCAGAGCCGGGAAAGACGCAGAGGAAGCCAGCCGGAAAGCACTCAAGCTGAATAGTTCGCGGGGGCGCCGGGTCTGCCTTTCCATCGCAAGCAAACAAAACCACCAGTCATGAAACAACTCGCCACCCTGCTCGCCCTCGTTGCCGCCGTCGCTTTCGCCCAAGCGGACGACAAGAAAGTCGCCATCGGCAAAGCCGCGCCGGACTTCAAGATCAAGGACTCCACCGGCAAGGAGATTAACCTCGCAGAACTCACCGCCAAAGGTCCGGTCCTCGTGCGCCTCACCTGCGGCTGCCTCGGCTGCGACAAGGAGCTGCCTTACTTCCAGGAGCTGCACACCGCCTACAAGGCGCAGGGCCTGATCAGCCTCGCCATCTTCCGCGAGCCGGACGCGAAGGTCGAAGCCTACGTGAAGGAGAAGAAGCTCAACATGCTCTATGCCGTGGACACCAAGGGCGATAGCTGGAAGGTCTTCGACACAAAAACCATGCCGAGCAACTTCCTCATCGCGAAAGGCGGCCAGATCGTGAAGATCTCCGCGGGTTGCGACACCAGCGGCATGATCGCCGAGCGCCTCAGCGAGGCCACCGCCAAGCTCACCGGCACCGACAAGGTCGAGGTGAAGTCCAAGGTGGACGCGGCCAAGCCCGTCGCGGCCAAGCCGTCCACGGCCGCGCCGGTCGCGAAGTAATTCTCCATCTCAATTCAGCTTGAAAAGCCGCCGTCACTGGCGGTCTTTCGCTTTCAAGTCGCCGCTGGCAGACCGAATCATTGCGAACTACGCTCCCCCCGTGAGCCCGCCGGATACGACCGAAGCACCCACTGACCCTTGGGTCGCGGAGTTCCTCACTCATCTCGCCACCGACCGGGGCGCGTCTGACTACACTCATCGCAATTACTCCGACGCGCTGGCCGAGTTCCGCCACTGGCACGAGGCGCATCGGCAGTCGCAGCCAGAATGGGCAAGCCTCCAGCGCGACGACTTCCGCGGCTTCCTCCGCCACCTCAGCCAACGCGCACTGAGCCGCGCGACGATTCATCTCACGTTCAGCGCGCTGCGCACGTTCTATAAATTCCTCATCCGTCGCGGTCACGTCACCACGTCGCCCATTAAGAATCTCACGATGCCCAAGGCCGAGCGGCGTCTGCCCAAGTTCGTCACCGTCGCCCAAGCGAAGGAGCTGCTCGAAACCCCGCTCCGCGAATTCGAGCGCGAGTGCCAGACCAGCGAACGCCCGATCGCGAAGTCAGACTTCCTCCGCGATGCCGCGATCCTCGAAACGATTTACTCCTGCGGCCTGCGCATCAGCGAAGTCTGCGGCCTGCGCGTCGAGGACTTGAACCAGGCCGACCGCATCCTCCAAGTGCGCGGCAAGGGCCGGAAGGAACGCCAGATTCCCATTGGCGCACCGGCCTTGCGCGCGATCCTCGCCTACTGGAAGTCGCTGCCCCACGCGCTGGGAGCGGACGCGCCCGTGTTCCTCGCCGACGCGGACGGTGCTGAACCCATCCGGCCCCCTCATGTCCAGCAGCGGCTCAAGCGTTACCTCCTCGCCGCCGGCCTCGATGCCAGCCTGACACCGCACAAGCTCCGCCACAGCTTCGCCACGCACCTGCTCGACAACGGCGCTGACCTGCGCAGCGTGCAGGAGTTGCTCGGCCACAAGAACCTCGTCACCACGCAGGTCTACACACACGTCACCACCGAGCGCTTGAAACAAGCCTACGCCGCGGCGCACCCGCGCGCCTGACACCACCATGAAACACATCTCCCATCACGTATCGCTGCTCGGCCTGCTGCTCCTCCTCGCCACCGCCTGCACCACGGTGCCGAAGATTGACTGGGACACGCGCGTGGGCAGCCACACCTTCGATGCCGTCGTGAAGGACATGGGGCAGCCGGAGAAAAGCACGGCAGCCGCCGATGGCACGCGCGTGGCCGAATGGCTCGTCGTCCGCGGCCGCAACAATCCCACTCACCACTCGTTCCCCGACGGCCGCGTCGTCCGCACCGAGGGCGTGCGCGACCCGGACCAACTCCTGCGGCTGACCTTCGGACCTGATGGCAGGCTGAAGGAGTGGAAACGCGTCTGGCGCTGATCCTGTAATGGGAACACTCCTGTCCCCTTTCCAATCGCAAGGAGATGACCGTTAGCTCATGGGGGACAAGAGTGTCCCCCTTACCTCACCGTCAGCGTCACCGGCTCGCTCCAGTGGCTCCAGCGGCCCGTGTTGTCCCGGTAGCGCGCACGCACTCGCAAGAGGCCGGCTTCGGTAAATGCTTCCTTCGGCAGCTTCATCTGCGGCTCGCCGCGGAGCTGCTCGCCGCTGTCCCAGTGCGGCTCGATCTCGTAGCGCCACGGCTGGCCGGCTCTGTAGCCGGGCTGGCCGGGCGCGGTGCTGCGGCCCACCCGCCATTGCACCACAGCGAAGTGGTTCGTGGCGACGGGCGTTGTGAAGGGCGTGATCTGAAAGAGCTGCGAACCCTTCTTCTCGCTGCCCAAGTGCCGGATCACGGGGCGCTCCGGAATTTGCGCGTCGCGTGATTCCCACCAGAGATGGCCGAAGCCGTAGCCGAGGATGTTGCCGTCATTGGGCGCGTAGTTCCGGTTCGTCCGTGAGTCGGTGCAGAAGTCCGCGATGAGCTTGCAGAAGCCGTTGAAGTCGGGCGTCGCCAGCACGCGGCGGAAGTTGCCGCCCATCATGCCCTGTTCGTAGGGCGTCTGGTAGAACGCGCCCTTCTGGCTGGTGCGCGGATGATGGTTCCACATCGCCATGTCCAGCTCGGCCCAAGTGCGCCCCTGCCCGGCTGGGCGAATGGCGCGCGCGAGTTCCTCCACGAGTTGCCCGACTTGTCCGCCAGACGGTGTCACGTCGGAGCAAAAGAGGTCGAGGATCTCGCGGGCGCGGTTCTGATACTCGAGCTTCAGCGCCGGCAACTCCAAGCAGCGCGACTGGTCCACGATGCCGGGCCAGTGCGTCTTGGGGATGAACATCATGTCTAGGTCCCACGGCACAGGCGACCAGCCAGCGCGCGGCGAGTGGTAGAGGAAATGGTTAGCGCCGTGGCGAAGGTCCACGTTCGAGACGATTCGGTTCACCGCGTGGAAGCTGTAGTAGTCGGGAAGGTTCAAGTTTTCGCGCCACCATTGCTCGGACTTCGTCGTGCGGGAGCCGTGCATGAACTGGTTGAAGTCGGACCCGTCCTTGGGCAACGCGGCGGCGATATGTTTCTTGCCAGTCTCGGGGCTGAAGGTGTTTCCATCGGGCAGCCCACGCTCCTTCAGCCAAGGACCATCCGGGTCCTGCACCACCATGTAAAGGCCCCACAGATCACCGTCGTATTGACTCTTCGCGCTCGCTTCCTCCGCACGCGAAATCACACGCCAGTGCAGCCAGTGCGTCGCGGGACTTGGCACGCCTGCCAGATGATGCGCGCGGAAGGAAACGGCCTCGTCCATGCCGGCCATGCCGCGATTCACCTGCACCCACGGGCTTGCGCAGCCGCTCAAGTTCAAGTGATCCCACGGGCGGACGTAGGGTTCGCCCCAGTGATTCTTCGGCGTGAACTCGTGCGTGCGCGCGAAATGAATTCCCCATTTGGTCTTGCCGCTGACGTAGGTGCTGGCCTGGCCGCGATTCTGGAATTGCACGTGGTCGAAGACCTGGCCGTCGCAGACAAACGTGCCGAAGAGTCGGCGCTTGTTGTAGCCGCCGTCCCACTGGCTGCGCTCGACATCGTCGTGCCGCGCGAGGAGGTGATAGACCGGGATCGTCGTGAGAAACTCGCTGGAGAATTGAAGCGGTGGCGTCTTCCCGGGCTGGCTTGCGCCCGTCCACGCAGGCACGCCGTCGTAGCAGAACCACGCGAAGTTCGGCGACTCGTCATCGGTGTAGGGAAGCCGGACGTTAAGCCCGGAGACCTCCATGAAGATCACGCGATAGCGGAGCAGGCGGCGATGCTTCTGAAATTCGCCCGGCACGACGGCGGTGAGGGTGTTGTCCTGCGCGCGCGCATCGCCGCCCTTCCCATCATCGTGCAACGCGAACTCCTGCCAGCCTTGCTCATACGCCGGGTCGCTCTTGCGGATGTAGCTGCCCGGCTCGACGACCTGCACCAACAGCTTCGCGCTCGCGTAGCCGCGCAGTTCGGCGACGCGCACGGTCACAGTGACCGCCTCGCCGGAGCGCGGTTGCTGCGGCGTGTGCGAGACGACTTCCACAGCAGGCGGCGACGCGACGGAGAAAACCGTGTTGGTCTTGCCGGGCGTCGGCGATTTGTTCCCCACGCTCCCGTCGACGCGGAAGCCTGACGCGCGCCACGAGCTTGCATACGTCGCGGGCAAGCCCGGATCCATGCGCTCCAAGGACGACCCCGCGCCCATCGTCGCCGACGGCCATGGGAAGCCGACCCCGTAACGGACTTCGTCCACGACGCGCCCGCCCGCATCGCGCAAGGCGACGCGCTCGCCCTCGTTCTTCAGCCTGCCGACGAGCGGGCCAAGCGGCGCGAAACCAAAAGCCTTCTGAAACGCAGCCGGGTCCGCCGCGACCACCGCGAAGCCGCCGGGCGCGAGTGAGTTCGTCGGGTTAAAGCGGAACTTGCCGAGCAGCCAGCCGCCCAAGTGCGCCTCGGCCGTGCCCGCGTTGTGCAGTTCGATGAACTCAAGTGACTTCTTGTCGGCTGGCTCGAAGTGGATTTCGTTGATGACGACGCGCGGCTGACCAGACGCTAGTCCGGCAAGCCAAAAGAGGGCGAGAAGACGCGCACTGGCAGATACCAAAGCAGCTAGGTGCAGGGAGGCAGAAAAGTTCACGCGGTCAACAGTTGGCCATTCATCTTGCAGAAAAATCCGTCCGCCGTCGAGCATGTCGCCGCGCTCAATTCCTCCAACGAGCAAACCTTCACCTGCGCCACCGCCGCCGCGATCTCCTTCACGTAGGCGGACTCACAGCGCTTGCCGCGATACGGCACCGGCGCGAGGAACGGCGCGTCTGTCTCCAGCATGAAGCTGCCCAGCGGCGCGGCAGCGAGCGTGTCGCGCACGGTCTGCGCGTTCTTGAAGGTCAGGATGCCCGTGAAGCTCACCAGCGAGTTCAGCGCCAGCACGCGCCGCATCTGCTCCGGCGTGCCAACGAAGCAATGGAACACCCCGCGCACTTTTTTGACGAATGGGGCCATCAGTCGTAAACTTTCGTCAAAACACTCACCACGGGTGTGGATGACGCAGTTCAAACCCGTCTCTGCCGCGACCTCGAGTTGCTGCTGGAAGACCTCAGCTTGCCGCGCCTTGACGTGCGAGTCCTCCGGCGCAGTGCCGCCGCGCGCGCTCGGCAGTCGATAGTAGTCCAAGCCCGTCTCTCCGATGGCCACGACCTTGGGATGCCTGGCCAGCTCTCGCAGTTCCGCGCGGAAATCCTTCGGCGCGCGCACCGCATCATTCGGATGCCAGCCCACCACGGCGAACACGGAAGGAAACTTCTCCGCCAGCGCCACGGCCCGCGCGCTGCTCTCCAAGTCCGTCCCAATACTCACCAGTCGCGTGATGCCCGCCGCCGTCGCCCGCTCGATGAGCTGCGGCAGTTCATCGGCGAAGTCGGGAAAATCCAGATGCGCGTGCGTGTCGTAGAACTCGGCCATGATAGAAGCCAGCCCGGCTGGCGGGGCTTTCCATAAGGGCGTCGCTTCTATGATGCAACCCACATTCAACCGAATTCAGCCTGCGAAGCGGGTTTCCGATTGCGTCCGGTGCGATGCGTTTGTTATTTCTTCGCGCGACAGCGCGACCAACTTACGACAACACAGTTATGGCCCAACCTATTTACCACCCGAGCCTCGAATGCGCCCAGCACGGCGGCAAGTCCCTCGCCGAAGTGCTCGACTTCGCCAAGGCCGCCGGGGCCACCGGCATCCAGCCCAGCAACTACCACCTCAACGGCGGCAAGCTCTTCAAGTCGGCGAAGGAAATCCGCGACACCTTCGAGTCGCGCGGCATGACGCTTGATGGCATTTCCGCCCACTGCCCGTTCTGGGTCCACACCAGCGCGTGGACCGGCACCAAGTCCGGCAACCCCTTCATCGCGCCCGACCTCGCCAAGAAGACGCCGCAGGAAATCGAGAAATGGCACGAGAACTACCTGCTCAAGCTCATGGACCTCAGCGCCGAGTTGAACGTGAAGGTCATGCCGATGTTCTGGGGCGTGGCGTTCGGCTGGGAACTCGCCAGCGGCTACCCGTGGGGCTTCTGGGCTGGCGGCGGCTTTGATTTGCTCGCCGAGGGCAAGGAACGCTTCGTCAAGAAGACCGCCAAGCTCCGCAAGCACGCCAACGAACTGGGCATCAAGTTGTGCCACGAAATTCATCCCGGCACCGCCGCCAGCACGGCGGACGACTTCAACATGCTCGTGGACATCTGCGGCGGCGACAAATCACTCGGCGTCAACGCCGACCCGTCGCACTGCTGGGAAGGCGAGACGTGGGAAAGCCGTTTCCTCAAGGTCGGCAGCCGCATCTACGCCGCGCACGTGAAAAACTTTGTCGTCCGCGGCGGCTTCCCGCTCCGCGCGATGCAGCCCGACTGGGGCAAGCGCGCCATGCAGTTCACCGATCTAGCCAGCGGCGACTTGAACATGCACCGCTACGTTGAGCTGCTCATCCACGTCGGCTACCCGCAGCGCTACATGGCGGCGATGGGCACGAAGTCCGCTCCGCTCGTGGTCGAGGCTGAGAGCGCGCACAAGGATCTCGACCACTGCTCCGCCGACGGCGTCCGCTACGTGAAGAACCAACTGTGTTTCCCCGCGGCTGCCGGTTCCTTCGAGGACGGCATGGGCGCGTAGTCCGAGCTCAACTTTGCCGACACCGAAGGGCGCGCCGCAAGTCGCGCCCTTTCCGTTCCGCGAGCAGAAATCTGCATCCGACAGGGTTGAATTCTACAGCACCCACTCGCATCAGACTCTGGATGCCCGCGCTTGCCAGTGTCCCTGCCCACCCGCTCCGCACGCCCGTCTCCCGACGCGCCGCAGTGCAGGCCGGCACCATCGGACTGCTCGGTCTTGGCCTCAATCATCTTGCGCCCCTGCGCGCTGCTGCGGCGGCCCCGCGTTCCCCTCGTGCGAAGTCCGTCATCTACATCTTCCTCTCCGGCGGGTTGTCGCAGTTGGACAGCTTCGACCTCAAGCCCGACGCGCCCATCGAGATTCGCGGCGAGTTCAAGCCCATCCCTACGAGAACGCCGGGTCTCCACATCTGCGAGCACCTTCCGGAGCTTGCCAAGCGCAGCGAGCAATGGGCGCTCTGCCGCTCGCTCACGCACAAGTCCAACGACCATTCCGCCGGGCACCACATCATGCTCACAGGCCGCGGGGACATCCCGCCTGGCTTCGACCCGAGCAAGCCCAAGTCCTCCGATTGGCCTGCCATCGCCGCGCTCGCGAACACCCTGCTGCCCCCGCGCCACAATCTCCCGCCCGCCATCGCCCTGCCCGAGCGCCTCGTCCACAACTCTGGCCGCGTGATCCCCGGCCAGTTTGGCGGCATCCTCGGCGCGCGCAAAGACCCGTGGTTCCTCGACGCCTCGCCTTACCATCCGAAGACCTACGGCGCGTTTCCCGAATACCTTTTCCACCATCGCGACGGCGCTAAACAGAACGATAGCCTCGGCTTCCGCTCGCCGAACCTGACCTTGCCCGAGTGGCTCGCCAACGGTCGGTTCAACGACCGCCTCGCCCTCGTCGGCGAAGTCAACCGCCAGCGCGCCTTCCTCGAAACCTCCGCCGAAGTCACCGCCAGCGACCGCTACTGGCAGATGGCCGTGGGCCTCCTCACGCAAGGCAAAGCCGGCGAAGCCTTCGACCTCTCCAAGGCCGACCCGCGCCTGCAAGACCGCTACGGGCGCAACTCCTTCGGCTGGTCATTGCTCACGGCGGCGCGACTCGTCGAGGCGGGCGTGAGCCTCGTGCAAGTCAACCTCGGCAACAACGAGACCTGGGACACGCACGAGTCCGCGTTCCCGAACCTGAAGAACTTCCTTTTCCCGCCGACCGACAAGGCCGTGTCCGCGCTGCTCGATGACCTCCAATCGCGCGGCCTGCTCGACAGCACGCTCATCGTGATGGCGGGCGAGTTCGGTCGCACGCCGAAGCTCTCCACCCTCGCCGGTTCCAAGCTCCCGGGCCGCGACCACTGGGGTGCGGTGCAGACGGTTTGGTTCGCCGGCGGCGGCGTGCGCGGCGGCCACGTCATCGGCTCCTCGGACAAGACCGGCGGCTACCCCGCCAGCGACGCACAGACACCGGAGAACCTCGCTGCAACGATCTACTCCGCGCTCGGCCTGCCCTCCGAAACAATCTGGCACGACGAGCAAGGCCGCCCCTTCACGCTCTACAACGGCCACCCGATTCCGGGTTTGAGGGCGTAGTTGGGCGGGCTTTTCCCTTCCCGGGTTCCTTCCGGTGGCTCCCGCAACTCACCGCTTCGGCGGCTCGTAAAACCGGCTGGCGAAGATCGGCACGAACTGGGCGATGCCCAGAATGCTCGCGAAGAACAGCTCCTGCTTGTAGGCAGGCACAAGGAAGAGACCGAAGAAGCACCCGCTCTCGGCCAGTGACATTCCCACGACGAACAGCGGAAAGGCCTTCGCCGCCTCCTGCACCTTCGGCAGCAATCCCCAACGCACGACCGCGCTGGCAACGACCTGCATCGCGCCGAGGCCAAGGAACATCTGGCTCGTCTTTGCGCTTCCTCCGCTTCCCGGCTGGTTGCCGAGCACAAAGTAGGAGACGAACACGCCGAATTGCATGGCGAACCAGATTGCCCACCACCAAATCAAAGGAATGCGTTGCTGGGGATTGCTCAAGGTGGGAGGGAGTTTACTTCTTCTCTGTGTTTGCCGTCGGCACGCAGCCGAAGAAGGTCAGATACGGCTGGCCCTTCGCCTCGCGCTGGAGGAGCAGCGCGAGTTCGAGCGCGTGGTAATCGCCCCACAGGGAGCTTTCGCCGTTGGGCACTTTCTGGCCGGGCGGGATGTAGTCCCAGCCGCTCGGCCGGTGATAGACGGAGTGCAGGATGAGGCCCTGATGCTTCGGGCTGGCGGAGAGATACGGCTCGGAAAAGAGCGTGTCCGCCACGGTCAAGCCCGCCTGCCGGTAGCGCGCGCCGTTCTTCGTGTCGCCCTTCGCGATGAGGTAATTGCCGAGACGAATCAAGCCCTGCGCGGCGATGGCAGCGGCGGAGCTGTCCACCGGCTCGTAGGCATTGAACGGGTCGGCGGGCTTGCTCAGGTAGTTCGCGGGCAGCCGGTGCAAGTTAGGCGCGCCCGTGTCCCACATCGGGATGCCGTCGGCGCAGGTGTTGGCGAGGTAGAAGTCGGCGGTGGCGGTGGCGGCTTCCACGAGCGCCACTTCCAACTGAGCCCCCGCGCGCCAAGTCTGGATCGGCTCGGAGAGCATGGCCTGCCACGATTGCACGCCCGCCTTCGCCGCTGCGTCCACGGTCTGAGTTGGCACGGTGGCCAGGAACTCCAACTCCTCCGCGAACCCGCACACCGCCCACGCCAGCCCGCGCGTCCAGGTGCTGAACGGCGCGTAGCCCTGCTGCGAGTTCGGGCAGCGGAACACGCCGCTCGCCACGTTGAACACCGCCTCATGCGCCGTGCGGCCAGACACGTCGTAGGCATCTCGTCCTTCGCCGTAGTAGATGTTGTAGCGTGCCGTGTTCAGCGCGTGCTCCACGAGCCGTTGCAGCAGGGAAATCTTCGCGTCCTGTTCGCCCATCAGCACATGGCCGAGCTGGTGCGCCGCCGCCAGCGTCCGCACTGTGCGAATCGTGTCCACGAAGAGCGAGTGCGCGCCGTTGAAGCTGTGGATGAAGCCCGTGCCATCGGCGAGCTTCGTCCAGCGCGCCGCCTGCACTGCGCCGCTGACCTTGAGCGCGAGCTCGTAAAAGTCCTGCTCGCGGTCGTCCTGCGGGATGCGGCCCTCGCGGATCAGGCGCAGTAGGTTGCCGTAGGTCGAAACGTTGTTGAACCCGTGGTCATGCACGCCGGTGTGTGAGACGTGCGACGCCATGTGCCGCCGCGTGCCCTCGCGCCCAATCTTCAGGAACCGTTCGTCGCCCGTCGCATCGAACTGGAGAATCGCCGAGCCGAACTGAAAGCCCTGCGTCCACTCCGTCCAACCGCGCGAAGTGTATTTGCCCTTCACCGTGAAGACCGGCGTGCCGTTCTCCGGCTTCCACGACTTCTCGATGGCGAGGATTTTCTGCCCCGACAGCTCGACGAGGCGGGAGATTTTCGGGAGGAGCTTTTGCGGGGTCAGTTTGAAATCGATCTTGGTAGGCATAAGTCAACGAGCGGCCGGAAAATGGATTCATAAGGAGAGCAGGAAAGCAGGAGAGAAAAATCCGTTCCTGCATTCGTGCCTTCCTTATCCGTGTTCAATCTGGGTTTCATCTGTGGCTAAAGCCTCCGCACATGAAACCCCCCGTCCACGTTGATGGTTTCGCCCGTGCTGTAAGGCAGGTAGTCCAGCGCGATGGCGGTCACGGCGCGGCCCACGTCCTCGGGCGTGCCCCAGCGGCGGAGGGGCGCGAGGCCGTCGGCGACGAGCTGGTCGTATTTCTCCTTCACCGGCGCGGTCATGTCGCTGGCGATGACGCCGGGGCAGACCTCATAGACGTTGATGCCGTGGTCCGCGAGCCGAGTGGCGTAGAGCTTGGTCATCATGCCCAGCGCGGCCTTGGCAAGGCAGTAGTCGCCGCGATTTGTCGAAACCGCGTAGCCGCTGATGGAGGAGACGATGACAATCTTGGGCCGCCGCGCCTCGTCAGACTGCGTCTGCTCAATCATCCATCTGGCCGCAAGCTGGCTGAGGAAGTAAGGCCCTTTGAGGTTGATGGCCATCAGCGCGTCAAACTCGTCCTCGCGCGCTTCCAGCACGTCACGCCGCCCGATAGACGTGATGCCCGCGTTGTTCACGAGCAGGTCAAGCCGGACGAACTGCTCGCGCGTGAAGGTGATGAGCCGTTCGCGGTCAGCGGCCTTGCCCACGTCGGCCTGGCAAGTCTCAGCCCGGATGCTTTTACCCGCCGCCTGCGCCATCGCCACGCAATCCGCCGCCGTCTGCCGGGCGGCGGCGGCGTTGCTGGCGAAGTTCACCACGAGGTCGTGGCCCACCTTCGCCAGCTCCAGCGCGATGCCGCGCCCGATGCCGCGCGACGCGCCGGTGATGAGGGCAACGGGGTTGGTTCTCATGTGCGGGAGCAGTGTAGCCAAGGCAGCCACACGCCGGAAACCCAAAGTTGGCGGGGAGAGTTCCCACGGATAACGCGGATGACGCGGATTGTCTGAAGGCCGTTCCATCCGCGTTATCCGCGTTATCCGTTGGCAAAACTCAGTTCACAACGTTGCGCGGTGCGCCACCGAGCAGCACGCGGAGGACGTGCTCGCTGCCCTTCACCCGCATGTCGTTCAGCCCTTCCTCGCAGTAGAACGCGGCGTGGGGATTGAGAATGAGTCGGTCATGTGCGGGATGCTTCGGGTCACGCCACGCGAGGAGCAGCGGATGGTCCTCCGCCGGCGGCTCCTGCTCCAGCACGTCGAGGCCAGCACCGCCAAGATGTCCGCGCGCCAAGGCATCTACCACTGCGAGCGGCTCCACGACTCCACCGCGCGCCGTGTTCACGAGGAATGCGCCGGGTCGCATCTGCGCGAGCGTGTCGCGGTTCATCAGGTGGTGCGTCTCTGGCGTGAGCGGGCAGTGCAGGCTCACGACATCGCTCTGCGCGAGCAGTTCGTCCAGCGCCTCCACCCGCCGCACCCCCAGCGCCTTCTCACGGCCATCCGGCGCGTAGGGGTCATGAAAAACCACATCAAAGCCGAACGCCTTTGCCCGCAGCGCTGCCGCCGTGCCGATGCGCCCGACGCCCACGATGCCGAACACGCGCCCGCGCAACCGATGCACCGGCTTGAACTGCTCGTAAGTCCAGGCTCCGTGCCCGCGACGGAGCCGGCTGTTGAGGAAGTGAATCCCCCGCATCAGCGAGAGCGTCATGCCCAGCGCGGAGTCGGCGACCTCCTCGGAGCCGTAGTCCGGCACGTTGCACAGCGCGATGCCGCGCACGCGACAGGCCGCACCGTCCACGTTGTCGAAGCCCGCGCCGCAGCGGATGATGACCTTGCAGCGCCGCAGCCGGGCGACCGTGACCTCAGTCACTTTCAGGAAGTGATAGACCATCACCGCGTCGGCGTCCTCAATGCGGCCCGCCATCTCGTCCTCGTGCTTCGCTTCGAGCGCGTTGATGTCCGCGAGGTCGCCGAGGATGCGCCGCTCCACGTCGAGCGGTTCGGCGACGAAATCCGTGATGGCCACTTTGAAGCGTGAACTCATGTTGGGCGCGACTCGTAGGGCAAGCCCGGTGCGTTGTCGAACCAGAGCTGCCGCCAATTTCGGAATGGCATCGCGAGGGCGAGGTAAGCAGACTGCGCGGCGATGAAACCCTCGTTGCCGAACCGCGTGATGCGTGGTGCGTGGTGCCTGATCCTGCTCTTCGTCACACTGAACTTGCGCGCGCAGGAGAGCACCAACGGCTTCGCCTTCGCGGACTGGCTCCTCGCCCCGCTGCGTATTCACCTGCTCACCGCCACGAACGAGCCGGCGATCCACACCACGCTGACCGTGAAGGACACGGACCGAATCCTGGGCAAGGTGAACCGCATTTGGGCGCAGGCGGGCATTACCTTTTATCTGGAGTCGCTCCGCGTGGAAGCCGCCATCAACGCCTCGAACTACGTGGAGAACGCCCGCGAGGACGAGCGCGCCACGCTGCTCGCGCTCCGCCCCAAGGATTCGCTCATCACGAACTGCTTTCACGTCTTCTACCTCAAGCAAATCCGGCCCAACGGCATTTACTTCAACGCGCAGGGCATCTTCGTGAAGGACACCGCCAGTCTCCGTCCGGTCGAGGGCGGTCTGGACGAGCCGATCCCGCGCGTCACCGCGCATGAGCTGGGCCACGCGCTCACGTTGCCGCACCGGCAATACGTCACCAACCTCCTCGCCTCCGGCATGTCCGGCGGCTGGCTGAACGAGGCGGAGATCAAGCAGGCCCGCGAGGCGGCGAAGAAGAAGGACTGGATCCTGCCCGCGCCCGATGTGCTGCGGAAGGCGGACGAACTGAAGTCGTCCCGGAAGCCTGCGGAAGCGCGCGAGCTGTTCCTCCGGCTGCAGCACATCCCGCTCGGCGGTCGCGAGCGGGAGTCAATCCTGCGTCAGTTGGCGGAGCCGAAGAGGTGATATGAGGATTCGATCCCGCTCGTCCCGTGGCGCATGAGCAAACCGTCCCTTGTCCCCGCCGTCTCCGCGCCGTCCCTTGATGCGCGGCGGGAGTCTTGGTGGCTGGTTGCCGCTGTCGCCGCCTACGTGTTGTGTCCGGGGAGCATTCCCAAGTTTTTCTTCCTCGGCGCTGCGCTTTGGCTCGCGCCCCGTGTGTCCCAGCCGAAGTCATGGCCACTCGGGTGCGCAGGCTTCGCCGCCGTTTTGTTCGCAACGACGTTCCTGCTGACGCCTGTGTGCGCTTCGCAGGCACTGCGCGCTCCGGGTGCCTCCGGTTCCGCATCCCCGCTCGTGCAACTGGCGCTTCTGGTCTTCGGCTGCCTGTGGGTGCGCGCCGCGTCCACCGGCGCACCGCCCTTGCTGGAACGGATGGCGGCGCTGCGCGGGAGGGTTGTCATGCCTTTGGTCCTGCTGCTCATCGGCGCGTTCTCCCTGCCGTGGACGGCGGACATCGCCTACGGCGGTGACGAGCATTATCACCTCAAGGCAGTCGTGTTGAGCCGAGTGCTGGGCAGCGGATTGCTTGGCCATGCTTGGTTCGCAATGCTGTTGCTGGCATGGCTGGGCGCGGGTGTCTGGCTGGCTGCACGCCGTGCCGACGATTTGCAGTCGCCGTCGGGCGCGACCAAAAGCACCCGAAGGCGACTTCAGGTCGCCGGCACGTGGGCGATGGCGGGGCTGGGGCTGGCCGCATGCGCGCCGTGGCTTTACTCCGGCGCCATGCTCGAAGACGCGTTCATCCAGGACCGCTTGCTGCGTTACCCCGCCAGCCAGCCGTGGTTGAGCGCATGGCTGTGGGAGTTGACGCGTGCGAACTGGGGCTCGGGAGTGTTGTTCGGCTTCGAAGTGCTGCGGTTCACCCCCGTGCTTGCGGTATTCGCCCTTGGCGTCGTGCTCGTGCAGGAGAATCGTTGGCACAAGGCCGCGCCCGTCCTGCCGCTGTTGGGTGCGCTCGTCGTGGCCACTGTGCCGACGCTCCTCTACCACGGCACGCTTCTGTATCTGGAACTCGCGCTGATTCCGCTGCTGGTCCTCTTCGTGCGCGATGGGCGGCGCTGGCTGCTGGTGTCGCCGGAACGCCTGACAGGTGGCAACGCATGGTGGGCGGCGCTCACGCTGGGGTTCCTCAAGGACACCGGCATCATCGCGGTCGGAATCCTCTGGCTCGCGCGGGCGGCGGTGCGGGGAGTCTTCCTGACACGACGCAGCGAGTGGAGTGTCCATGCGCTAGTGGCGGAGGCACGTGTTGTTTTCGTCACGCTCGGGCCGGGCGTGCTCTATCTGATGCTGCGCGCAATGCACGGCTCGCGTCCCTATCAGCCGCACTTTGAAAACTTCCTCTCGGCTGAAATCTGGCTACATGCCGCGCGCAGCGTGGTGGAGCAGTTCGGCTTCCTCTGGCTGCCCGCGCTCGCAGGCGGGTGGCTGCTTGCGCGCCGCCGCGCGTGGGCGCAACTGCTCGCTGCCGGCGCGCTCTTCGCCGGGATGTGGCTCTTCCACCTCGTCGAAGAACCGCGCTGGGTCGGCCTCGCGCGTTTCAACTTGCTGCTGCTGCCAGCCGTCCTCGCACTCGCTTGGGAAGGTCTCGGAGGGCTGCTGCATCGCCGCACCGCTGCGATGGTGGCGCTGCTTCTCCTGCTCGCTGGAAACGCATGGCTGAGCCCCGTGGACCGCACCGGACATCGCGCCGTGTGGGGCGGCTCCGGCGAGCGTTGGTATGAGTTCAGCGACTGTCTCGAAGGCATTCGTAAGCTCAAGCCCGACGCCCGCTTCGCTCTAGCGAACGTCTCGCACTCCTACGGCATCGGCATGACTCTGCAACGGCTGGACTGGTGGGTGGAGCCGGCCAACCTGCCCGTCGCGAATCCGAACGACGTCATGGGGACCCTGCGCGCTGCGCTCGAATTGGCAGGCCGGGGCAACTTCGACTTCGTCATCTTTCGCTGGGAAGGAACGCCGACCATATCAGCGGACTATCAACACATGAATTACCGTCGCCTGTCCGATTATCCGTCGCGTGGTGGGACCTTGACGGTCTTCGCGCAAACGCAGCCACCGCCCCCGTAGACGCCGAGGTCAGGAGGCAGAGGCAACTTGCGCATCGGAAGTCCACCTCCGAAGCTCGACGGCTACGAGTCGAGCTTCAACTCACCTCCACCGTGTGCCCATGGGCGATGCTGTCCTCGGCAGCGATGGCGAGGAGGCTGCCGTCCACGCAGTCGGCCACGGTCGTGAGCGGGCGCTTGCCATCGAGCACGGCGTCCACGAACGCGGCGTGCATCTCGTCGAAGCCGAGGTGGTTGCCCCAGCCTTCGCCGGCGGGCGACTCGATATGGTGGACGAGCGGTTCCTTCTGCCCGGTGCCGCGCCGCCATTGGAGAATGTCCGCGGTGGAAATGCGTGTCTGAAGTGAACCCGCCTCGCCCACGACGCCCATCTCCAAGTCCTCGTGGGGAAAGTCGCGACCAAAGAGACAAATCTGGAGCGAGCCAATCGTGCCGTTGTCGTAGTCGAAGCTGACGGTGGCGTGGTCGTTGACCTGATGCTCGGCGTCCACGAGGCGCATGACGGCATTCGCACCGAAGGCGGCGACACGCACCGGACGCGCGCCGGCCCACCAATTCATCAGGTCGAACTGGTGGCAGTTCTTGTCCACGAGCATGCCCCCGGAGCGCCGCTTGTCCTGAATCCAGTCCTGCGACTTGGGCTGGAACGGGCCGCGAAACTCACGCGTCCAGACCATGCGTGGACGGCCGATGTCGCCGGCGTCCACGAGCGACTTCACCTTCTGGAAGAACGGCGAGTAGCGCAGCTCGTGGCCGATCATCACCACGCGGTCGGTCTTCGTGGCGGCCTTCTCCAGCAGGCGGCACTCGGCGCGTGTGATGCCACAGGGCTTTTCGAGGAAGAGATGCTTGCCGGCCTTGAGCGTCTCCAGCGCGAGCGGGACGTGGTTGAAGTTCGGCGTCGAGATGCAGACGGCATCGAGGTCCGAATGGATGAGTTCGTGCTCGTCGGCGAAGACGCGGGCGTTGGGCGCAACCTCAAGCGCGCGTCGGAGATTGGCTTCGTTGCGACCGCAAATGGCAACGGCCTCGGACCGGGCGGCGAGCTTGGTGCCGAACTGGCGGACGTGGCTGATGCCCATCGCGCCGATGCCGAGAAAGCCGATGCGGAGTTTCATGCAGGGATTGAACACGAAGACCGGAGCCGCGCCAAGCCGGGGAAGTCAGCAAAGCGTGCTGACATTCCGCTTAATACCTCTCGCCCCCCCCGGCCGTTCTCTGCTATTCTTTCCGAGTCGCTTCGACGCAGCATGATACCCAAACTGTTTTCTGAACTCGGCTTGTCCCCTGAAATCCTCAAGGGCATAGACAAACTCGGCTTCGAACAGGCCGCGCCCATCCAGGCCGCGGCCATCCCCGTCTTGATGGCCGGCAAGGACGTTGTCGGCCAGTCGCAGACCGGCTCCGGCAAGACC
>SXGQ01820333.1_pt1 | contig 32587 bp, 12 predicted proteins | sample 3178371 | NCBI WGS metagenome assembly SXGQ01 (sample SAMN11356859, study PRJNA531348) | freshwater metagenome | isolation source: freshwater sample F1-20 | place: China: Fuxian Lake, Yuxi | collected 2017-12-25
CGAGCGCTTGGTCTTCGACGACGGCGGTGAGCGCTGGTTCTTTTCCGTGTTCACTCCCGGTGCGGTGCCTGGGGAAGTCCGCCACGGGCTCACCGACGAGGCCTCGAAGCTCAACATCAACGCCGCCGCCAGCGCCAAGTTTGAGAAACTCCCGCGCGTCTCGGCGACAATGGCCGCCGCCCTCATTGACTTCCTCGACCCCGATGACGTCCCGGAACCCGAAGGCGCGGAGCAGGCGTATTACAGTGCGCTCGCCCGGCCCTACACGATTCGCAACGGCCCTCTTGCCTCGCTCGATGAACTCCTGCTGGTGCGCGGCTTCACGGCGGAAATCCTGCACGGCACGCCGCCGACTTCCGCGCCTGCGCCCGAAGCGGAGGCTTCCCCCGCGCCCGCCAACGCCCGCCCCGCCCGCGGCCTCAGCCAGTATCTCACCGTCACATCTTACGATTTGAACGCGGACGCCGATGGCTGGGACCTCACCAACTTGAACGACCCATCCGTCCCGCTGCCCGCGACGGACCGGTTACCCGCTGCCGTCACCAACTTCATTTTTGCGCTGCAAACTAACGGGGTGACGCTCAGCCATCCCGCTGACCTGCTCGAAGCCACGTTGCCCGTGAAAGATGGCAAGGGTGTCGAGACCGAACTCCTCTCCGGCGTGGGCAAGGCCGAGCTGGCCACCGTGCTCGAACTCTTCACCGCGAACGACTACTACTACACCGAAGGCCTCATCAACGTGAACACCGCCAACGCCACCGTGCTCGCGACGCTGCCCGGCGTGGACGAGGCGCTCGCCGAGACCATCGTGTCCGCCCGCGGCGCGCTCGGACCAGACCGCAAGACAACCATCGCGTGGCTATTTCAGGAAGGCGTGCTCGACGCGGCGAAGTTCAAGACGCTCGCCCCGTTGCTCACGGCCCGCAGCGTGCAGTTCAGTTTTCAAGTCATCGGCTACGGCGTGCCGTCCGGTCGCTTCCGCGTGCTCGAAGCAGGCATTGACGTGGCCGGCGGCGAGCGCCGCGTCACTTACCTGCGCGACGTGACGCGGCGCGGCCTGCCGTTTCCCATCGCTGGAGAAACGGACAGCGGGCCAAGCGCGAAGCTCCCAGTCTCGAATCCAAAATCCCAAACTAGCGCCCCGCTCCCAGCCCCAAAGCGCGCGTCCCTGCATCGGCGGTCAACTTGGGCTTGGGAACTCTCCATCCCGGAGGTGAACCGTGGCTGACCGCGACGCCCTCCCTGCCTTCCCGCTGCGCAAGCCCGCGTCCGCGCGCGCGTCGCTCCCCGCGCAGGCCGCCGCGCTGGAATTCGACAGCCGGGTGCTACGCGTCGTCTTGCCGGGCCTGAGCCGCGTGGCCGTCGCGCCCCTGCAAGTGCCCGCAGAGGCCGACCGCGCCGATGCCGCCGTGCTCGGTGCCGCGCTGGCGAAGGCGCTCGACCAACTCAAGCTCAAGCCCGGCCCCGTCGTCATGGGCCTGCCGCGTGCGCAGGTCGTGCTCAAAACGCTGCTGCTCCCGGTCATCGCGGATGTGAGGGAGCTCGCGTCCGTTGTTCACCTGCAAGTCGGCCGCGACCTGCCGTTCCGCACGGCGGACGCGGTCATTGATTTCCAAATCCTCCGCCAAGTCACCCCGCCCGCGCCCAAGCCCGACGCGAACGCCAAGCCCAGTGCGGAAGCTCCCGCTGCACCGCCGCCCAAACTCGAAGTGCTCGTCGCCGTCGCCAAACGGGACGCGGTCGAGTTTTACCAACGCATCGCCACCGCCGCGGGCGTGAGACTCGTTGCGCTCGGCCTGTTGCCTAATGCGAGCGCCCGGTGCGTCGAGGCCTGTCACGTCGTCGAGCGCGGGCAGCCCTTCGCACTCGTGTCGCTGCGGCCGGACGAAGTCAGCATCGATGTCGCGTGTGGCGGCGCCGTCCCCTTCAGTCGCGGCGCCGCGGTGAAGCCCGCCGAGCCGGGCGCACCCGAAAACTTTGTCACTGCCGCGACCATCGAAGTCGTTCGCAGCCTGCACAGTTATGGCGGGCAGGGCGCCGCGGGCGCGCCGGCGAAAATTCTCGTCACCGGCGCGACCGGCCACGAAGTCGCCGTCGCCACTGCCCTCGCCTCGCGCGTGAGTGGCACCGTCGAGCCGCTGAACTCGGACGCACTGAAATTGCCTGCCGACGCGCGGGCAGACGCGCCGGGCGCAACCGCCGCCCTTGGCCTGGCGCTGGGCTATGCGGATGCGGACGGCCTGCCCTTCGACTTTCTTAATCCGAAGCGCCCTGCCGTCCCGCGTGACCTGCGGCGCATCAAGATTCTCGCCGGGCTGGCGGGCGCGGTGGCGCTGTTCCTCCTCGTCGCCGGCATTCGCACCTGGCTCATCGGCAAGCGCCAGGCTGTGCTCGACGCCCTGACGGCCGAGGCCTTCACCGCAGAGAAACACCGGCCCGCTTATCGCAAAGTAATTTCGCAGGCCACCGTGGTAAACGAGTGGGTCAGCGGCGAGCGCAACTGGCTGCTGCATTACGCGCACCTCACCGCCGTGTTGCCGCGTAGCGAGGAAATCTTCCTCACCTCCTTCGCCGTGAGCGGCCCGGGCGCGCTGCGGCTCGGCGTGCGGGCGAAGAGCGGCGCAATTCTGGCGAAAATGGAGAAGCAGCTCCGCGCCGCCGGTTACGAGGTCAAGCCGCTCGCCATCACGCCGGGCACGGACAAGAACGGCTACGAGTTCCAGTCCACCGTCGAGCTGGTCGTGCCCGCCAAGCTCAAGGTGGACCTCACGAAACTTCAGCCACCGGAGCGTCCGGCGGATGACGCGTCCCTCGACCCGCCCGCGCGCAAGAAAGGAGGCGGATGAACGCTCGCGAGAAAATGCTGGCGAGCCTCGTGCTCGGATGCGCCGCGCTGTTGGGCGGCGCGCTGGGCATCCGCGCCTACGTCATGAAGCCGCTGACGGACCTGGACAAACGCATCGTCGCGGCGCGCGAGCGGCTCGCCAAGATTCAGACCGAGCGGCGCAATTTCTTCACCGCCGAAGACCGCTTGAAGGCGCTGACCAAGCTCGCCTTCGCCGACACGACGGACGAGGCAAGCGCACGTTCCGGCGAGGCGCTCACGAAGCAGATTCTGCAGGCGGGCCTGGACGAAGGTGATTTCACCCGCCTGCCGCTCGGCCCGCGCAAGCTGCGCGGCGCGAGTGAAATCGGCTGGAACGTGCAGGGCGACGGGCCGCTGGCCAAGGTCGTGAACCTGCTCTTCATCCTCGAACAGGCCCCGCACCTGCTCCGGCTCGAAGGGCTGGTCCTCTCGCAGGCCGAGAAGCCCGGCGAAGTGCGCGTGCGCTTCCGCTGCCTCACGCTGGTGATGGAACCCGCGCCGGATGTGACGCGCACGGAGTTGGTGGCGAAGGCCAACTTGAAGTCCGACGAGCGCCGGGTCTTCGATGGCATCGTATCGCGCGATTTGCTGCGGCCCTACCTCAAGCGTCCGCCGCCACCGCCCGTGGCGCCGGCTCGTAACACGCCCGGTTCTCCAGCGAGCACGCCCGCCACGCCGCCGGGACCGCCGGGACCGGAGACCTTCCGCATCGTGTCGCTCTCCGAGTGGCAGGGGCAGCCAGAGATTCACGTGCGCGACCTGACGACTCAGAAGACCGCGCGCTACAAACCCGGCGACGCGCTCGCGGGCGGCACCATCGCGCTGGTGGACTACCGCGCGATGCCGCTACCCGGCGCCAGCGGCCTGCAATCCTTCAGCCGCGTCATCGTGCGCGTGAAGGACGCCTTCTTCGCCATCGAGCGCGGCCAGACGCTGGCGGACTTGCGGAAACTTGAGCTGGCACAACTCCCGCCAGAACTGGCAAAACCTGTAGTCGAAGCCCCGCGCACAACACCGTGAACGCTCTCCCTTTATGAACCGCACGCACCCCACGCTCCTCGCCTTGGCGCTCGCCACCGGCACGTTTACCCTCGCGGCGCAGGACGCACCGAAGGCCCCGCCGCCCGCGAACGCCCCCGCGAAGTCCGTCACCATCACGCCGGGCACCGCCGCGCCCGCGCCTGCGACTGCCGCGCGCAACATCCGCTTCCAGTTCGATGGCATTCCCTACGCCGATGTCATCGAGCGGTTCGCGCAGATGGCGGGCAAGCCGCTCCTCGCCGGCAACAAGCCCGAGGGCACGCTCACTTACAACGACCCCAACGCCTACAGCTACGCCGAGGCCCTCGACACGCTCAATGTCGTCCTCGCGATGAAGGGCGTCATGCTCGTGGAGAACGCGAACTACCTTCAGCTCGTTCCATTCAAGGAGCTGCCCTCCACGGCGCTCAAGCTTCTGCGCGGCGCGGCCCCGACCGGTGACGTGCGCCCCGGCGAGGTCGTCACCGCCGTGCTCGACGCGAAGAACGTGGACTCGAAGGAAATCACCGACTCCCTCACCGCGATGCTCTCCAACGCCGGCTCGATGGCGGTGCTCCCGCGCGGTCGCGGCATCATCATCACCGACCGGCTGGCGAACATTCAGCGCGTCAAAGCCCTGCTCGCCACCATCGACATCGAGGCTCCCGCCGAGCGGATGATGAAGACCTTCGCGATGCAAAACACCTCGGGCGCAATTGTCGCCGACCTGCTCAACCGCACGTTCGGCCTCGCCACCGCGCCGCGTCGGCAGGAGTTCAACCCCACCACCAAGACGATGGTCGCGGTCCCGCCCGACCCGAACGAATACATCACCGCCGTCTATGACGACGCCTCGCGCACGATGGTTCTCTTCGGCCCGCGCGACCGCATCGCGCTGGCGGAGGAGCTGATTGCGAAGTTCGAGCAGCGCGAAGGCCCGGCGGGCGACGTGCGGATTTACCAACTGCAAAACATCAAGGCCGAGGAGCTGGCCACCATCGTCCGCCAAGCCATCCCGGGCGTGGCCGAGCCGAAGGAAACGGGTTCCGCCGCCGCCACCAAGGCCCGCGTCATTGCGGACTCGAAGGACAACCGCCTCATCGTCGCGTCGCCGGTCGCGGCGCAGCTGGAGCAAATTGATTTGCTCATCAGCCGCGTGGACAAGGGCACGCCCGGCCAGTTCGGCAACACGAACAACGTCGCGCTCCGCACGCAGACCATCACGCTCACAAAGGTTTTCCGCCCGCGCGCGACCGAGCCGAAGGACTTCGCCGCCATCATCACGCAGGCGCTCACGCGTCGCGACCCCGGCGGCAAGGCGGGCACCACGGCGAGCGTCACGTTCGACGCGGCCAGCAAGAGCGTGGTCATCACCGGCTCGCCCGGCGATTTGCAGACGGCGACGGAGATTCTCACGCAGTTGGAGACGGGCACTTCGCAGCCACAAGCGCTACAGACGCGCTTCATCGAGGTCGGCACGGCGGCGGATGCGAAGCGCCTGTTGCCGCTTGTCGAGGAGCTTTACCGCAACCAAATGAGCGGCGCGGGGTCTCTGGAGTCCGGCCCGCACGCGAAGCTGATGAACGACGAGAACGGCCGGCTCATTGTCACGGCGAGCGAACCGCATTTGCTCCGCATCGAGGAGTTGGTGAAGCAACTGCGCGGCAAGAACGGCGTGGTGCTGAACCGCCAGCTCCAAATCATCGCGCTCAAGAACACCAAGCTGGACACGGTCTTCCCCGGCTTCGAGAAGCTGCTCACTGACCGCATGGCCGACCGACGCTTCGAGGGCCAGCCCAAGCCGTCCGTCGTCGCCGACAACGCGAACAACCGCATGCTCGTCACCGCGACGCCGGAGCAGTTGAAGGAGATTGAGCAGCTCGTGCAGGTCGTTGACCTCGCGCCCGCCACGCAGCGTCGAGAGATGGTGGTCCTCCCCGTGCGCGCCAAGACGCCCACGGAAATCATCACGCTCGCCACGCAGCTCCTCGCACAGATGGGCGGCCCCGGCACGGACCCGCAGATGGAGCCAAAGCTCATCCCCGACGCGAGCGGCAAGCAAATCATCGTGCTCGCGACGGCGAAGGACTTGACCCGCGTGCGCGATTTGGTGATGCAGCTCGACACCGCCACGACGCAGAACCTCGCCCGCCAGTTCCGCACCGTGGAATTGCACGCGCGCACGGCCACCGACCTGACCACGCTCGTCACGCAGCTCTACACCGAGCAGCTCCGGGGGCAGAGCGAGCCGCCCGGCGGCGCGGCCACGGTCATCGCTGACCCGAAGAACAACCGCATCATGGTCAGCGGCGCGGAGGCGGAAATCACCCGCGTCGAGGCCATCATCCGGCAGCTCGACCCCGTCGGCAAAAAGCCCGCGCGTGAGGAAACGCGCGTCATCCGGCTCAAGGCCGCGCTGGCCGCCGAGATTTCCGGCCTCGTGGAGAAGAGCCTTAACGCGCAGGCGCAGACCGTGAAGGTGCTCGTGGACGCGCGCAGCAACAGCCTGGTCATCAGCGGCGAGCCGGACGCGGTTGAAGCCGCGTCGAAGGTTATCCAGCAGCTTGACACTCCCGGCGACGTGCAGCCGCGCGAGATGCGCGTGATGGAATTGAAGCAGGGCGATGCCACCGCCATCGCCGCGCTCGCGTTGCCGCTCGTGACCGAGCTGCTCAAGAGCCAGCGTGGGCCGGAGTATTCGCCCACGGTCAAAGTCATCGCCGATGTGACCGCGAACCGCCTCATCATCAGCGGCCCGCGCAACGAGTTGCTCGCCGTGAACACCATCGTCGAGCAGCTCGACCAGGCCCCCGAGGGCGCGGGCGGCGCGCGGGTCTTCAAGCTGAACAACGCCACCGCGCTCAAGGTCGTCGGCGTGGTCTCGAACGCGATGGTCAAGTTCGATGCCCGCAACCAGCCCATCCGCCGCATCACCGTCAGCGCAGACCCGGAGTCGAACAGCATCGTCGTGGCCGGCACTCGCGCGGACTTGAAGGACGCGGAGAACATCATCCAACGCCTCGACAACGAAGGCATTGACCCGTCGAACTTGGAGAAGCCTAAGGCGATGAAGCTCATCGAAGTGCGCGGCGACGCTGACGCGCTCGCGACGCTGGCCACGCGCATCTTCTCGGCTCAGAGCGGCGGCCGCGCGGTGACGAACCTCGTGAGCATCACGCCGAACGGCAAGCGGCTCATCGTCCTCGCGCCCGAGCCGATGCTCGTGCAAATCGAGGCGCTCGTGGCGTCACTCGACGCGAAGCCGGACGAGCTGCAGCGCGAGCTGCATCCCATCGTGCTGAAGAACGCGTCGGCCACGGAGCTGCTGCCGAAGGTCACGGCGGTTTACTCCGAGCAATCGCTTGGCAAGACGCAGAAGCCCGCGACGATTTACGCCGACGCCAGCGGCACGCGGCTCAACGTCTTCGGCACGAAGCAGCAGGCCGAGGCGATTCAGCAGATTGCCGACACGCTCGCCGGCGGCCAGCCCGCCGCGCGCGAAACGAAGGTCATTGACCTTGGCAAGCTCGCCGAGGCCCGGCGCGTCATGGCGCTCGCGCTCCAGCTCTACAAGGACCAGTTCGCCGCCAACCCACAGCTCGGTGCGGCGGACGCGCAGATGGTCAGCGACGGCGTTTCCGGCCGCGTCATTGTCAGCGCGCGCACCGACCAGATGAAGGCCATCGAGGACATCTTCAAGCGCCTCGAACTCACGCCCGCCGCCACTGCCGCGCGCGAGACGCGAATGATTGAAGTGGGTTCCGCCAACGACGTGGCGCGGCTGCTGCCCATCGTGCAGAAGCTCTACACCGAGCAGTGGAAGGACCGCCCCGAGACCGACCCGGCGGACGCGCAAATCGTCGCCGACCCGCAGGGCGGGCGCGTCATCGTCACGGGCCGGCCCGAGCACGTGAAGGAGATTGAAACCATCCTGCAAAAGCTCGGCACGGCGAAGGCCAAGCCGCAGGCGCGCGAGACGCGGCTCTTCGACCTGACCACCGCCAGCGCCACCGAGTTGGCCGTGACGCTCAAGCTGCTTTACGCGGAGGATGCGAAGGCCCGCTTTGGCGCGCTCACGCCCGACACGCTCATCATGGCCGACACGAGCGCGAACCGGCTGATTGCCATCGGTGAGGTCACGGAGCTGAACGCTGTCGCGGAGCTGGTGAAGAAGTTGGACACCACCGCCGGCCAGAGCGCGACGGCGCGGGTCTTCAAAATCAAGTCCGCCGACCCCGCGAAGGTCGCCGAGGTGCTGACCACGGCGCTCGTGCGCTTCGATGCGCTCGGCCGCCCGCAGAAGCGCGTGAGCGTCTCGGTGGACGCGAAGACCCGCACACTCATCGTCACCGGCGACGCGAAGGAACTCGCCGCCGTGCCCGCCATCATCGAGCAGCTCGACCAGTCGCTCGGCGAGCAGCCCACGCGGAAAATCCAGACCGTGCAGCTCAACTCCGCGACGCCGAACACGCTGCTTTCGCAGGCGCGCAAACTCTATGACGACCAAATCAAAACGCAGCCCGAGCTGGCCGTGGCGGAGTTGCTCGTGATGGACGACGCGAGCGGCAGCCAGCTCATCCTCGCGGGCAGCGACGCGCAGTTGAAGCTCTTCACCCGCATCCTCGACGACTTGCAGAAGCTGCAAACCCAGCCCGCCGACCGCGCGACGCGGATGTTCGACCTCGGCCCCGCCGACGAAGTCACGCGCCTCGTCCCGCTCGTTCGCTCGCTCTACGAGGAGCGCTGGCGCACGCGGCCGCTCTCGGACCCGGCGGACGCGTCGTTCCTGCCCGACACGCGCAACGGCCGCGTCATCGTGACGGGCCGCACGAATCATCTCACCGAGATTGAAGCCATCATCGCCCAAGTGCGCGGCCCCGCCGCGAACGAGGTGCGCGAGACGCGTTTCTTCGACCTCACCAGCGGCGACGCCATCGGGGTGGCTGCCACGCTCAAGCAACTTTACGCCGAGCAAGCCCGCCTGCGCCCCGGCGCGACGGCGACCAGCACGCTCATCATGGCCGAGACGAACTCGAACCGCATCGTCGTGACCGGCGCGACGAACGAGGTCGCAGCGGTGGAGGGCTTGGTGAAGGAGCTGAACCGCACCGGCTCGCAGGCGGGCGGCGCGCGGGTCTTCAAGCTCAAGTCCGCCGACCCCGACCAAGTCACCGCGCTGCTGACCAACGCGCTGGTGAAGCTGGATTACAACGGCCGCCCGCAGAAGCGCGTGGCCGTCGTGGTGGACGCGAAGAACCGCAGCCTCATCGTAACCGGCGAGGCGCGCGACGTGCAGGCGGCGGGGACGTTGATTGAACAGCTCGAAGCCGCACCCGCCAGCACGAACGCGGTGCGTTCGATGCGGGTCTTCGCGCTGAAAGGCCGGCGCGCGACGGAGACCGCGCCGAAGATTCGCCAGGTGTTCGAGGAGCGCGCGCGCAGCCAGCCCGAGGTCGGCACGGCGGGCGCGGTCATCGTCGAGGACATCCCCGGCAACCAGCTCATCTTCGTCGGCACCGAGGCGCAGCTCGCGCTCATGCAGGAGACCGCCGACGTGATGGACAAGGCCGGCACCACGCTGGGCCGCGAGGTCCGCGTGTTCCCGTTGGAGCGAAATTCCGCCGCCGCCGCCGTGGTGATGCTCAACCGCCTTTTCCCGCGCCAGGCCGGCACCGCCGACCGCGAGGACCGAATGCTCATCAGCGCGGGCGGCGACGACAACACGCTCATCGTGGACGCCACGCGCTCGGACTTGGAAAAGATTGAGCAACTCGTCCGCGTAATGGACGCCGCGCCCGCTGGTGACAAGACGACCTTCCACGCCGTGCATCTCACGAAGGGCAGGGCCGAGGAGGTCGCCAACGCCGTGACCGCGTCGTTCACCGCGAAGATGGGCCGGGGCAAGCTCCCGCGCACCACCGTCACGCCCGTGACTGGCGCGAACACGCTGCTCATCAACGGCCCGAACGGCGAGGTCGAGGACGTGTTGAAAATCATCCAGGCGCTCGACGTGGAGATGAAGGGCGACGAAATCGAAATCCGCATCTACAAGCTGGAGAACGGCACCGCCAAGGAAGTCTCCGGCATCATCGAGCAGCTCCTCCAAGGCGTCTCGCGTGGTCGGGGGCGCGCTGCTGCCATCAACGTGGCCGTGGATGCGCGCGCCAACTCGCTCATCATCTCCGGCACGCCCGCGCACTTCCGCGTGGTGGAGAAGATTCTCCCCACGCTCGACAAGGCCCCCGAGCGCTCCGACCGCGACGTGCAGTTCGTCTGGCTCAAGAAGGCCAAGGCCTTCGACGTGGCGAGCAAGCTGGAGCTGCTCTTCACCGAGCGGCCCAAGGGCGAGCAGCCGCTCATCGAGCCGGACGTGATGAACAACTCGCTGACCGTCATCGCCAAGCGCAACGACCTCGTGCAAATCCAGGACCTCATCGCGCGCCTCGACGAGCAGAGCAAGGACAACAGCATCCAAGTCCGCCTTCGCCCGCTCGATCGCGTCGTCGCCGAGCAGATGGCGAAGATGCTGCAAAGCATTTACCCGCAGATGTCGCGCGGCACCGTGCGCGTGGTCGAGAAACTGGACCCGTTCAAGCCCGCCGCGACCAACGCGCCCGCCGCCGCTCCGGCCACCAACGCCCCGGCCAATCCGCCCGCACCGCAGGCGCAAGCCACGGTCGCGGACACGAACGCGATTCCCGAGGTTGTCATCGCCGTGGACAAGAACGCGAACTCGCTGTTGCTCTCCGGCCCGGCGTCGGAGTTGGACAACATCGAGCGCATCATCAGCGACCTGTCGCTGAATTTCTACAGCAACGAAGCCGAGTTCCGCCTGTTCCCGCTGAAGGACGCTGACCCCATCGTGGTGGCGCGCACACTGAACGAATTGCTCCGCATGCCGCCCGTCACCGTCACGCCGCAGCGGCCCGGCGAGCCGGTGCGCACCGTCGAGCAGCCGCCGCGCATCACGGTCGTCGCCGAGCAGCGCACGCGCAGCGTCGTGGTCCGCGCACGCCCGACGGACTTCGCGCTGATGGAGTCGCTCATCAAGCAACTCGACGGCGCGGGCCAGGCCGCCCAGCTCGACTTCCGCAGCGTGCCGCTCACCAACGCGCCACCGGAGAAAGTCCTGCCGCTCGTGCAGCAGATGGTCACGCAGCTCAACCTCATCCGCCCCGGCGAGCCGCTCACCGTCGCCGTGGACCCGCGTTCCCGCGCACTGCTGGTGGTCGCGCGTGAGGCCGTCATCCTACAGGTAGAAAAGATGATTCAATCGCTCGACAAGCCCGCGCCCTACGTGGAGGCCGAGGTTATGATTTTTGCACTTAAGAAGGCGAACGCGGCGGCGTTGGCGCTGGTGTTGCAGAATATGATTCGCCCGGCTGCACAGGGTTTGCAGTCGCCGGAGTCGCGCGAGTTGCAGGAGCAGATTCGCCGCCTCCGCGTGCTCGGCGACAACGGCGAGGCCGTCACGCTGGACCTCACCAAGCCCATCAAGATAGCCGCCGACGGCGTGGGCGGCGGCAACCGGTTGATGCTCACCTCCACGCCGGACAACTTGAAGGCGCTCGCCGCCGTGGTCGAACTGATGGACACGCCGCAGGTCGTCGAGGGCGTGAACGTCCGCATCATCAAGCTCCAGCACGCGGACGCCGCGTCGGTGCTGACCACGGTGCAGACCATCTTCACGCAGGGCCGCACGCTCGCCGCCGGCCCCGGCGGCCCCGGCGCGCAGCCCGAGGGCTTGACCGGCAAGGCGCTCGTCAACCCCGTCGGCATCGGCGTGGACGCGCGCTCGAACACGCTCATCCTCAGCGGCCAGACCGAGTCCATCGAGCTGGCCTCCAAGCTAATCGAGGACTTGGACAAGCAGCTCGACCATCCCGTGACCGAGGTGAAGTTGTTCCGCCTCAAACACGCCTCGGCCACGCGGCTCGTCGCGATGCTGCAAAGTGTGTTCGCCGAGGGCGCACCGGTCCCGGGCACCGAGGGACTCAGGACGCAGGTCACCCGCCTCCGCACGCTTAAGGACGCCGCCGCCGCGCCGCGCACGAGCGAGAACGCCAAGGCCCGCGCCGCGTTGACCATCCAGGCCGACGACCTCTCGAACATACTCATCATCGCCGCCCGCAGCGACGTGTTGCCGCTCATCAGCGACGTGATTGACCAGCTCGACATCCCGTCTGCGTCCGGCTTGGACACCGTGCGCATCTTCCCGCTCGCGCACGCCGAACCGGCGGCGGTGCAAAAGATTTTGGCCGACCTCTACGCCGGCCAGCGCGCCAACACCGTCCGCAATGAGGACAAACCCGTCATCACGCTCGACGAGCGCACGGGTGCGCTCGTCGTCGCGGGCAACACCAAGAGCTTCGCCATCATCGAGGGCTTGCTGAAGCAGCTCGACCAGAAGCTGCCGTTCGACTTGCGCGACATCCGCATCCTTCCGCTCGAACACGCGGATGCCAACGTCGTGGCCGGCACGTTGCAGAAGCTCATGGACGCGCGGCTCACCCAGCGCGTGACGCTGAACAAGGGCCAGTCCGACGCGCTGAAGGTCATCATCCTCGCCGACTCGCGCAGCAACGCGCTGCTTGTGGGCGGCGGGCGCGACGGCTTCGAGATGGTCGAGGTCCTGGCGAAGCAGCTCGACACGGCGGGCACGGCCTTGAGCGGGCGCATCCGGCTGATTCCGCTTCAGTTCGCCGACGCGCGGCTGGTGGGCGCGACGCTGACGACGCTCTTCGAGCAGCGCTACGCCGCCGCGCGCACGACGGACATTCAGCGCAACAAGCCGGTGATCCTCCCCGACCCGCGCAGCAACAGCCTGCTCATCACCGCGAACCAGGAAGACAACCGCACGATTGACGAGCTGCTCCTGAAGCTCGACACGCGCATGGACAACCCCTCGCTCCAGCTCACTGTGCTGCCCCTCAAGCACAACGACGCCGCGCGCGTCGGGGCGATGATTGAAAGCATCTTCACCGCGCGCCGGACCGCGCAGTCGCTGCCGGGCCAGCCGCCGCTTCCCGCCACGCAAATCAAGCTGGAGCCGGACGCGTTGAACAACTCGCTCGTCGTCTCCGCGAGCAAGGAGAACCTTGAGTTGATTCAGGACCTGCTCAAGAAGCTCGACGCCGAGCCGGTCATCGCGGGCGGCGTGCTGGAAGCGTTCACGTTGCAATTTGCTGACGCCGCGCGCGTCGGGGCGATGCTGAGTTCGCTCGTGCAGCAGGGGCTTTACCGGCCCGGCCAGTTGCGCGGCGCACCCGCAGCCGGCACCGCCGACAAGCTCTCCGTGAGCGTGGACCCGCGCAGCAACACGCTCTTCGTCAGCGCCAGCCCGGAGACGATGGCCGTGGTGCGCGAGGTCATCAAACGCATGGACACGCAGGAGCAGGCCGTGACCGGCGACGTGCGGCTCTTCCAGCTCAAGCACGCACGCGCCAGCTCGCTCGCGACGACGCTGACGCAGTTCTTCACGGCGAAAGAAGCGGCGGACGCCTTGACCGTGAATGCCAACCAGCGCCGCGTGAAGGCGACGGTCATCGCGGACGACCGCGTGAACACGATTCTCGTTACGGGCGGCAAGGAGGCCTTCGACTTCGTCGAGCGCATCCTGCCGCAACTCGACGGCGAGGGGACGTTCAGCAAGTTGAACTTCCGCGTCTTCACCTTGCAGAAGGCCACTGCGGCGAAGCTCCAGGCCACTCTCCAGCCCATCTTCGCCAACCGCCCGCCGCGCGTGCGGGGCGAGCCGAACGACCCCATCACCATCATCGCGGACGCGTGGGTCAATGCGTTGCTCGTCGGCGCGAACGTCGAGGACATGGCTGCCGTGGAGGCGCTCATCAAGCAGCTCGACGCCGAGCCAGCGCCGAACGGCTTGGCCATCCACGTCTTCCCGCTGGCGAAGGCGGACGTGCGCAAGGTCGCGCTCACCGTGCAAGGCTTGTTCCGAGACGGCCCGCCCGGCCTGCCGGGGCAGCAGACGCAGGTGCAGGTCACCGCCGACGAGCGCATCAACGCGCTCATCGTCTCCTGCGGCGAGGTGGACGCCCGGCGCATCGCCGAACTGGTGAAGCGCCTCGACACCGAGCAGGTCGCACGCGTCGCGGAGATCAAGGTTTTCCCGCTGAAGAACGCGCGGGCCGAGATGCTCTCGACCATCCTGAACGCTGCGTTGAACACGAAGCCCCTGCCACTCACCGATCAGCAAAATCCCAACGCGCAGTCCGTGCTCCAGTTCATCACGCGCACGATGGGTGGCCGCGACCTGATCACGGCGGCGTTGAAGGAGTCCGTGTTGATCACGCCCGACCCCCGCATGAACTCGCTCATCGTCAGCGGCCCGGTCGATTACATGGGCTTGCTGGAGCAGATCATCACGCGCCTCGACGCCAGCTCACCGCAGGAGGCGAAGATCAAGGTCTTCGCGCTGAAGAACGCCTCCGCCCGCGCGATGGCCGACATCCTGACCTCGATGTTCCGCATGACGGCAACCGCGACGACCACCAGCCAGCGCACCATCCAATACACGCTCGTGCGCCCCGGCGGCACGAACGACGCCGCGAGCGCCACGCTCGGCACGGCGGAGCAAGCCGCGCTCACCGTCACCGTGGACCCGCGCACGAACAGCCTGCTCATCGGCGGCACGGACCATTACGTGCAGATGGTCGAGCAGATCATCGACTCGCTGGACTCCAGCACGGCCAACGACCGGCGCACCGAGGTCGTCCGGCTCAAGAACACGCAGTCCGCCGATGTGGCGTTGGCCGTCCGCTCGTTCCTCGACCAGGAGCGCCTGCGCGTGACGCAGTCGCTGGGCGCGGACGCCGTCGGGGCCGCGCAGCAGATGCTGGAGCGCGAAGTGGCCGTGGTGGGCGAGACGAACAGCAACACGCTGCTGCTTTCCGCCAGCCCGCGCTACTTCACGCAGGTGCAGCAGCTCATCGCCGAGTTGGACAAGTCCCAGCCGCAGGTGATGGTCCAAGTGCTGCTCGCGGAAGTTTCCCTGACCGGCAACAGCGAGCTGGGCCTGGAGTGGACGCACAAGAACAACCCCTACACCGCCGGCATTGATCTTGGTGGGGCCAAGGCCATCACGGGTTCATTCTCCGCGGCGCTCACGGGCGGCGACCTCAGCTTCCTGCTCCGCGCGCTGAAGGCCGACGGCAAGGTGGAGGTGTTGAGCCGTCCGCAGATCGTGACGGCGGACAACAAGCCCGCGACGATCAACATCGGCCAGCGCGTGCCCCTCATCACCGACAGCCGTGTGACTGAGCGCGGCGACACGATCAACTCGTTCCGCTACGAGGACATCGGTGTGAACCTGACCGTGACGCCCAAGATCAGCCCCGACGGCTTCGTGAAGCTCGAGTTGGGCACGACCAACTCCTCCATCAGCAGCTCGGAGGTGAAGATCAACGCGTCCGCGACGGTGCAGATCATCAACCAGCGGCGAGCAAACACGACGGTGAGCGTGCAGAACGGCCAGACGATCATCATTGGCGGACTCATCGGCACGCAGGAGGACAAGCGCGTGCGCAAGGTGCCCTACCTCGGCGACATCCCGTATCTCGGCGCGGCCTTCCGCACCACGACGGTCACGAAGGAGAAGCGCGAGCTGCTTATCTTCCTCACGCCGACGATCCTCGCGAACAACCAGACGGTCGTGCCGTTGACCGATCCGAACGAGGCCATGCGCGACCAGTTGGAGCGCTCGCGCCTGAAGGACGAGATCAAGCGAAACGACTTCAACAAGCCGCTGCTCGACCCTATCTTCCCGCCGCCGGTCACACCTCCACCCGTCAATCCGCCTGGCCGGAAGTCCAGCGGCTCGTGACCACGTCCCTTGCTCGGCGCTTGGCGAACTTGTCCGCAGGCGGATCAGTGGTGCTGGCCTTGATCTGCGCCTCCGGCTGCTCCTCGACGTCGAGCGGTGGTGCGTTCAACCGCGCTGATGCGGTTCACGAGCTGCATCTCTTCGTCTCGCCGGTGGCGTTGCGATCAAGCCCCTCGAGCCCGGCCGATGGTCTGGCAGTGCGTGTCTTTGCCAGCAGCCGCAGACAGGCGAAGGGCATTCCAATCCGCAGCGGCACCTTGGAGGTCCTGGCGTATTATGGTGCGCCTGATGAAACGACGAGACGTTCGGTGAAGCCCGCGCGAGTTTGGTCGTTCCCAGCGACGCAGCTTGCTCCCTTCGCGGTCACCAGCTCGCTCGGCACGGGCTATGAGCTGGCGCTGCCGTGGCAGGGAACGTGGCCCGTGGGCAGCCGTCTGACAATCGTTGCACGCCACACGCCGGCATCGGGCCCGCCACTGTTCGCCGCTCCCAGCATCATGCCCAACCCCCTGAGATAGGGTGGCGGCGCGCCGCGCGGTTCCAACGCCCGGGCCCGCTGTCTTGGATTCAACCTTGCGCCGCAAAGCAAACAGGCGTTCCAAGTCTGGAACGCCTGTTGCCGGAGTGAGAATGGCTTACTTATTCGCCGCAGCCGCAGCCGTCGCCCGGTTGAGGGCGAGCGCAAGACGGGACTTCTTGCGGTCGGCGGTGCCGCGCTTGACGACGCCCTTCTTCACGGCCTTGTCGAGCGTGGAGATGGCGGCGCGGAGAGCTTCGGGCGAGGAGTCCTGCTTGGCTTCGACTGCCGCGCGGAATCTCTTCACCGCCGTCTTGATCTGGGTGCGGACGATGTTGTTGCGAGCTTGCTTGCGCGCGCTGTTGCGCATGCGGCGACCGGCTGACTTGGTGTTCGGCATATTGTTTTCTCGATTGCGAGGCGCGCACCCTAGCGAATGGCCGTTCGTTGTCAACGGCTTGTTCCGCCCTGTAGCGGCGTTCTGTGAGCGCCGACAACTAAGCACGGTGGTCACAGACCGCCGCTACAGCCCCGCCCGTGAATTGCCTTGGCGGGCTGCCGTCTGGTTTCGTTGAATCCGTTCGCCCACGATGACCCCACCGACCACCATTGCCCCTCTCTGCTGGTCGGTGGCCGTGTTGCTGCTGACGAGTGTTGCTGCGCGGGCTGCCGGGCCGGACGCGGTTTTCAAGGAGCGAATCCTTCCGTTGCTGAAGAAGCGCTGTCACGAGTGCCACAGCCACGCCGCGAAGAAGTCGAAGAACGGTCTCGTGCTCGACTCGGCGGCGGCAATCCTCAGCGGTGGCGATTCGGGGCCGGCGGTCGTGCCGGGCGAGCCGGAGAAGAGCTTGCTCATCTCAGCGGTGCGCCACGCCAGCGCTGACTTGCAGATGCCGCCCAAGGGGAAGGCGAAGTTGTCCGAGGCGGAGATTGCGCTGCTGGTGGAGTGGGTGAGGCAGGTGGAGCCGCTGAAGGAGGCAGCGGTGCGCGTCGGGACGGATTGGTGGCCGCTGAAGCCATTGGTGCGGCCGGCGGTGCCACGTGGAGCGGTCAGCGGTCAGCGGTCAGGGGTCAGCAACCCGATTGACGCCTTCATCGCCGCCAAGCTCCGCGAGCAGAAGCTCTCGCCATCCCCCGAGGCCGACGCACGCACGCTTATCCGTCGGCTGCACTTCGACCTCATCGGTCTCCCGCCCTCGCCGGAGGACGTCGAGGCGTTCGAGCATGAACGCTCACTTTCTCACTCTCTCACTCTCTCACCTGCTCCGAAGGCGGGTGAGAGAGTGGGAAAGTGGGAAAGTGGGAATCGGCCACTGGCCACGCTCGTGGACAAGCTGCTCGCGTCCCCCCGTCACGGCGAGCGCTGGGCGCGCCACTGGCTCGACACGATTCACTTCGCGGACACGCATGGCTTTGAGCATGACATCTTCCGCACCAACGCGTGGCGCTATCGCGACTACGTCATCACGGCCTTCAACCGGGATGTGTCGTGGCAGCGCTTCATCCGCGAGCAACTCGCGGCGGATGTTTTTTATCCTGCCGAGCCGCAGCTCATCGCAGCGCTCGGCTTCCTCGGCGCGGGGCCGCTTGACACCAGCACGCAAAGCACCGCCCCGCGCACCTTTGACTACCTCGACCGCGACGACCTCGTGACGCAGACGATGTCCGCCTTCGCCAGCACCACGGCGCACTGCGCCCGCTGCCACGCGCACAAGTTCGATCCCATTTCGCAGGAGGATTACTTCGCGCTGCAAGCGGTCTTCGCCGGGATCACGAAGGCCGAGGTGCCGTTCGATGAATCGCCCGCGACCGGGCAGCAGCGGCGGCGTTGGCAGTCGCTCCTTGCCGCTGCGGAGGCCAAGGACGCGACCGCGCTGCTCACGGCGGAGCACGAACCATTGGTTGCGCGCTGGGAACAAACGCAGGGAAAAGCCGTGACCGAGTGGCTGCCGCTCGCGCTCGACAGCTTCCAGTCCTCCGACGGGGCCACGCTCACGCGCGAGGCGGATGGCTCGGTGTCCGCGGGCGGCAAGCGGCCGGAGAGGGACACTTACACGGTCACGGCTGCGACGACGCTGACCAACGTGACCGCGCTGCGGTTGGAAGTGTTGAGTGACGAGAGGCTGCCGAAGAAGGGGCCGGGCCGGATGGACAACGGCAATTTGCACCTGAGCGAGTTTGAGGTGCGGCTGCTGGTGGCCGGCTCGGCGAGCGCCACCAACCTCAAGATTAAGCGTGCCACTGCGGACTTCGACCAGACGGGCTGGCCCGTCGCGCATGCGCTGGATGGCAACGAGAAGACGGCGTGGGGCATTCACCCGCGCGTGGGCGAGTCGCATCTGGCGGTGTTCGAGTTCGAGTCGCCGGGGAAGCTGGCGGCGGGCGCGAAGCTCGTGGTGGTGCTCAAGCAACTGCACGGCGGCGGTCATCTCATCGGGCGCTTCCAGATCTCCGCCACCGACTCGCCGAACGTGAATGCGGAGGCGGCTCCGCCACTGGTCGCGGCGGGCTTGAAGCTGGCGCGCGCGCAACGCACAGCGGAGCAGCGGCTGGCCATCGCAGCGCACGCGTTGCGGCAGCACGCGCAGGCGGAGTTGGCGAAGTTGCCCGCGCCCGCGCAGGTCTTCGCGGTCAAGGCGGGCATGGAGCCGAAGCCGGTTCACGTCCTCAAGCGCGGCGACATCGCGAAGCCCGGCCAACTCGCGGAGCCGGGCGCTCTCTCCGCCCTCGTGGACTTGCCCGGGCGCTTCATCTTGGCAGAACCGAAGCGCGAGGCGATGCGGCGCGTGGCGCTCGCGGACTGGCTGGCGGACCCGCGCAACCCGCTCACTTGGCGCAGCGCGGCGAACCGCGTCTGGCACTTTCACTTTGGGCGCGGCCTGTGCGACACGCCGAGCGACTTCGGGCGGATGGGTAGCTTGCCGTCGCACCCGGAGCTGCTGGATTGGCTGGCGTGTGAACTGAGAGACAGCGGCGGGTCGCTGAAGCATTTGCACCGGCTGATTGTGACGAGCGCGGCCTACAGACAACGGAGTGATGGAGTGATGGAGCAGTGGAGCAATGGGAAGGTCGGCTCACGTCAGCACTCTACCACTCCATCACTCCACCACTCCGTTGACCCCGACAACAAACTCCTCTGGCGCATGAACCGCTCCCGCCTCGACGCCGAGTCGTTCCGCGACGCGGTGCTGGCCGTCTCGGGGCGGCTCGACCTCACGCTCGGCGGACCGGGGACAGAGCACTTCAAGTTGAGCAAAGGCCCGCAGGCCACGCCGAAGGTGGATTACACGCCGTTCGATTGGGACAGCCCGGGCGCGGGGCGGCGGAGCATCTACCGCGTGGTGTGGCGGGGCATCGCGGACCCGTTCATGGAGGCGTTGGACTTCCCGGACGCGGCGCTGCTCCAGCCTACGCGTCCCTTCTCGGCGTCGGCGCTCCAGGCGCTCACGCTGTTCAACAACGACTTCGTGCTGCGCCACAGCGAGCACTTCGCGGCGCGCGTGGAGAAGCTCGGAAGTAACCTGCCGACACGGGTGCGGGCGATGGTGCGGCTGGCGTTCCAACGCACGGCGACGGCGGAGGAAGTGCGTGCGATGTCGGCTTATGCGGAGCAGCACGGGCTGCCGGCGCTGGGCCGGGTTTTGTTCAACAGCAATGAGTTCTTGTTCATCAACTGAGAGGCCAGACGTGGCCGAACGCGACCACCCTCTCCCCCATCGGGGGAGAGGGCAGGGTGAGGGGGCGGGCTTGCGGACTAGCGGGGCGTGCGGATTTGAGGACGGGGCAAAGGGACAGCCTGACTTCCAAGCGGGCCAGTCTCGCTGGACGAATCGCCCCCTCACCCTGGCCCTCTCCCCCGGTGGGGGCGAGGGAGAAGCGGTGCGTCATGGTCACCGGATCGGTGGCACAACTGGCCTTTTGGCGCTTTCGCTGCCTCGCCGCGACTTCCTCTGGCGCATCGGCGGGGGCCTCGGCGGCTTGGCGATGGCGGACTTGTTCGCGCGCGAAGCGCTCGGCGACGGCGCACCGAAACCCAGTCCGGAGTTCAACGGCGGGTTGCACCACCCGGCGAAGGTGAGGCGTGTCATCCAGTTGTTCATGACCGGCGGCGTGAGCCAGATGGACACTTACGATTACAAGCCCGCGCTCGCCAAGCTGCACGGCCAGAAGCTCGGACCGACGGAGAAGCCCGAGGGTTTTACCGCGATGCCTGGCACGATGATGAAGAGCCCGTTCGAGTTCCGACAGCACGGGCAGTCGGGGCGGTGGGTGAGCAGCGTCTTCCCGGAGCAGGCGAAGCTGGTGGACGAACTCGCCTTCCTCATGGCGATGACGAGCAAGACCAACGTCCACGGGCCGGGCACTTACATGATGAACAGCGGCCAGCTCCTGCCGGGCTTTCCGTGCCTCGGTGCGTGGGTGAGCTACGGGCTGGGCCGGCTCACGGATAACCTGCCGACGTTCGTGGTGCTGCCAGACGCGCGCGGGCTGCCTTACAACCAGAACGGCCCGTTCAGCGCGGGGTTTCTGCCGGCAGTGCATCAGGGAACCATCCTCAACGCGGGCGCGCCGGAGCTGGTGCGGGACTTGTTCGCGCGGGAGAAGTTCCGGTTCGCCACGCGCGCCGCGGACCGCGACGGGCTGGCGTTGCTGGACCAGTTGAACCGCGCGCACGCCAAGGCCAACCCCGCCGATTCGCGGCTCGACGCGCGCATCGCGAGCTACGAGCTGGCGGCGAAGATGCAGTTGAGCGCGCCGGAGGCGTTCGACTTGGCGAAGGAGACCGAGGCGACACGGAAGGCTTACGGGCTGGAGAACAAGCTCACCGAGGACTTCGGGCGGCGTTGTCTGCTGGCGCGGCGGCTCATCGAGCGCGGCACGCGCTTTGTGCAGGTCTGGAGCGGGCCGCAGGGCGCGGTGAACAATTGGGACAACCACGGCAACATCCCGAATGAGCTGCCGCCGATGGCCGCGAGCGTGGACCAGCCCATCGCCACGCTGCTGCGGGACTTGAAATCACGCGGCCTGTTGGCGGACACGCTCGTCGTGTGGACGACGGAGTTCGGCCGCACCCCCTTCGCGCAAGGCAACGTGGGCCGCGACCACAACGGCGGGACGTTCGTGACCTGGCTGGCGGGCGTGGGCATCAAGCCCGGCACGTCGGTCGGACAGAGCGACGAGTGGGGTTATCAGGCGGGCGAGGGGAAGACGTATTGCTACGACCTGCACGCGACGATTCTGCACCTCATGGGCATTGACCACGAGCGGTTGACCGTGCGCCACAGCGGGCTGGACCGGCGGCTGACGGACGTGCACGGGACGGTGGTGAAGGAGATTCTGAGCTGACTCTGGCTGAGGCGACGCGAGGGTTGTGCGCCCGCCTGCGCGTGCGCGCTGCTCCGGTGTTGACACTCCCTCGGAGTCGGGCAAACGATACGAGTTATGAATAATTCGCCAACTCTTCCTTCCGCATCGCGTCGTGACTTCATCAAAGCCTCTGGCTTGGCCGCAGGTGCCACTGCGCTCTCCGGTGTCGTCCTGCCGCACGTCCACGCGGCGGGCAGCGACCAAATCTCCGTGGCGCTCGTCGGCTGCGGCGGACGCGGCGGCGGCGCGGCGGCCAACGCCATGTCGCAGAGCGGCCCGCCCAAGCTCGTCGCCATGGCGGATGTCTTTCAGCACAAGCTCGACGGCGCCTTCAATTCGCTGAAGAACAAATTTAAAGATCAGGTGGATGTGCCGGACAGCCGCAAGTTCATCGGCTTCGATGCTTACAAGGGCGCGATTGATGCGCTGAAGAAGGGCGATGTGGCGATCTTCACCACGCCGCTGGCGTTCCGCTGGGTGCATTTCAAATACGCCATTGAGAAGGGCATCAACGTGTTTATGGAGAAGCCCGTGACGGCGGACGGCCCGACCTCGCGCCGGATGCTGGAGCTGAACAAGCTCGCCAAGGCGAAGAACCTCAAGGTCGGCGTGGGCCTAATGTCCCGCCACAAGAAGTGCCTCCAAGAGCTCCATGCGCGCATCCATCAGGACAAGGAGATTGGCGACGTGATGCTCATGCGCGGCTACCGCATGCAGGGTTTGCTCGGCTCCGCTTTCTCGGAAAAATATCCCGGCAAGGACAACAACCTGCCCGGTAAACCCAGCGAATTGATGTGGCAGATCTCCCGCTTCCACAGCTTCCTCTGGGCCTCTGGCGGCGGCTACAGCGACTTCAACGTCCACCATATTGACCACCTTTGCTGGCTGAAGAGCCCGCCCGGACAATACCTCTGGCCCGTCAAGGCGCAGGGCGTCGGCGGGCGCACCTACCGCACCAGCCCGGACGGCAAGCCCTACGTGGACCAAAACTTCGACTCCTACGCTGTCGAATACACCTTCGAGGACGGCGCCAAGCTCTACATGAATGGCCGCACCATGCTTGGCGCGGTCCCGCTCTACCACAGCTTTGTCCACGGCACCAAGGGCATGGCGGTCGCGGCCAATTCAGGCGACTGCAACGGTCCCTCCAGCACCTACAAGGGCCACGTCCGTTCCCGCGAGAACCAGCTGTGGAGTTCCGACCCCAAGATGGTAGATGACCCTTATTTCACGGAGTGGCAGGTGCTCACCGACGCCATCCGCAACGACAAGCCGCACAACGAAGTGGAGCGCGGCGTGATGGCGAGCCTCACGACCTCGCTGGGCCGCTATGCGGCGCACACCGGCCAAGAGGTCACGCTCGAGGAGTTGCTCAACCACGAGCATGAGTTCGCCCCGAACGCCGACAAGCTCACCTTCGACTCGCCCGCACCGGTTCAGGCAGATGCGAATGATCTCTACCCCGTGCCCGAGCCGGGCCGGAAGACCAAGCGCGAGTATTGATTCGCAGAGTCTCCGAAAGTTTCCAGACGGCCAGCCGCGCGAGTGGCTGGCCGTTCTGGCAGGCGGGCAGAATCAACTCGCCAGCCGCGCGGCAGGGGCCAAACTCTCGGCACAGCAAGACAGCAGCAGCCGGCATGGACAACTCCACACTTTTCGAAGACAAGGCGGCTGCGGCCCCACGGCTCCTCGTCGTGGACGACGAGCCGGACAATCTGGAGCTGCTGTGCCGGTTGTTTCAACGCCACGGCTGCGAGGTTTTCTCCGCCGCCAACGGGCTGGACGGATTGCGTCTGGCGGGCGAGCTGAAGCCGGACTTGCTCCTGCTGGACGTGATGCTGCCAGACTTGAACGGGCGCGAGGTCTGCCGCCGCATCAAGTCCGACGCGGCGCTCGCCAGCGTCTTCGTGGCGCTCATCTCCAGCATAGAGGTTTCCCTCGACAGCAAGGTCGCCGGCCTGGAGTGCGGCGCGGACGATTACATTGTCAGGCCCATCGCCAACAAGGAACTGGTGGCGCGGGTGGACGCGCTCATCCGCATCCAACGCGCGCTCAAGGCCCCTCGGCAGACCGAGGAGCGGGTGGCGCAACTGAACCTGACCCTCGAACACCGCGTGGCTGACCGCACCTCCGAGTAGGCTGCGTCCAACGAACAACTGTGTTGCGAAATCGTCGAGCGGCAACAGGCCCAGGCGCGCAGCGAGGCCTTCGCGCGGTTGCGCGAGCGCCTGAGCGCCGCCCCGACACCACGCCCGTCTTGGCGTATGACACGCAAGCTGGCGCAAGGGTGGAGGCGACCACGATTTTCATGCTGCCCCGACCCTCCCCGTTGATGCGCCGCGTGATGCGGAAGGGTGGCCAACTGGTCTTGCGGAAACCTGGCCACCGGCCCGCCCGGACCTATGGCAGGTATAGCGACGTGAGCCAAGTGTCCGCATCGCTGCTGTTCGTGCCCATCCGGCACGGCAGTGCGGCCGGCTCGTGCCAACCCCGTGGCTGAAGCCCGCTCCCGCCACATACGGCTCCTCCTTGTGGCCGATCATCCTGTGGTGCGCGAAGGGTTGCGCTCCTGTCTCTCGCGATTCCCGCAGTGACCATCGTGGGTGAAGCCGCGAGCGGCGAGAAAGCCTTGCGTCTGGTCAAACGCCTCAAGCCGGACCTCGTGCTGATGGACATCAACATGCCCGGCATCAATGGCCTCGTTGCCACGGCCCGCCTGCGAAGAATCGCGTCCGATGCCAAGGTGCTCATCCTGAGCGTTCATGAGAACCGCGAGTATGTGTCGGAGGTCGCGCGCAGTGGCGCGCGCGGCTACATCCTGAAGGACGCCGCACCCGCCGAGTTGATCCGGGCCATCGAGGCGGTCCATCGCGGCGAGGGATTCTTCAGCCCGCCGGTGGCCGCCGCGATGCTGGAATCCATGGGCGGCCCGCCCGTGGCTTATGGACGGACGACCGCCTCGCGCCTGACCGTGCGCGAGCGCGAAGTGATCGCGCTCATCGCCACGGGCGCGGGCAACAAGGAGATCGTGAAATGGCTCGGCGTGGCGATGTCCACCGTGAAGACCCACCGTGAGCGGCTCATGCGCAAGCTGTATTTGCACACCATCGCCGGGCTTACAAATTTCGCCGTGTCGCAAGGATTGCTGTCCCTCCCAGAGCCAAATCGCGCTCAAAGTAGGTTTGGAGCTTGTCGGGTATCCACCTGACAAGCTGTCGGGTATCGGCCGTGTTGTTTTCCCCGGAGATATTCCCATCCTTGGAGTTGCTCAAGCACCGGCGCCTCGGCTGACAAGGACCGGTCAGGGCGCTTATCAGACCCGCGCAAGCATGCCGGCTGACGGATGAAAATCCGCAACGGGCACGTCGCCGCCAACTCCCGGCCATGGCGGGCGCCTTCGTAACGTGCGAAGGTGCCCCCCAGCGCGCCGCGAGTCTGCTTTCGGAACGCAACCCACCATGCTTATGACCACAAACCAAACCTCTCCCCGCATGAGCCTCCTTCTGGTGGATGCCTAGCACGACTACTTCGCGATGCGCACCCAACCGCCGGTCACCCGTGCCCATCCATTGTCAGAGCGCCCTGGATCCAAGCCAACCGCGTTCTTGAGTTCGCCTCGCGCGGCTTCCACCATCGGCCCGCATGGAACGACCGAGCATGACTCCCGGCGCGGGCGAGCGCCGCGTCCAATTCGTCGGCGACAGCCTCACCTTCACGCTCGCGCACCCGCGCGGACGCGAGTGGGCCGGTGCCGGCTGGACCGCACGCCTTCGCACGAACCTCGGCCGCGCCGCCGGCATCCGTCGCGAGGTCATCCAGTCCAACTTCGAGAAAGTCCCGCTCGCCGGCGCGTCGTGGCGCGACATCCCGATGCAGTGGGCTGACGGCGAATGGCAGCTCACGTTGCCGCTCACCGAGGTCGGCTGGTTCAAGTCGAAGCCCTACGTGCTCGACCCGTCCGGCTTCCAACACTGGCCCGATGGCAACGATTTCGGCGTGAGCGTCCACCCAAACTGGGCGCGCACGGCGAACACGATCTACTGCGCCTTCACGCGGATGTTTGGCGAGACGAAGTCGCTCACGTCCACCGGCGACCCCGCGCGCGAGGCCCAGATGAACGAACTGGATCGGCTCGGCTACACGGTCATCCCGCCGTCGGGCAAGCTCCGCGACCTCACGCGCCAGCTCCCGCACATCTTCGGCACGCTCGGCTGTCGTATCCTGCACTTGCTGCCGGTGAATCCCACGCCCACGACCTTCGCGCGCTTCGGTCGCTTCGGCAGTCCCTACGCGGCGGAGGACTTGACGGGCATTGATCCGGCGCTGGTCGAGTTCGACAAGCGCACGAACGGCGTCGAGCAGTTTCAGGAACTCACCGCCGCCGTCCACGCGCGCGGTGGCCGCGTCTTCCTCGACATCGTCATCAACCACACTGGCTGGGGTTCGTGGCTTCAGGAGAATCATCCCGAGTGGTTTCTCCGCAAGGCCGACGGTCACTTCGAGAGTCCCGGCGCGTGGGGCACGACATGGGACGACCTCGTCGAACTCGCGCAACGCGACCCCGCGCTCTGGGAGCACATCGCCGAGGCGTTGCTGACCTGGTGTCGGCGCGGCGTGGACGGCTTCCGCTGCGACGCCGGCTATAAGGTCCCCGCGCCCGCGTGGCAGCACATCATCGCGCGCGTCCGCGAGGAGTTTCCCAACGCGCTCTTCCTGCTCGAAGGACTCGGTGGCGGCTGGGGCGACACCGAGACGTTGCTCACCGACGGCGGGATGCAATGGGCTTACTCCGAGCTGTTCCAGGAGTTCGGCCCCGCGCAGGTCGCCGGCTACCTTGACCACGCATTCAAGCACAGCCACCGCGTCGGCACGCTCGTCCACTACAGCGAGACGCACGACAACGAGCGCCTCGCGAAGCGCGGGCGCACCTGGTCGCTGCTGCGCAACCAACTCTCCGCGCTGACGAGCGTGAACGGCGGCTTCGGCTTCACCTGCGGCGTGGAATGGCTCTGCTCTGAAAAAATCAACGTCCACTCCTGCCGCGCGCTCGCGTGGGACAGCGAGCAGAACATCGTCCCAGAACTCGCGCGCCTGAACTTCCTGCTCGCCGACCATCCCGCGTTCTTCGACAGCGCGAAGCTCACGCGCCTCAACCCGTCCGACTCCGCCATCTACGCCCTCCTCCGCGATTCCGAGGAAGGCCGCGACTCCGTGCTCGTCCTCGTGAACACCGACCCCGAGCGCGAGCACCGGCTGACGCTCGACCTCGCTGCTGGCGCGGTGCGGCATGACTTGTTGGCGGATTCGGAAAGCGCTCTCCAGCGCCACGAGGTCCACGAAGAAAAGATCACTTTCGTCCTGGCCGCCGGAGCCGCGCACTGCCTCAGCGCCACTACGCAACCGCATGGACTGCACGGCGAAGCCTACCGCATCGCCCGTGCCCAAGCTGCGTTCGCCCTCACCGCGCTCGCGCACGCCCGGCCCATTGAGCACCTTGGCTCTGTGAACTGGCGCGCGTTGGCCGCGCAGGTGGACACGGACGCGAATGGATTTCTCGCTCGCCTCGCAGCCGCGCCGGACAGCACCTATGCCCCAGTCGTTGAGTGGACGCTCGCGGACACGAAGCGCGTTCTCCTCGTCCCGCCCGGCCACTGGCTGCTTGTGCGAGACATCGCGCCCTTCCGTGCGACGCTCGTGCCGGCGGCTTCCAGCCGCCGTCCGGACCGTTCGCAGCCCACCGACGGGGGTTGCAAACCGCCGGCACACACCGACTCCATCCCCGTCGCCAACGGCCACATCGCCTGCTTCCCGCCGAGCACCTTCACCGGCGACGCCGTGCTCTCCCTCGACCGTCTCGCCGCCACGCCTTCCGCCGTCAGCAGCACCCTCCGCTTCCTGCTACCCGAGCCGACTAATCACTCTCCACCAATCACTAATCACTCTCTGGCCCTCCTCACCAACGGCTCCGGTGCCATGGCCCGCCTCTGTGCCGACCTCGGAACCGTGCGTTCGAAATACGACTGCGTGCTAGGCGCGAACTTGCACACCGCCGTCCCGGTGGACCGCCACGTCTTCGTGAAGCGCCTTCGCGCCTGGGTGAACGCTGATGGCTTCATCACCGCGCTCAACGCGGAGAATCTCGTCACCTTCTCACCCGGCCCGCCCGCCGTCTGGAAGTTCGTCGCGAACGCTGGCGATGGTCGCAGCGTGGAGATTCACCTGCTCGCCGACATGGTGCCGGGCAAGAACACGACGCTCCTGCGCTTCGTTCGCCCGCCGCACGCGCCCGCGCTGGGCCGTGAGCTGCCATCGGAGTGCAGCGTGAGTCTGACCGTGCGGTTCGACATCGAGGACCGCAGCTTCCACTGCGAGACCAAGCGCAATCCCGGCAGCGAGCAACACCTCGGTGCGAACTCGCACTCGCTCCAAGGCCGCGCCGGCTTCGCCTTCACGCCTGAGTCGAGCCGTCAGCTCAGGGTCTGGGCGGACTCGGGCCGTTACCATCACGAGGGCGAGTGGTCGGTGAACGTGTCGCATCCCGTCGAGGCCACGCGTGGACAGGAAGGCTGCGGCGATGCTTTCAGCCCCGGCTGGTTCGAGTTGCCGCTGCGCAAAGGCGAAGCCGTCACCCTCGCCGCGAGCGCGGAGGCGGAGGAGCAGTTTGATCTCGACCTGCCCGTGAGGGGGACACTCTTGTCCCCTTCGCAAGGCTCGCCAAGGGTAGCCATGGAAACGTCTGGTGGGGGACAAGAGTGTCCCCCTTACGCCTCGCCGAGGGCAAGCGATCCAACACTCAAAACTTCCTCCGCCAAGACCCGCGCGCTGTTCGACTTCATTACCGAAAGCGCGCCGCTGGCCGGACCGCTGCCCGCGCCACGCAGCCAGCTTGAGTTGCCCGGCATGGTTGTCCCGTTGCCAGTGAGCACCGTCGAGACATTCGCAGCCACGCCGCCGCCGGACTTCGCCGAGCAGTTGCAGAGGGCCATCCGCGCCTTTGTCGTGCGTCGTGACGCCGGCAAGACTGTCATCGCCGGCTACCCGTGGTTCCTCGACTGGGGCCGCGACACGCTCATCTGCGCGCGCGGTTTGCTCGCCGCCGGGTTGCGCGATGAGGTGAAGCAGATTCTCGTGACCTTCGGACGCTTCGCTGAGAACGGCACGCTGCCCAACGCCATCTACGGCGACAACGCGAGCAACCGCGACACCAGCGACGCGCCGCTTTGGTTTGGCGTCGTGTGCGAGGATTGCAGCGGTCAGCGGTCAGCGGTCGGCGGTCAGCAAGACGAGTTCTACTCGACTGCTGTTGACTCTTCCGGGCGCACGCTGACGGACGTGCTGCGCACCATCGCCACCGGCTACCTGCGCGGCACGCCCAACGGCATCCGCGTGGACGCGGCGAGCGGCCTCGTCTGGAGCCCGAGCCACTTCACGTGGATGGACACGAACTATCCGGCCAGCACGCCGCGCGAAGGCTACCCGGTGGAGATTCAAGCGCTGTGGATTCGTCTGCTGCGCCAGCTCGACCGCCTCGGTGTCGCACCCGACGGCGAGGAGTGGAGCGAACTCGCGGCGCGCGCGGAGCGTTCGCTCAACGAACTTTTCTGGCTCGAAGACAAAGGCTGGTTTGCTGATGTGTTGCTCGCGAAGTCCGGCGTCTCCGCCCGCGATGCCGTGCGCGACGAGGCGCTGCGGAGCAACTGCCTTTTCCCCATCAGCCTCGGCCTCGTGGTCGGCGAGCGCGCACGTCGCACGGTGGACGCAGCGCTGCGCCACCTCGTCATCCCCGGTGCTCTGCGTTCGCTCGCACCGCTGCCCGTCACGCCGCCGCTGGCGGTTTACAGCCACGACGGACGCCTGCTGAATGACCCGGTGAATCCCTACTGGGGCTGCTACGAAGGCGACGAGGACACGCGCCGCAAGCCCGCCTACCACAACGGCACCGGCTGGACTTGGACCTTCCCCGTCTTCTGCGAGGCCCTCGCCCGCGCGCACGACCTCGCGCCCGAAGCCGTCGCCGCCGCGCGCGCCTATCTCGGCAGCGCGAACGAACTCCTCAGCACCGGCTGCCTCGGCCAGCTCCCCGAGATCGTGGACGGCGACGCCCCGCACACCCAACGCGGCTGCGACGCCCAAGCGTGGGGCGCGACCGAGGCGCTGCGAGTTTGGCGACAGTTGGAATCGCTTGCCTAATCCCAACTCTCGGTGAAGATTGGTCGAATGAGAGGCGAGTCTCAGCACGCGTATCCCCTCAACCCGGCCCTCTCCCCGAGGAGAGGGAGAATCGCCGTCCGCGCATCTTCAACCCGCCCGGCGTTGTTGCTTCGAGACTGAATGACTGGCTCCCTCTCGGGGAGGGAGAGGGCTGGGGTGAGGGGGAAGGCATCCACCAGCATCCGGGCCGCGTTCTACTGGATTTCAACCACACTCGGTATAAGCCGGAGCGGTTCAGATGAGTCCGGGTGGAACGGGCCACCGGCCCGTTCCACCCGGACTCCTTTGCACCTGCCTGTCCTGCTACACCGCCCAGTTGATTCCCAGGCTGACGGCGTTCGCGGCGGGGTGACGCGCACGGTAGTAGGCGGTGCGCTCCAAGTGGACGACCTCGTAAGACTGCTCGATGTGCAGCGTGGACTCCGTCGCGCCCAGCAGCAGGCAGCCGTCGGGCCGCAGGTGGCGGTGGATTTTCTGGAGGATGTTCCGCTTGGTCTCGATGTTGAAATAGATGAGCACGTTGCGCAGCAGCACGAGGTCCAGCTCCGGCATGTTGGGCCACGGGCCGACGAGGTTCATCGCGCGGAAGGCGACCGTGCGCCTGATCTCGTCGCGCACACGCAAGCCTTCGCCGTCGGGGATGAAGTAGCGCTGGCGGAAAAAAGCCGGCAGGCCTCGGCCGATCTCCGTCGTGTTGAAGCGGCCTTCACGCGCACGAGCCAGCGTGGCCTCGGACATATCTGTGGCGATGAAGGAGAGCGTCCAGCCAAGCAGTTGCGGGAAGCTGTCGCGCAGGAGCATCGCGAGGCTGTAAGGCTCCTGGCCGGTGGACGCGGCGCCGCACCAGATGTTTAGCGTGCGTGTGGTCGCGCGACGGGCGATCAACTCCGGCAGGATCACGTCGCGCAGCGCGTTGAACGGATGCTCGTCGCGAAAGAAGGATGTCTCGTTGGTGGTGAGCGCCTCGATGGCCAGCCAGTGCGCGCGGCCCATCGGGTTCTGCCGCAGGTCCTGGAGCAGCGCGCCCACGGAGGCGAAGCCGCCGTCGCGCGCCACCGGGCGAAGCCGCGCCTCGACGAGATATTCCTTGCCCGCCTCCAGCACGATGCCGGCGTGCTTCTCCAGCAGTGTCGCGAAGTATTGGAATTCGTCGGGGGCCACGCGAATCAGAAGTTGAGCCGGGGCCGCGTCACGCGGAGGATTTCCGCCGGGATCTCGCCCAACGGCAGCACGGCGTCCGCGAGGCCGGCGCTGGCCACGGCACCGGGCCTTCCCCACACCACGCTGGTCGCCTCGTCCTGCACAAGGATGTTCCCGCCGCGCGCGCGGATGGCCTGGCAGCCCTTCAAGCCGTCGCTGCCCATGCCCGACAGGACAACTCCCAGCAGGCCGCCGCCATAGACCTTCGTCGCGCTGCGGAAGAGCACGTCCGCCGCCGGGCGACAGGAATTTTCCGGCGGCTCGTCCGTGATGCGCAGGAGGGTGACGCCGTCTGTGCGCACCACTTCCATGTGCCGTCCGCCCGGCGCGAGGTAGGCGCGGCCCGGCTCGACCACATCGCCGTCCTGACCCTCCAGCACGTCCATGACGCCCGCGCTGGTGAGACGTTGCGCAAGGAGCGCGGTGAAGTTCGGCGGCATGTGCTGCACGATGAGTAGCGGCACCGTGAGCGGGTCGGCCCACGCGGCGAAGAGCTGCACCAGCGCCATCGGGCCGCCGGTGGAGACGCCGACGCACACGGCCTCGATCGTCCCGCGACGGATGCCGCCGGGCCTGGAGAACGCGGTCACAGCAGTAGGCGCTGGCGCGGGCTTGATCTAGGCTGCTGCCTCGCGCTGGGCAAGCACCTGTTCGCCGAACATTTTGACCTTGGGGATAAGTTCGTTCTCCAGACAGCGGAACGCATCACCGAGATTCGAGAGGTCCGTGGGCTTGCTGACGTAATCGCTCGCCCCGGCGGTGAGCGCGAGAATGGTGGCCTGCGTGCCGCGCTGTGTGAGCAAGCTGAACATGATGACCGGCAGGCGCGGGTGGGTCTTGCGTATCTCGCGCAGCACGGCCAGCCCGTCCATCTCCGGCATCTCGATGTCGAGCGTCACCACGTCGGGCCGAACGAGCGTCAACGCGTCGAGCGCGGCGCGCCCGTTGTTGGCGGTGCCCGCCACCTCGATGCGCGGGTCCTTCGCGAGCGTGGTGGTGATGGCGCGGCGCATCACCGCCGAGTCGTCCACGACGAGCACACGAATCTTCGGCGGCGGGTTGGCGGGGGCGTTCATCAGTGGAGCAGACGGTCTGTGGTGTTTTTAGAGCTCGGACGGCACGGCCTCGAAGATCCGCTGCCCATTGAGGGCGCAGTTGCCTTGCCTCCGGAGGGATCGAGCTTGAACAGGTCCACCACGCGGCGCAGGTCGCTGGCCAGTCGAGCCAGTTCGGCGGCGGCGGCGGCGGTCTCGATCGCGCCGGCGGTCGTGCTCTTCGCAGCGTCGGCCACGCTGGTGATGTTGCGGGCGATCTCCGTGCTGGCGCGCGCGGCCTGGTGCGTGTTGTTGGAAATCTCGTTCGTTGTCGCCGCCTGCTCCTCGACCGCGCCGGCGATGACGGTCTGGATGTCGTTGATCTCCTTGATGATGGCGGAGATCTCGCGGATGGCCTGCATCGCGCCCTGCGCGTCGGTCTGGATGTTGCCGATCTTGTGGGTGATCTCGTCCGTCGCCTTCGCTGTCTGGCGTGCGAGTTCCTTGACCTCGTTGGCGACGACGGCGAA
>SXGQ01434409.1_pt1 | contig 32581 bp, 18 predicted proteins | sample 3178371 | NCBI WGS metagenome assembly SXGQ01 (sample SAMN11356859, study PRJNA531348) | freshwater metagenome | isolation source: freshwater sample F1-20 | place: China: Fuxian Lake, Yuxi | collected 2017-12-25
ATAAAATATATCATATATTACAAAATATATCATATATTACAAAATATAATTCAGTTTATCTAAACTTGTTCGACTTTCACGCATACTAAAAAAAAGAGTAAAAATAAAAATAAAAATAAGTATCCTAAGTATCCACTAAATAGTTTTATATTTTTTATATTTTATATATATTGCATAACATCAACCATGTTACTCTCCGTTAGTCTCCGTTATTATGTCATGATTCTGGGAGCAATGTTCATCGTTTGTAATTCTTGAAATAGTAGTTTGCAAGCGTATGGTATTTCTACATATGCGAAGCTCGTCCGGTTGTCGCATGTTCGGCAACAGTGAATTCCCATTTTATCATTATAGGCAGCAATCATACCACAATCGCGGCAGACGTGAACTTGATATTTGTCTGATGCATCATATAAGCGTCCGCGTGTAAATCTGGCTGCCCCGTGCGACACCATGCAGTTATGTGCTACAATTCCATTTGCTAGAAACGAGTGTGTATCTTCTACGCTAATATCATATACTTGTTTGGGACCAACCGGTATTCTCGACACGACACTTAGATTCATTGTTGGGATAGAGCCGCAGTCGCGCGTGACGCCATAGTTTGCTGCGGTATCAGTATCGGTATCGGTATCATCTATTTCTTGTGCGTCTACATCTACATCTACGTCTACGTCAGCATCACACGACGCAGTTTCGCTTTCACTCTTGAACCAGTCTAGTGCGCCAATTTTTTCGAGATATTCTTCGGCGTTGGGGAATCCTTTTGCTGTGAATTTTCCGAATTCGGTTCCTTTGATGAGGTGGTCCGTTATGTCGTGCGTACTTGGGATAGCGTATTCGTGTATGAGCCCTTCTGTTTTCTTAAGTTCGTTTACAGCGTCGATAATAGCTTTTTTCGTTGGTACTATTTTTTCGGGATTCTTTTCCTTAATCTCTTTAAATTTTGTAATTTCATTTACGCGATTTACAAGCCAGTTGTGTTGCCGCGTCACTTCTTCACGCAGACGGCGATACGATACTCCAGCTTCCAAGCGTTGAGATTTATGGCAGCAATAACGAAATCCAATTTTTTCAGAGAATGAAACCAATTGTTCCATAGGTACATGGAGTGTTAACTGAAAGCTGCGCTCCGACTTATCTGCTTTATCTTTTCCTTCGAATTTTTTCTTAGAACACGAGGTCTCTTTAGCTTGTTGAATAGTTATATTATGAATACCGCATTTAGCAAATAGTTTCTGAATATATTCAAACATTTTTTGTAACGAGGCGCGATGTTCGTGTGTTTTTGTCTTTGAAAATGAAACCGATGAAAGGATATCGCGTTTCCCTCTGTGCATTCCAAGAACACATGTGTGTCCGTCGCCACCAAACATCCCAGCAAGAAATTCGCGCACAATAGGACGAGGGCATTTTTCATCCAATATGAAGTTAGGAAGAGTTCCAGGTTGGTTCACTTTTCTGCCACGCAATAAGCCTTTTATTCCAAGGATGTCGGTCATAAGAATATATGGGATACCAACTCTATAATAGTTTCCAGATTCAAATTTTTTCTGATTGATATCGCAGAATAGTTTCAAATCATCAATTACTTGTTTAACGTCTAACATATGACCAAGATACAATGTTCCATACCCATCAACGCCAATACTTCCATCTGTAATAAGCAATCCTAGAATACGTGCAAATGCTAATGATTTCATAAATTCGTCGCGTGTATTTGTTTCAAGTATTCTCGTTCCAAATTTAAATTTCCATCCAGCGCATTCTTCCATTTCATCTTTCAATTTCATAACAGGATAGTTTACACTTGTCTTAATCTTAGTAGCATTCAATTCAATATCTTTAACCTTAATCCATGTATTATCGGATGTCAAAACCGGATGGTCTTCAGTGCATATAAGTTTTCTACCATCTTGAAATGTTAGTTTAACACATTCGCGTGTTCCTTTATCCATAAATGCCACTTGCTTAGAAGGAACCATTCCATTTTTTTCTTCGCTCCATCCAAGAACATTTTCATTTAAATTTTCCATTTCTTCTATATTAATTGATAACCCTGATTTCAGGGAAATGGGTGTGCCTACAGTAAAACAATCTCTCTCCATTTCGCCAAATCGTAACCCTCCATCTCGCGAGCGCCCTTCAGCCGGTTGTCGTGTAAGATTTACCATGGGTCCAATTGAACGACTATGTTGCTTATCATTTACCATATGCTTGAGACGCTGATAGAATGCGGGTCCTATGAAAATATTCGACTCAATCTGTTCCCCAGTCATGCCGTTATAGAGGAGCTCATTTCCTTGTGCCTCGTATCCGACCTTTAGCAACTCCTTGCGAATATCTTCTACTGCTAGTTCGCCGAATGATGTGCCGTCGCCGAACAGCCCGAGCTGGACGAGAACTTTACCGAGGAGTGTTTCTTTGAGTTGCCCAATCGTCATACGAGATGGAATAGCGTGGGGATTAATAATAATGTCGGGGCGCATACCATTGACGGTGAATGGCATGTCGCTTTCGGGGATGATGTTACCTACGGTACCCTTTTGCCCGTGACGAGACGAGAGTTTGTCACCGATAACAGGTTTGCGGGAAGTGCGGATGCGGACTTTCGCGATACAATATCCGTCGCCATTGCGGTCGATGAAATTCTTGTCGATGTAGGATTCCTCGGTAGTGCGATGAATTTTGCTGTGGTCTTCGTATTTAATGAGCTTGGTGTGGTCGTTACGATTTTCCTTGATGGGGACAACCTTGGCAATAATGATGTCGCGATTTTCAATAAATGTATTTTCCGGTACGAGACCCTTGTTATTGACCTTGTCGTAGTTGCCGAATTTCATACCTTTTGTCTTTGAAGGGTCGGGTTTGCATCGAATCTCCTCGTCGCCGTTGATTTTCTTGTCCTCGTCTTTTTCGGTGTGATAAATCGTCGCATTGAATAAACCGCGGTCAATGGAACCCTTATTTACGAGAATACTATCTTCCTGATTATAGCCAGAATATGTCATGATTGCGACGATGACTGCCGAACCGGAGGGGATTTGGTCGAGTTTAATCATACCCATGACGCGGGTGTCGACGAGGGGGCGACTGGGGTAAGTAAGAACGTAGGCGGTTTTGTCCATGCGGTTCTGATAGTTTGTAACATACATGCCCATAGCTTGTTTACCCATAGCACAATTTGAACTTGCAAATCCATTGCCAGCAATAAATGAGTGATTTTCACTTTCTACTTCAATATCTGAAATTAATCTATTTGATTCCTTTGTGATACTTTTTATAGGAACAAATATGCATTTATTATTTTTTTCTACCAATTTATTCCATTCTTCTATATTCATTAACTTATCATTTTTATTACCATTAGATTCTCTTATTTTGTTGAATAATTTATATTTTAGATATTCTACAGCAATGAAAGATGAATTATTTTTAGACTCACAATATGAATATCCTATTTTATCATAATAATTGATTAAGTTCGTTGACTTACTTGATATAGTAAATGAATACTTTATGCGATTAGAACTTATAATAGTCTCTTTTATAGTTTCAGATGTAACACTTATTTTTAATTTTTTTAGTATAGTAACACATTGTTCCATAAATTCTTTTAGATCATTCTTGAATAAATAATTAACCTGTTGCGATGTTTCTTGAATTTTAATAATATGTCCTTCTTTATTATTTCTTTTGTCTAAAGTCTTATCCCATCTAATTTTACATCCATCACCGCCTTGAAAACCTTTCATAAATTGTGTTGAATATACATTATTGTTCATAATCCATTCTTGTATCTTTTTTCTTTTCGTTTCTGTTTTTTTACCATAACTTACGCCAATACTTATCAAGAAAGCAGGCAAACAACCATTATATATCGTAGTAAAGGTATGATGCGTTTGAATTCTATCGGAATCACTACACTTGAATGTTCTTGTTCCTTCGAGTATTTTAACATTATTGAAACCAAGTGATGACAAATCGTGTTGCATTTCTTTTGCATCATTCATAGTTCCAAAATCAAATGAACATTGAAATTCTTTATAGTTATATTTAGATTTGCGCAATTTATTATATATATTAATTGAACCATCCGCGTATAAATAACCAATTACTCTTGCTAAAGTTTCTAGTTTGGGATTGTTTTCATATAATGGAATAAGACCTATATTTTTTAATTCACAAATATATGATTGTACTTTATTTACTTTTCTATTTTGTGTTTCATCTATATCTAACTCTTTCATAATATTCATAAATGATTCTTCATTTAAAATACATCTAGTATTAAATTCATTGGTAATATTACCACATTCTTCAATATTATTATAATTTGTAATTATTATACCGATTTTATTTGAGTTATCGTTAATAATATCTTTAACCATTTTCCATCCGTTATTTGTCGAAAATTTGTGGTCTTCTGTAGCAATAATTTCACGCCCAGATATGGTAGTTATCTTGTATACTTGGTGCATATTTTCTTGAATGAAATGATTCACAACTTTTGTTTTCGATACTTCAAATGTAGTCGGATGATATGTCATCACCTCATCTCCTATTTTAACATTCTTGATTGGAACACGCATACCATTGCTCATTAGAACTGTTTCGTTAATATCTAAACATTGATACGTGTTTCTCGGTGACTGGTTGTGCTCAGGGAAAGGAATACATGAAGCAAGAATTCCGAAAATTGTACTTGGGTGAATTTCGCAGTGAGTAAATTTGTAGATGAAGTTAGTACCTTCCTTCTTGACAAGATCGGCGGGTTTCATAGCAATCATGCTAAAGTTTTGTTCCTCGGGGTCAATATATTCTAGAATCGCTTCGTCGATTTTCGTGTCTGTTAGCAGGTCGTCCCAGGTGAGATTTTCGGCGTTTAGTTCCTTGATAATTTTATCATTTATGAAAACTTTATTTTCTTTTACGCGCAAAACCGGTCGCGTAAGCCGCCCCGCATCATTGCAAATACGAATTTCCTTATTTTTGATATCAAATACAACCGACGTGTAAATATTGATAATACCTTTCGATTTTTTGTCCTTGAATGTATTGTATAACTCGATAGGTGTCGATGTGTTACCGAGCCATGCACCGTTTACAAATACTTTAATATTGACAAACATATCCTTCGGGGTCAGGTTATCCATTCGAGAAATAAACGGCTCGACGTGTTGGTGCAAAGATTCCGAGCTACTTGGGATTGTCAAGTGCGTCATATAACTGATATTTTTCACAACACCTACGCTGCCACCTTCCGGTGTTTCGGCGACACACAAGAACCCCCACGTCGTGTTGTGGAGCTTGCGCGGAGCAATAAGTTTACCACTCTTATCAACTGGTGTGTTGATGCGGCGAAGATGGCTAAGACTTGACACATAGGTGAGACGATTCAATACTTGAGCAACACCGACCTTGTTACTGTTAACATTTTTAATACCGAAATCGCCGGTTGAAAGTGCACGCTTTATCCCGTTTTCAATGGTGGTCGACTTTATAATTTTATAGATGTTTGTTTTGTTGACGATATTCATGTAGTCGTCGGTAGAGCGCCACGAACCCGTATTGATTTCCTTGACTATTTGTTTCGACATATCTTTAACGAGCTTATTGAAATAGTTTCGAAACAAGTTGTTTAAGAGAGCACCTGTCAAATCGACGCGCTTATTCACATACGAGTCGCGGTCATCTTGTTTTGCCAAATCTAGACTGCACCTTAAAACGCGATTTACCATATATCCGAGAAAGTATATTTTTTGTATCGGACTGTGACAGTGCGGGAACAAGTCATTCCCAAGAACGTCTTGCGTAAATATTCTCTTTTTCGCCGCTCCAGCTTCTTTGTCCATATTCATTGGCGTGTACATGACATTTGAAGTAATAATTTTAAGCGCATCCTCTTGTGTCATAGTCGTATTTGCTTCAATAATCGACGCCTGTAGAGAATGGAGAATCGGTTTTGTAGTTTCATCGTCAATATCCAATACGATATGCTTGCAAATCTCTTTGTCAGATATAACACCGAGTGCGCGAAATACGACAAATAGCGCAATAGGCTGCTTGATGCGCGGAATTTGAACATATATGGGGCACCCGAATCCGTTATTTTTGTTTGCAACCATGACATTGATTTGTTTGGGCGAGATACATTTGAAATCAGGTACGGATTTTATTTCGGCTGTCCATGACCATTTGTTGTTGTTTTTCGAGGTATTAAAACAGTATACGCGATTTTCGGCGGCTCTTTCTTGCCCCAAAACTGTTTTTTCGCTCCCATTAATAATAAAGTAGCCTCCGGCGTCGTGCTTGCATTCTCCCGATACATTATTATTAATATGAGTATATTGACTGAGCACACATATTGATGATTTTAACATAATTGGCAACTTCCCAATGTGTACTTTTGGAATAGATTTGTAAAATGTTTGTGCGTTTTCTAAGTTTTCTCCTGTCCTTACGACATAACGAATATTAATATCAATCGTCATTGTGGATGCATATGTGAAATTTCTTGACCGTGCATCATACGGAAACATGATTTTTGTAGCTCCATTATTTTCATGAATTTGAGGACGATATAAATTAAACTTGTCGAATGTTACGTGCAACTCTAGTTTATTCCTTTTTGTCCTGCGACACATATCCTGTTCCGACGCAATGAGTACCGGATTGAACATCTCGATTGTCCTCTGAATTTGATTGTTTACGAAATCGTTATACGACTCGATTTGGTGGCGAACAAGACGCTTCAAGTGTTGGTTTCTAAAGTATGCACCAATAATAGACCACGGCGTCTCGATATAGGGAATCGTCGACGGTTTCATTGCAACCGCTAGTGTATTGTCTATTTTTTTATTTGTATCCGCCTTCGTTTCTTCCACGCGAATAGATTCCGTGACCGATGACGACTCCGCGACTGGGGCTTCATTGGATTTGTTTTCAACGTTTCCAGTACTTCCAACGCTTCCGATGTTTCCAATATTAATTTTTTCACGTTTGCTCTTTTTTGTTTTTATATTATGATTATCCACATTATTATTATCACTATTTATATTATTTATATTATTTACGACGATGTCGGTAACATTCAAAACTATATTCCCAGAAGATTTTGTATTGTCTTTTCCTTTTCTACCCGATTTACCAGTTGATACAGAAGCTTTTGACATTCTTTTCTCTGAGTTTTGAATTCTTGTTATCGAATTATTGCTTATTTATTATTTCAATTTATTTTTAAGCGTATTTGTTATAATATATAATAATCGTAAATCGGTTATTGTAATACTATAATAATAACTACATATATTTGCAAAATTGCTATAAACAACTTATTTTAACATAATGTGCGATTATTATAGTACAAAATGTGATAATCATATTTATTTTTTATAACTAATATACATTTTTTTTAGTTTCGGATTATAGTTGATATTCTTGGGTAATGATATAGACGGCACAGAAATAGTAGATGCTCCTGCCTCTTCCATAATACCGCGCGATATTTTTGCCGACGCAGGAGCGACTTGCTTTTGTGCGGCACCGCAATTTTGACACTTTTGTACCTGTTCTGTCGATGTCAGCGTCGATACTGAACTAGCTGTTCCAAACACCGTGTCTTCCAGGTTTAATGCGTTACCAGATGTTAATGCGGTTCTCTGTGTAAATCGGTTTACCTTTTCACCGCAGCATATATCTTTCAAAAGATGTTTCCACTTATAGGTTGATTCCGAGTTGTTGTTGAGACAGTTTAATAATAAATATGTAACCACGCCCGAAGCTTGTCCGCCTAAAAACGCATCAGCGCTGGTTTGTTCATCCTGACAACCGCTAATACAGAATACTTCGCCTGCAGTTTTGTCGTAACGTTTAAACTCGTAATTTGTTTGTTGCAACGACCAGTCATTTGGTACGTATTTTTCGGGCAATGTTGTGAGACGACTGGTGAGATAACTAGAATCGTCATATTTATATCTTAAGTCGCATCCGGTTCCGCTATGACATGCGTCTAGAACCATATATAGGCGCACACCTTTGGGAACTAATGCTGCCAAGTTACTTCGAATAACGTCGTCGCTTATAAATCCGGCACGCGCGACATCTATGGGGCAAATACACGAATCTTGTCCGCTTTCTTCGTCGCGACTTGCATCATGTACCAATGTACCGTGACCCGAAAAATGAAACCATAACTCGTCGCCCGATACAGCTCCTTGTAGTAATGCCCTAAAACCTGCAAGTATATTTGAACGCGTCGGTTTTATAGTTGTTGTATCTGTCATAATAATTAATGAGTTGTATTTTCTAACTTTTTTCAGATAGGAACCCATATTTACTACGTCGTTGATACATCCGAATAATTGATACGGTGTTCCGGTATAGTTAATACCTACTAGTAAAGCTTTTCGCATTTATGTTATAATATAATGCTATATTATAATATTATATAAGTAAAAAATATATATAAAAATAATACGTTAATAATACAAATAATAACATACCTCTATTATTATCATAACACACATAACAACATAACAACATGAATAATAGAAGGGTTTTAAAGAAGTATTTTAAAGAATTTATAAATATACTTGATACCAAAAGCGATTACTATATTTTAAACTATTATATGAATGAAGTGAAGAATGAAAATGGTAAGGAAGAGGATAAACGGGATAACGAGGATAAGCGGGATAACGATGCAGGTGGGGAAAATACCGAGTCTCTTGTAAACATCACCACAACAGTTTTGAATCCTGCTGCGTCGAAATTTGTTGCAAAAAACGCGGACCATGTTCCTTTGCCTCCGCCGCGCGATAACCCTGATAGTATTTATGGCGTTGGTGAGGCGAGTCGCGAGTCAATAGGCGTAACAGATGCGAGAGATAATGCTAAAATCGACGAAATAAATATAGATATCGATGATAAAAATACTTGTTATATTAAAAACTGTAAGAATTGTAAGAACAGAATATCGTATAAAGTAAATAAGGTGAACATAGATGCCGAAATAAATAGTATTAGTGATTTGATTAAATTGTGTAATGATTATAAACTCGCCGAAAATGTGGAATATAATATTGATATGAAGTCTCTACATAAAATCAACGACGATTTAGTGGAGCTTAACAACATGATAGGTATGAAAACATTGAAGGAGAATATCGTAGACCAGTTATTGTTTTATTTGCAGAATTTGCATGTATATAAAGATATTGGTACGGGTACGGGTAATGGAAATAAGCGCGCGAATGTAGAAACCGGAGATTTTTTGCATACTGTTATTTATGGTTCTCCGGGTACAGGCAAAACAGAAGTTGCGAAAATAATAGGAAGAATCTATGCGAACCTGGGTGTAATTAAAAGTAAACCGATGTCATTGTCTGATAAAAAGAAATCTTCGTCGTCGTTGTCGCCATCGTGGTCATCATCGCGCCCGAAGTTTAAGAAAGTTACGCGTTCTGATTTAATAGCGGGTTATCTTGGTCAGACGGCGTTAAAAACGAAGGATGTTATAAAGGATAGTTTAGGCGGAGTGTTATTCATCGACGAAGCGTATGCTCTAGGCAATACTGAAAAGCGCGATAGTTTTGCGAAGGAATGTATTGACACGTTATGCGAGGCGTTGAGCGATAATAAAGATAGTTTAATGGTAATTATTGCGGGGTACGAGAAGGAATTGAACGAGTGTTTTTTTAGTTATAATGAGGGACTTGATTCTAGATTTATATGGAGGTTCAAGGTGGATAATTATGAAGCGGAAGATTTGCGCGATATATTTGTAAAAAAGGCGCGTGACTTTGGGTGGTCGATACATGAAGAGTTAAAAGTGGAGTGGTTTGAAAAGAATATGAAATATTTCAAATACTATGGTAGGGATATGGAGACGCTTTTTACGAAAACGAAAATAGCGCATAGTCGGCGTGTTTTTTGTAAACCAGAAGAAATGAAGAAAAAAATAATAATGAAAGATTTAGAGAATGGTTTCGAGTTATTTATCAAAAATGACGAAGTAAAGAATCGCGTCAATGATAGTGAACTAAAAATTCTCCAAAATATGTATTTATAGTGTATGTATTCGGTTTTATTCATAATAATATTTTATTTTTAAAATTATATTATGAGCGCTCCTACTATTATAAATGATCCTACTAAAAAAAGTATAGTAATTAATAAGTCATTTTTATCAGGAAGCGCTGGTTCAAGTTCATCGCATGCTCAAAATAAAAAATCAAAAAAAAACACACGTAACTTGTCAGAGGAAATTATTAAACCGAACAAGTTGAAAAAAATGTTACTTGATAAAATAAATGCAAAGCGAAAGGCTGAACATAGTTCACCTGATAGTTCTCTTAGTAGCAGTAGCAATAACATCAATACTTTAGACATATCAAAAGAGACCAAAATATTTAGTAGTGAATTTAAAAAGTCTCTTGATTTTTTAGATAGTTATATTGGTCAAAAAAAGACTGATAGGTATAACCAAAAAACGAAAACATTAAAAAAGCAGAATCCGTCCTCCCCATCTACTAGTTTGAATAATGATATTTTAAAATCTTTGCATAGTAATAATATTACACCGAATACACATGCTTCCCGTTCCCCAAATAATATCAATCAGTCTCTTCCGCCACAGGGATACATTACGCAACCTATTCAGCACCAGCACCAGCATCTGCACCAACACCAACAAGCAACACAACAACACATTCCCGCGCCCGCGCCCGCACCCCTGCATCGTCAACAACAGACACCTATTTTTCAAAAAATAGAACTACAAATCCCTAATAAACCCCAGCACAGTATACCGCCAAATATACTACCGAATACGGTGCCGAAGATAAATCTTGCGATTGGTAAACCTGGGAATTCGACATTTGTTTATACCGAGTTACCACCCGAGTTACAGAATTTTACGCCTCCTGTGTATAATATTTCGTCAGTGGCGGAAGGACCTATGACGTTAGAAACGCTTCCTCAGTTACCTCAGTTACCTCAGTTACCTCAGTTAGATGCATATAATAAACCTATAGGTGATATAGATTCGAGAGATAATAGGAAAATAGACGTAAATAATAATAATTCGGAACTACTCGATATAGCAACAAGTATGGAAAATGATGCAGATTCGATGAATATGATAGATTCAAGTAGTACGTCATTATTTCCTACATCAACGACATTTTCTCCTATAAAATTGTCGGATGATGCTCCATATGGTTGTTTAAAAGATGGGAAGAAGCCTACTTTTAGAATGTATAACAAAACAATTAAAAATAATACTAGATTTTCCGTTGACGACGAAAGTAACCAAGATAGTACGTACTCTGAAAGGCAAACAAAGCTGAAAGATTTGAAAAATAGACATAATAAAAAGGCATCGACAATATCTCAAAATGGGAATGCGGAAAACGAAAATGCGGAAAACGAAAACGGCGAATCCGATAGTAACGAAAATAGGAACAGTCATAGTTTGAGAAAAACTAAAATAAGAAGACGTTTAAGAAAAACAATAACTAAAAAATTTAAATTAGGGAAACAGGCGGGTAATGTTGTAGGTGTGTGGATAAAAAATAATGATACTCGTAAAAATATACAAAAAGAGCAAGGGTTGTTGAAAAGTAAGCAATTAGGAGAAGTAAAAAAATACCTAGTCGAGAAAAATCTTATAAAAATAGGCTCTACAGCTCCACCAGGTGTGATACGTAATATATACGAAGCATCTATGTTATCGGGTGAAGTAGAGAATATAGGAAAGGGAGTTGGGCTTCATAACTTTTTAGAAGATAAAAAGGCGTGGTAGCATATAAATTATTATTGCATCAATAAATTGGAATATTTGCGAGTAATTTGCCCGTTTCTACTCCTTTAAAGCTATTTCCGTATTTATTAAGAGGCGGCGAGACGATTCCGATACCCATAACTCCGGGTATAACAATCATGATAACGCCGCCTACACCACTTTTAGCAGGGAAGTGTGTTGATTCCCACCATTGCTCGGATTCATTATATAACCCATGTTGAGCCATGTGGTCAACAATATATTCTACTTTTTCTTCATTTACTAGTTTCTTATGTGTTATTGGATTTGTACCATTGTTTGCCAATGTTGCAGCCATTACTGCTATGTCTTTACTAGTAACCATTACCGAACACTGCTTTGTATATGACTTCAGCACGGTTTGCGGATCCCCATAAAAACGGCGATATGAAACAAGTTTATCAATAAGCAATTGATTATGGTGGCTCGTTTTATATTCGGATAAATAAAGATGTTCGTTGACTTTAAGTGTTCTTCCCGCAAAATCCTCCATATTTTCTAAAATAATTTTATTCATTGCTTTTTCATTCATATCGTTAGTTTTCGTTTTATCATATAATAAACTTGTTGTTGCCATTGCTCCTGCATTCACAAATGAATTAATTGTATGGTTTTTTATCTCTAGTACATCTTTTATGGAGTTGAACTCGCGTTTCTCATCCTTGTCACCTACACGCGAAATAAGTTTTTTTATACTATACATGTTTAAAGCTAGAGCAAGTGTAAACACTTTTGATGTCGACTCTATTCCCACTTCTGTTCGATAATCACCGAAATTCATTATTTCTCCCTTTACATTACAAACCGAAATTGCGTATATATTTGGGTTAACTATTTGCAAGTCGGGGATGTAGTCAGCATTTTTACCTTTTTGTTTCATGCTTTTAATCTTTTTGTATATGTTTTCTACATCTTCATATTTGAAAGACATATTACTTATAGTACTTATACTATATATGTATAAAATAGTATTTCGATGAAATATGTTTGTTTTTATAAATATCAATTTTGAATTATAGATTTGAATTTCGATTAATCTCACGCATCTGTAATGACACACCTTTTTCATGAGGTCGATAGGTTCTCAAGGATGAACTTTGTCAGAGAGAATCATACAATCATCAAATCATAGTATGTTACAGATGCGTGAGATTAATCGAAATTCAAATCTATAATTCGAAATTGAATATATTACACAGCGTGTGAGCATACATCGGCATATATTATATATCAAACATAGTTAAAGACTTATTGAGTACCTTATATATCAACAAATATACAAATTAAAAGAACAGAAAAGGTTATTCTTTATAGATACGCATACAGACAGATATACGCAAAATGTCTTTAATCACCACATACTTGAAATTAACAAAAGAGTATTCTGATAAATATGGAGAGAAAACCGTCATTTTAATGATGGTGGGTTCTTTTTATGAAATTTACGGTGAAAAAACTAGCAACATTGACGGTTCATTTTTGATTATAGGTAGCAAAATAGAAGAAATATCTAAACTATGCGACTTAACAATTGCGCAAAAAACCACGCAATATGTCATGGCTGGATTTACATATACAAAAATAGATAAATATTTAAAAAAGCTGCAAGATGCTGGTTATACGGCTGTCGTAATAACGCAAGACCCGAATAATCCAAGCAATCGAAACGTAGAAGGAATATATTCTCCGGGTACATTCTTTAATCCTGAATCCACGGAAATATCAAACAACTCTATGTGTATATGGATTGAACAGGTATCCTATATGAAAAACAAGTCGATTGTTGTTGGGATAGCAAATGTTGATATATATACGGGACGTGTTACTATTTTCGAGTATAACGCGGAAGATAAACACAACCCAACTACATATGATGAACTTGAAAGATATATTTCCACGTATAAACCGAGTGAGATTATTATGATTACTAATTTTGGCGAAAAAATACTAGACGATATTATAAATTATACTGGGATTTTGTGTAAGAATATACACAAGGTTATACTAACGTCAGTAACCGAACCTTTGTCATTACAGTCATCAAATTATTTGGTAGAGAGTGCGCGAAAATGCGAAAAACAAACATACCAAAAAGAAATATTGAATAAATTTTATAAATTCAATATTATTGCATCATTTATAGAATATACAACACATTACGAATATGCCACCCAGGCTTTTATTTTCTTACTACAGTTTCTTTATGAACATAACCCAAACCTAGTAAATAAAATACGCGAACCGGTTGTTGATAACAAAAGCGAACGCGTTATATTAGCAAATCATTCGCTAAAACAATTAAATATTATAGACGACGATAGTTATAATGGAAAATATTCATCTGTCTCTAAATTTTTAAATAATTGCATTACGCCGATGGGGTCAAGGAAATTCAAAAATAAAATTCTCAACCCGATTTTTGATTGTGACAAGTTAAATAAAGAATATGATATTACTGACTATATTATAAATAAACGTGGTGATACGCTTATAACAGAGTGGCGTACAAATATGGGAGAACTAAAGGACATTGAAAAATTACACAGACAAATTATTCATAATAAAGTTACCCCTAGAAGTGTGTTTCATTTGTATAATAATTTAACTACTATCTATTCAATGTATGAAAAAATGAAAAGTGATACTACGATAATGGCGTATATATCGTCAGAGCTTGAAAATAAGAAAGATAGTTATGGACTACAGGGAATACCTATACCGGATATATCCGAGTTATGCAAAAAACTTCAATCCTATATTGAGACACATCTTGTATTGGAAAAATGCTTTACTATTGATAACCTTAATTTCGAGGAAAATTTCATTCGCCCTTCGATTAGTGAAACATTAGATAACATTGTATATGATTACGAAAACTCATATATAGAACTACAGACGATTCAGAGTTATTTTTGCGACGTAGTATCATCTTGTGAGAAAGCTTCAAAAACCGAAAAAAAATATGAATATGTGAAAATACACGATACGGAAAAAATGGGGTATAGTCTAGTAACAACAAAACGCAGGGCAAAGTTGCTCGAAGAACAGTTAAAAAAACAATTGAAGTCCGCTGCAAAAACCGAAGTACCTATACAATACGAAACGTATAAAAAGGAGTCAAACACTATACGTGTAGAATTGTCCGGAATAACATATCCAGTTGCAACAGGAAGCAATTCATCCATTCAATCTACGCAAATTGACAAAATATGTAGTACAATCATAAAATCAAAACAAAAAATGCGCATTGTTATAGAAAACATTTTTACTGAGTTTATTAAAAATATACAAAACAACTTTGAAACAGATATTCAGATTATAGTTGATATGGTAACTATGATTGATGTTGTACAAAATCAGGTATATGTTGCATTGAAAAATAAATACTGCAAACCGGTTATAAAAAAACAGGCGAACACTAAGGCGAACACGAGCGACGACTCGTTTGTAAATGCGCGCGACTTGAGACACTGTCTTATTGAACACATTAATACGAATGAGTTATATGTAACAAATGATATTGAACTGGGAAATAACACAGAACAAAATGGAATACTACTTTATGGGACAAACGCAGTAGGAAAGACGAGTTTAATACGAGCACTTGGGATAGCTATTATAATGGCACAAGCGGGGTTATATGTACCGTGCTCTTCATTTGAATATATACCGTATAAAAGTATATTTACGAGAATTTTGGGGAATGATAATCTTTTTAAAGGGCTTTCGACATTTATGGTGGAGATGTCTGAACTACGTGTTATTTTGAAGTCGGCAAATAATTATGGACTTATTTTAGGAGACGAGTTATGCTCGGGAACGGAAATGGATTCGGCGATTAGTATTTTTGTAGCAGGTCTTAAAAAATTGCATGATGCAAAATGCTCTTTTATATTTGCGACACATATGCACGAGATTAATAAATACGAAGAAGTCGAAGCAATGGATAGGTTATCGATGAAACATTTAGAAGTGACGTATAATAAAGAAAGGGACGTTTTAGTATATGATAGAAAGTTGAAAGATGGTCCGGGTTTTAGTATGTATGGATTAGAGGTATGTAGGTCTCTTCATTTGCCGGAAGACTTTTTAAAATATGCGAATGAAATCAGACTGAAATACAGAAATAACGACCAGAGTATTCTTTCAGGGAAACCGAGCAAATATAATGCCAAAAAAATAAGAAATATGTGTGAAATGTGTAATAACGAGATGGGAACGGAGATACATCACCTTCAGCATCAAAAAAACGCAGACCAGCGCAACTTTATAGGACACTTCCACAAAAATCATGTAGCAAATTTAGTATCTATTTGTGAAAAATGTCATGATGTAATTCACTCAAATGAAGAACAGCATCGTAAAGTAATGACGTCTAGTGGACCAATTATTATTAAAATGTGAAATGTGAAAATGTGAAAATGTGAAATATTTAAGTATATTAACTATATATATTGCAGTATTTTATATATATAGTTACTATAAACACAATAATATAAATGAGTAGTCCAGCAAAGATGCAAACAGTAGGTGAAGCGACGAGTTCGGTTACAAACGTTTTTAAATCCACATTTGGTAGTTTAGCAAGTTCTTTAAATCTTTCACAATTAAGAGATTCATTTTATCAGAATATTATCTATATTATAATCGTTATTATTATTTTAGTAGGTATATTAGTGTATATACAGATGGTGGGAACGACGCACACAAACCCTTTGAATCTTCCACCCTCAAAAGAAATTAAAAAAATAGAAATTCAAAAAGTAGTAGAAGGTTTTGATATGGAGCAAAATGGTGGAATAGAAGAGTTTGCTTCGAATATAAATACGGTAGAAGCTGCTGACGGAGGAAGTGGAAACTTATATAGTAGTGCATATGATGGTGCATATGATGGTGCATACGAACAGCAATATGAAACAGTTCATGGAGGGAATGATATATCAGATTTATCTACTGATTTGTTTCATAGCGATGAACCAAAAAATAATAGAAGGCGTTCACAAAATTAGGCGATTACACATATTACATATTACACATATTACATATTACACATATTACATATTAGATAAAATTGATTTATAAAAATCTATATAATACATATATAAAAACAGTCTATACATTCAAAGAACAGAAAAATGATTATCCCCATCAAATGCTTCACATGTGGAAAAGTCATCGGTGACAAGTATCGTTACTATTTATCGGAAGTAAAAAAAACAAAGATTGAGAAAGATATGAAGAATGACAAGGTTATATATTTAACACAAGAATTTGTAGATAAAACTCCAGAAGGTTATGTTTTAGACAAAATAGGGTTCAATAAAATGTGTTGCCGTCGTCACTTTCTTACTCACGTTGACATTGAGTAATTACACGCATGACCAAATACCCAATATCGAATATCGAATACCAAATATCGAATATTAAGTAAAAATAATGTGCGTTTTTTATAATATATATTTTTTTCATTTATAATATATATTTTTCCCATTTCCAATAATATATTATCGTACTATTATATAGTATAATAATATAACATGGGTTCTTATTCTTATAGAAAACATAAAAAATCAAAACATAGTAAAAAAAGTAAACACCATATGCGAAGAAAAATGCGAAAAACGCGAAAAATGGGTGGAGGTAGTACCGCGTGTGGAATACCTGGTTGCCGGTCTGATGCTACGACCGCCGGTGGTACACATATGTTACATACACCACTTGCAGTTGGCGGACAAAATGGCGGAGGCGGTCAAGTATGTAGTCAAAATCCGTACCAGTTTCAGCAAGCAGGCGGGAGAAAAGGAATGAAAAAACATATGAAACGCGGGAGACATATGAAAGGCGGTGAGGGAAGTTTCTGGAATTTTGCAAAATTTTGGAACTCTGGTAATCCTGGTCTGGGTGGTAATGTCATACCATTATCCGATAAGGGTATTTCGCCATCAGGAATAGGTTCACCTGTATCAACTGCAGCAAATCGACCCATGCCACCTATTCAGCCATGGCCGGCACAGAAGTTAATTCTTCCTCACGACTACACGATACGCGGAGGACAGACGGGCGGTGGCAAACGCACAAGAAAAGGAAACGTAAAAGGAAAAGGAAATAGTAGAAGAAGGGGTAGAGGACTAAAAGGCGGTAACATTATAGACGATATACAAACTATTGGTCGCGATATTGTATATAGAATGGGTTCTGCAGTAAATGGCGTTAGTGGATACGATAATAGTGTATATAACGTAAATCCAAATCCTACATTTCAATTTCCACGTGGTTTAGGAAATGTAACAACGGGGGCGTCTTCCTATAACTCATTGAATTTACAAGATATATACAATAAATCATACGCAGATGCTTCTTTGAAATAGTCATTTCAAATATAAAAAACGAATATAAACGAATATAAACGAATATAAAAATATTATTTTCAATATTTTTATTTTCCCAAAAATAACATATCATAACATAATATAAAATAGTGTAAAATGATTTTCAACTTTTTGTCTAATTTATGCACTCCAGCAAAACTATACTTTATTATTAGCATGATATTACTTGCAGTGTCTTTATATTATGATATAACAAGGAATGATAAAGATAAAATATGTTTAGGAAATTTAAGCTGTAAAATAGAAAGCAAACCCGTTTTTTATGTATTAAATATATTATTTATTTTAGTATGGGCATTCATTCTTAACTTATTGTGTAGTTTTGGGTGGTCAAAATTATCATGGTTTTTATTTTTGTTTCCTTATATATTATTGGGTATTGCCTTTTTAATAATTGCCGGAATAGTAATTACTGTAGCTAGAAATAGTAAAAAATAAAAATGCAGTAGGCAATATTAAAATGCAACTATAATAAAATTTTATAATAATAAATTACTATAAAATTTGAATATGAATATGAATTTGAATTTGAATATGAATATAAATGTAAAAAGTATAAAAAATACTAATGATATAATATAATATATAATATTATAATTTAAGCTTCAGGAATGAATCAAGAGTTAGCATGGCAGATAATAGATAAATATTTTGACGACAATCCAAATATTTTAGTTCAGCATCATTTAGAATCTTATAATGACTTTATGACAACTGGAATAAAAAGAATCCTCAAAGAAAAAAACCCAATCGTCCTGCAAAAAGAAGAAGACGTATCCAAAAATATTTTCAAATTAAGATGCGAACTATTTATTGGAGGAAAGAGGGGTAACAGAATATACTACGGAAAACCGGTTATATATGATGACGAAAATAACGGTTTAGTAAAAAGGTCTCATTTTATGTATCCAAATGAGGCGAGATTGAGGAATATGACATATGGAACCACGATTCATTATGATATAGAGGTTGATTTTATAATGCGCGACTCCGAAAATAATGTAATAGTTGAAACGGCGGTATTAGAAAAAATATTTCTAGGCAGGTTTCCAATTATGCTTCAATCGGAGTTATGTATTTTAAACGGTCTTAATCCTTCGGTTCGGTTCAATATGGGCGAGTGTCGCAATGACTATGGCGGATATTTTATTATCGACGGGAAAGAAAAATTCATTATTTCGCAGGAAAAATTTGCAGATAATATGCTTTATATTAGGGAGTATGATGACGAAGGTGAGCTATATAGTCACTCCGCCGATATACGTACAGTATCCGAAGACGCATCGAAACCAGAGCGAACCATGTCCGTGCGAGTCATTGCACCAGGTGCGCGATACACGAATGGACAAATCGTAGTTCTAATTCCGAATGTTCGTAAACCTATTCCCCTTTTTATTGTCATGAGGGCGTTGGGTGTTTTGTCGGATAAAGACATTATAGAGCATTGTTTATTAGACTTGGACAAAAACGAAAGTATGATAGACCTTTTTATTCCGTCTATTCACGATGCAAGCAGAATTTTCACACAAGAGGTGGCGTTAAAATTTATATCTACTTTTACAAAGTCAAAAACGGTTTCCCATGTACACGACATTTTAATGAACTATTTTTTGCCTCAACTGGGGGAACTAAATTATATAAATAAAGCCTACTATTTAGGATACATTGTTTATAAGCTACTGCTAGTATATACAAAAGTCGAAAAACCGACCGACCGCGATAATTTCAAGTTTAAACGTGTCGACTCGCCTGGTCGTCTTTTATACGACTTATTTAAAGAATACTATTCTCTTCAACAAGCAAATATTCGTCTAGCAATTGACCGCGAGTACTATGGTAACACATCCAGATACAACGCCGTAAGCACATTTCCTTCACTCATTTTGCTAAATAAAAATGAGATTTTTCAAGACCGCGTCGTAGAGTCGGGGTTTAAAAAGGCATTTAAGGGGAACTGGGGTTCCGTAGAACATACCAAAAAAATCGGCGTTGTCCAGGATGCCAACCGACTTTCATATAATTCGTTTATTTCGGGATTCCGTAAAATAAATTTGCCGATGGACTCGTCTTCAAAGTCGATTAAACCGCGTCTATTGCATAGTTCGCAATGGGGTATAATCGACCCTGTAGATACACCGGATGGTGCAAATTGCGGGTTACACAAAAACATGACACTAATGTGCCACATTACCACCGGATTCTCCGGACAACCCATGATAAAATGGATGCGAGATATAATAGGCATGAAACTATTAGAGGAATGCCCTAGAAAATACTTGTTTAGTGCTACGAAAGTGTTTATAAACGGTGCATGGGTGGGTGTATTGTCGAATCCCGACGAGGTAAATATACAAATAAAAACGTATAGAAGATTTGGGCTAATATCGCCGTTTATAAGTTCGCACTGGGAAATACAAAACAATGAGATGTACATTTTTACAGATGGTGGTAGGTTATGCAGACCTTTACTATATTATGATACAATTGATATGCGATATGCTTTTGAAAGGAAAGAAATATTGTCGGCTTTACAGAGCGGCAACTTCACCTGGAAAAGTTTGGTGGTTAGTATGAATGAAAAACTAGTAGAAGGGTATACGATGGACTCGCCGAGAATATATACGCCGATGATGCTATATGGCGTAGATACAATTTTGAATATTCAGCGAAGCAAGACACCGTCCGTTATTGAATATGTAGATACGGCGGAAGAAGAGTCGCTCTTAATTACATTGTCGTATACTGCGCGCGATAAACCATACACGCATATTGAAATTCATCCGTCTATATTATACGGATTTATGGGGAATCAAATTGTGTTTCCGGAAAATAATCCCTTGCCGAGGAATGCATTTGCGTGCGGACAAGCAAAACAAGCGGTTTCTTTATATAGTACAAACTTTTTTTCACGCATCGACAAGATGGGAGTGATGTTAAACTATGGACAAATACCATTGGTTAAAAGTCGCTACTTAAAACACATAAATAATGAAGAGCATCCGTGTGGTGAAAATGTAATTGTAGCAATCATGTGCTATTCGGGCTACAACGTAGAGGACTCCATTTTATTCAACGAAGGTTCGGTAAAACGCGGAATGTTTCGAACAACGTATTTCAATAGTTATGAAACACGCGAAGAGTCAAGCAAAAACAAAGGTCTTGGTGTTGACTCGCATATTGTAAATATCGAAAGCGAGAAAAATGTAATCGGATTAAAGCCGGGATACGAGTATAATCACCTCGACATGTATGGTATGATAAAAGAAAATACCGAATTAAATGACAAAATTGTATTAATCGGCAAAGTGAAAACGAATGTAGATAATCCGGAAAAACCCATCGACGAATCCGTATTTCCTAAAAAAGGACAACTTGGGTTTGTCGACAAAACGTTTATTACCGAAAGCGAAGAGGGTGCGCGGTTGGCAAAAGTGCGTATTCGCGAAGAAAGAATGCCCAGTATAGGAGACAAATTTGCTTCAAGGGCGGGGCAAAAAGGAACCGTCGGTGTTTTAATACGCGAGCAAGATATGCCCTTCACGTCGGATGGTATACGCCCGGATATTATTATCAACCCACATGCGATACCGTCGCGCATGACGATTGGACAGTTGGTTGAGACACTGGTTGGGAAAGCGTGCTCTTTATATGGTGCATTTGGAGACTGTACAGCGTTTTTAAATACGGGACCGAAAGAAAAACAGTATGGTAAGTTGCTTGTAAACGAGGGGTTTCATTCAAGTGGTACGCAAATATTATATAATGGAATGACTGGTGAACAAATACAGTCGGATATATATGTTGGTCCTACCTATTATATGCGTTTGAAACATATGGTAAAAGATAAGATTAACTATCGTGCTAGAGGACCAAGGACGCTTCTTACGCGCCAAACCGTGCAAGGTAGAGCAAATGATGGTGGTTTGCGTGTAGGTGAAATGGAACGTGACGGGATAATAGGACACGGTATTAGTCATTTTCTACAGGAGTCTATGATGGTTCGTGGCGACGAGTATTTTATGGCGATATGCAACAAGACGGGAACGATTGCGATTTATAATAGTATGCGCGACCTTTTTGTTAGCCCTATGGCAGATGGTCCGATAAAGTTTACTGGAAATTTATTGAGCGATATGAACATTGATAAAATAACGAGATTTGGTAGGTCGTTTAGTATTATTCGTATTCCGTACTCATTCAAACTACTGATGCAGGAGTTGTTGACGATGAATGTTTCGATGCGAATTATAACAGAAGATAATATAGACCAACTTGAGAGCATGTCGTACTCTAAGACGATTCATAATCTTATGTTTGATAACACGCCACAAACAACGGATGTTATTTCTAGTGTAATTGAAGCGAATAAAGAAAGAAGTTCGACTGGATATGTGGTAAGTAGGAGTGAGCGAAAGTCTGAGCTGGAAAAGAGACAAGAGAATACGAATGCTATTTTGTTGGATAATCAAAAGGCGCAAGAAAAGATGCTTAAAGATATTGAGAATCTCGGGTGGAGACTCGAAAGCCGCGAGTTAATAGAAGGGTCTCAAGGAGAAGGTTCGTCAAAGAGGTACAAGTATGTATTTGCATCTTTAATTTTGGACGAGCGCGGTTCTCCTACCGAATTATGGGATGGTCCATCTGGTGGATATGGACAGTTTCCAAATACGTATCCTGTTGGTTGGGCGGAGAAAGACTTGGTATATCCGAATGGAGAAAAAATACCGGATGAAATTATGGCGAATGAATTGGCTAGAAATCAGACACCAAATAACTGGCTAAGCTCGTATGTAAATATATCGCAAGAGTTTCAGAAGGTAATGTATCGGAAGAAAGTGATGGAAGAAGCAAAACAACGCGCCGAACAAGGTATTGAAGAAGGTGCTCTATCGCCGGTTTATATTCCTGGTTCTCCTGAATATACAGCATCCAGCCCTGTTTATGGAAGTTCGCCGATGGCGGCAGCGCAACAACCCTCGCGGTTTGGAACAGTTGCCAATTTTGCGCAATATACGCCGTCGTCTCCGCAATATTCATCCATTATGAGCCCTGATGGTTCTCCGGTTGTTTTAACTGGTTCACCGACGGGTGTTGTAGTCCCTTCTAATCCATTACAAGCGGTAATGCCTGTGGGAATACAAGGAGGACCAGCACAACCTGCGGGACAAGGAGTCTTAGCTGTTACTCCGGAAATCCCCAAAGAAGGCGATAAAGGTGAAGGACAAGGTAAAAAAACAGTAATGGTTAATCTTGGTCAACAACCTCAATGAAATAACGAAATAACAACCTCAATTAAATAACGATAATAACGAATTACGAATTTAATAAAACAATAATAAAATTGAATTAAAATTATTGTTTTGTAATATAAATATAAGAAAGAAATAACAGCGAAAAAGAATAAGTAACCAAATGTCTTCAGCACAACAACAAAAAACATCGAGTGGATTAATAACAATGATTCACAAATCAAGAAAAACAGTTCTCGAATTATTAAGAGAACAAAAATACGATACATCGGAATATGAGGATTTTGGAGTGAGCGAAGTTCACGCAATGTATACAAATAAAGATGTTCCAAAGCAGTTGGATATGATTTTGACAACCAACGAAGGACCATTCAAACAAAAAAGCGTATATGTAAAGTTTCATTTAGGGAAGACGCTGCGAGTCGAAAATATACAAGACTACGTAGACGATTTGTTCAATATAGAAAATGTGTTGGATAAAAAAACTGATACACTTATAATAATAATAAAACAGGATATGAATCAAACCTTAATGAATATATTAAATGAATTTTGGGATAGACACAAAATATTTATTATACTATTTAGTTTAGAAAGATTACAGTTTAACATTCTAGAACATCAATATGTCCCCAAGCACGTTATTCTAACCGAGGATGAAAAGAAAGAGATGATTAAAAGATACAATATTTTAGATGTAAAAAAATTACCTGATATTTCTCGATTTGATCCGGTTGCACAAGCAATTGGAATGAGACCGGGGGACATTTGCCGCATAGAACGACCGAGCAAAACATCAATTATTTCAAATTACTACAGGTATTGTACACAAACAATGTTATAAGTGACGGCTCAGTAGAGTAGTGTAGACTAGATTATAGTATACTCTGGTTATAATTATTTTTTCCTTGTAACTATTTTCCATTTTTGTATCATAATATATGTTTATGATTTTGACATTTGTTTTTATAAAATAATATTTTATTATGATATTATAGATATCACATATTATAGATATGGCAGAAATAATAAAATATTATTCAAATTATCTTAATAATTTAAACAAGAAATACGACGAATATACGAAAAATTATATAAGAGACTTTGTAGAGTTTAAAATACCAGTATTTAGTTGTAGTTTAAAAAGAAATGATTTAAACTCGGTTGATTGTATTAATAACTTTTCAAATAATAATGCTTTTGTAAATACGCAAAAACAACTAGAAGATTTAAATGAGGAGTATTTAAATATAACAAAAGAGTTAAAGGGAATGTTTATAGAACAGTCCAAATATGTAGATAGCATCCAAAAAAAAGTAGATGAACTTAATGATGAAAATAAAGAATTATTAAGTGCAGCGTCAACCATAGAAGATACTACTTCGACATCAAAGCCATTTTTTCATAATGAACGTTTACTGTACTATCGTTCTTTGATTTATGGTATATCGGTAGTTATTGGTATTATTTTCCTCTTATATATGCTGCAAGCTACGCCATTTATTGAAGTTGCATCAAGTGTTGCTACAAATACTAAGAATCTTGCAGAAAATGCAGCAAAGGGTGCAAAAGGATTAGTAGAAAATGCCAATACTCAAAATCCAGATGGAACAGAGTCTAACAATATGGTTCGAAATATTATGATTTTTGTATTAATAAGTGCTGTTATAGTTTCTGTGTTTTATTTTGTAATCTATGTATTAAGAAAAGTAAACCCGCCAGTAGAAAAGACGAATACTGAAAAAGAGATAAAGAGGATTGCAGATAGCTGTTTAAGAGATAAGAGCGACTCGTGGGTTAATACACAGTTGGAAAAAGTTAAGAAATTTTTAACAAACAAATAAACTTATGAATACTGGAATACTGGAATATTGGAATATTGGAACATTATAAACAGTATTAGTAATATTAGTAATATTAGTAATATTATTATTAGTAATATTAGTAATATCAAGATTATAAAAATACATTTTCTATTTATATGTTATAAATAATTATTTTAAAATGGAACTATTAAACATGTTTAGTGATTTAGTGCCTAATTCTAATAATGGATACAAACAACAATCGTACACAGACCCTGCCATTTTACAGGGCGCAGAGTTTCTACAAAATGAAGATAAAGTAAATAAAGAAGTAGGTAGAAATTTGGATTTAAACATGGTGTCATATTCGAATGGTTCGGAAAGTGCGATGGTTCAATCAGCTGGAGTATTAAATAATGAAGATGAAATAGAGGGGTTTCAAGAAACAATGGATGGAGCAGGAGCTGCTACAAAATACTATAATGACCTCAAGGCTCAGTATAAAATTGCATTAGATATGTTTAATGCAGCTATTCATGAAGCTAAAAACACACAAGGAAAAGGTATAATACCAATAACACCAGGTGTGAATGAAACCCCAGAACAGACAGCAAAAAGATTAGCTGCAGACAAGTTAGCAAGAGAAGATTTGAGAAATAGGTTGCATAATCTATCGTCACAAATGGCAAATGTTTCTGCACAGATGATGTCGAATGTAAAAGATAATACAGGCAAGGATTTTTCATCCTATAATAAAATGCAAAAAGAGATAGACAATGTTCAGCGGCGAATTATCGAGATAGACGCAATAATGAAAAAAAATAGTTCAAGAGCTACTCATGATATTGATACATCTCTTGCAAAAAAACACGAAACATCATTACTTACAAAACAGAGGTATTATGTTTATATTATATGGTTCATTATATTGGCTATTATTTTATATATTACAATAACTAATTTAATTGACCCTGAGTCATCATTTAGTGTATTATTAGTAACTCTTTTGTTATTAATATGTTTATTTTTATATTTCATGTATAGTCAATGGAACGTGGAGTGGTATGACTTAAAATATAAGCTGAAAAATTTAGACTTTGGTCTTCCCGAAATCCCCAAAATAGATTTCAATCCACTTGTGTCAATTAAATATACATCCTAATTTGTTATTTATTATTTGTTATTTGTTATAACTGTCGTTATTTGATATAACAAATATTTTTATCTGAGTATAATTATATTTAAGAAAATAAAAATATAATTATAATTAAAAATAAATGTATAATAGCAAAAGTATAAATGATGGAAAACAGTTTATAGACCAGGCAAATACGCGAACTAGTAAAACATCTAATAAATTTAAAAGTAACAAATATAAAAATAAAAATAATAAAAATTTTATATTAGAAGATGATTATGAAATTATTGAAGGCTTTGAGGTAGATGACGCGGCTTTAATAAAAAAAAATAATGACGAAACTGCTGCTGTGAGGACAAATATATCAGGATATAATTCTTCTATGACAGATTTAAATAGGGTTCAAAGAAATATTACTAACCAGGCAAGGATTTTTTTAGATATTAACAAAAAAAGCGACGATACAACTCTAAGAAACAAAGATGTACAAATTGACAACGGTAGTTTTGGTCGCGTAAACAATGCAGGTTTATTTCAACTATATCCAGCTGGTGCTACCAAATGTGGTATTCCAGCTATTCCCAAAAAGGTGGGTTTTGACTTATCCGGTAAATCATCGAACGACTATTCGGTATTAGAAGATGCTAATGGAAACCTTGCACTTTACGGAACTTCACTGACGGCAGGACCTAGTGGAGCATTTCCTTGTACCGATTATGCAGGAACAAATTTGTATGTATCGAAACCTATAGATTTTAACTATGATACCAACATGGTATATGTGGGTGTATATGACCAAGCCGCGGCGAATGTAGGTGGTTTATCCATGCAAGTAGATTTGGCTAACTCTACAGTGAAACAGTGCGTAACGAGGGCGATGGACAACGGTATGTCTTACGCCTCGCTTTCAAATTATAACCCTACAACCAAAACAGGGCAATGTTATATTGGAAATACTTTGCTTAATGGTGGAAGTTCTAATGCTTTTAGAACTATTACACGAGCAACTATTTTTACAACCATTCCGTCACACGATAAACTAAGCTTTGCTGCTGATGGTGGAATCTACTCAGGAACAGGAACAGATGCGAGTCTTTTTGCAACTCCGTTAGTCACCGCCGTGGGTACCACAAAAGTTCCCATCTCTATTCTAAGTCCGCAGTATGGCGGAACCGTTAACGAACTTACCGCTAGTTATGCTTATGAACAAGGGTGGGGTAACTGGGAAAATTTGAAAATATTTAACGGTTCTCCTATTGGAACGCCGGGAGTAAGTTTAAATACAACTAGACAATATAGTTACTGGCATCCTGTTTTAAGAACGTATAGTTATCAATGGTACGGACAAACATATACCTATCAACAATACGATTGGGAGATTCGTACACATACAGATACTGTCACCTGGCATGGTGCGGGATATGTATATATTAGATATAGATGTGGTAAAAAAGATATGACACCTACATCAAGACGAGTAAATTTAGGAGAAGGTTTTAGTATAGGTTGTTGGGAACTATACGAACAATATCCGTCATTTTCTATGAGGCTATCTGATGACGGGGAAATAACAATCGTAAACAATAGAAATCCGAATGATATTCTTTATAGAAATATGAATCAAATATCGGATCAAAAGGAAACACAAATGGTCTCGATTGCAGGTGCAAATAAAACAATGATGCCATGGGCTGACCGTCCCGATTGGGTGAATGGTAGTATTAATCGTGGTGGGTTATTGACTTCTTATTCGATGAATCCGTCGACGCTAGTAAATGGACAATATATTTCATCGCCGACGGGGAAGTGTAGGTTAATTTTTAACAAGTCAGTCGGTAGTAGTGGGGCATTAGTATTAGAGTATTCTGTTTATAATGTATCGCAAACACAAGGCGCGACAACTGGTACAGATAAAGATAACAACTTAATTGGAAACGGGGGTAACTATTCACAGTATTATTTGACTAAAGTGGACAAACCGAACATAAAAGGGAAAATGGCTTATATTGATATAAATAGTGGGTTACATGAATATCCTGCTACCATGACAGAGTTTGATAATGACTATTTTCAAATGAAAGATTTTCACCCTTACTCTCTATCAGGAACAGTAGATGCAACATCTAGAAAAGAAGATGCATGTAGAACAGCATGTAATAACGACCCTTTGTGTGCTGGGTATACATATACCAATTCTGTTTGTAAAAGATATATAGGGACGGACATATATCCAAAGGGAAATCGAATACTAGATGAAGGGAAAGTAACGCATATTAGAAAGAAGAAAATAACTGCTAATACTTCGAATACTAGTCATTTTACTTGCAACAAGTTTGTTAATGATGTAGACAGTGCTGTATATACTTCTTATCCGGAGACTATTAATATGACGACAGAGCAAAAATGCGCATTAGGGTTAATATTAGACCCGCGTATGGCTGAATTACAAACTAAAAATGTTGCTGCTGTTAATAAAGGAAAAGAAATAAAAGGTTCTATAAACGGTATTTATACAAATCAGAATGAATTAAAAGAAACAATTAACAAAAAATCAGAAGAGATAGAATACGGAATTTCTAGACAAGAATCAGTTAAAAAACAAATAGATAAATTCGACGATTCAAATATTACAAATACAGCAACTGTTACAGATACGGAGTTGCTTCTTGTTAGTGACAATTACAGTTATGTTTTGTGGAGTATAGTGACAGTAGTGGCTGGTATTGTTGCAATTAAGTCGTTTAGAACTACATTAGATTGAATAGGAATAAGAATAGGAATAAGAATAGGAATAAGAATAGGAATAAGAATAGGAATAAGAATAGGAATAAGAATAGGAATATAGAGTTTGACTTATACAACGAAATAATATTACTAAAAATATAACTAATATTATTTAATTATTTAATTATTTTATTATTTTATTGTAATATTGTATATTGTATATACATGTCATCGCTTGGAGCCGAATTGAAAACATATCAAGATGATTTTACAAAGAATTTAGATACACAGTTTACGAATATCACAGAACTGCAGGATGTACAAAAAAAATTATTCACTGATTTAGAAAAGTTGGCTGGTTCGCCAAATATTGCCGATCCTGGTATTCAAGTCCAAATTGCTGATAAATTTGCTCAAATCGATAACTTAACAAAATTGCGAACGAATATTTTCGAAACAATTAAGGCAAATTATGGTATTACTCAATCTGATTACAATATTCAAAGAAAATCGTATGCTCAACAACTCGTTGCGCTGAATATTATTGAAAATGATTTGACAAATACATCTAACCAGTTAAAAAAATCGATGACAATTCGAGATAATGCTGAAAGAATGGTTGGCGTGAATAATTATTATACGCGAAGATATGAGTCACATGCCGATATTATGAAACATATTATTTTTTACTGTGGTGTCATAATTCTTGCAATATTTTTGATGAAAATGGGAGTAGTTACAGACGAAATAGCGAGTTTAATTATTATTATTGCTCTTTGTATTGGTATTATAGTTGTTGGCAAAAAAGTGTACGATTTATCTAGACGCAATAATATTGATTACGACAAGTACAACTTCCCTTTTGACATAACAAAAGTACCAGATACTAGTAGAAACACTATTTCTAGAGAAACGGATAGAACGTTTGGACAAGGGGTGCTACTAGATGTATGTAAGGATATTAAAAAGGAATCATTTGTACCATTTCAGCTTAGAAATCCGAGTTGTAAGATAAAAAATATCGACGACGGAATGTCTCCTATCCCTTCAACGGATACATTATATAACTGTAACTCATCCTATAGCACTTTATAATACATTTACCAAAAATAAAAAATGGTATTTTAATTTGTAAATAAGTAAAATACTATTTGAAGAATAATATAACAATAATATAACAATAATATAACAATAATATAACAATGTCACAAGAAGCTGCCAAAGAAATAGCAAGAAATGTTGAAGAATCCAATAACAAAAATGCTTCTCAGCTTAAAGGAGGAATGGGTGGTAGTGGATGTTCACCCGAGTTAACAAAACAAGCGACAGGAACGATGGTTGCTGTTATGGGTGTCGTTGATAAAGTAAACAGAGCTTTAACGACAACGGGTAGTGGGATATTTAGCGATGATAGTTTACTGAAAATACATGAAAATGCAAAGAAGACGAACGACGCTGCACTGTTAAATGAATACATTGCAGAACAAAACTACACAATAAATAAATATGGAACGGGATCCGACAACTTATCAAAGGGGACAACCGAATATAATGAGTTATTAGTGAACCGATACACGGCACAAGGGACGAAAGATTTAGAGGAATTAAACAACAAGTATATTGAAGTAAATAACCTAATAATGGACCTAATAAAAGTAATACAGCAACAGAAACTTGCTGTTGAAAATATGCAAAAAGTAATGGAAAATTTAGAAGAAAAGAATGAAGAGTTATTAAGTATGATAAATGGAGGCAAAAGTGATTTGTACACGTATAATCGAAGGTCGATGTATCAAAACAAGTTAAAAGAAAGTGTCGAAAATTGGACTTTCATTCCGGTCGTAGTTTACTGGACTTTAGTTATTTTATGGGTATGTATTGTGATGTTATATTTGAAAAATGTAACATTTGTATCGGTGCTTATTCTTATTGGATTAATATTATATCCATATTTTTCGACTCCGATATTTTTGTGGATATTAGAAAAAATCCAGATGGTATGGAATTTTATATTTGCTGCTGTACATAATAGAGTTTCGGTATATTCTTAAAAAAAGCAAAGTAAAGCAAAAACATTTCCTAGTATATAAAGATTTTTATGGGTGTAAAAAATATAAATATATATACAATTATTTATATTTTTAATAAATGTAATTTTTGTAACTACTCGTCGTGAGCATTAGCTCTCCTCTTCTACTTCATCGTGACTATAAATAATAGAGATATTTTTCCAGCCCTTCGTTGTGTATTTTCCATATTTCTTGTCAAACACTTCATAAATTTCATTACCACGAGGCACATTTCGGTCATAGTGTTCGATATACCAAACTTTAAACGACTCATACATTTCAGTCTTCTTAACATAGTGTCCCTCAACTTTGCGTATCTTGTCGCGCACAAATTCATTGATGTAGTCCTGGCTGTTACGATAACTTTCACTGCTAGCAAGAACACCCGGAGTATCTTTCACCATACCGCCAGTTTGAAACGCTTTTTCAACAAGCATAGCCAAGAATACAGGCGCCCATGTTTTGAATTTCTCGTCCAGTCTTTTGTCAATCAGAAACTGATACGGTTTGTCGGGGTCATCATCGCGCGGGGTTTCGCAAAAGATTGCCTTGTGGTCTACTTTGCGAATACGTCTCCAGGTACCTTCATCGTTTGCTTTGATGTCAAACAAGGTATTCGTGCATACAACAAGCTTGAACTGAGGTTGAAATGTAATCATATTTTTGAATAAAGCACGACCTTGAATCGGGTCACCACCGGTAATTTCTTTCATGGGACCTTCCTCGAGACGCATTCCTTTCGACGGTTCTTGCATAACGGCATATCGAATACCGACCAACTGAGCAATTTCCGACGACGTTCCACCGATGGATGCACGCTTGCTCGTAATAAGGGAGATGGGAACGACTGCTTTATATTCGCCAAGAGTCACAGACATTAACTCGACAAGTTTTGATTTTCCGTTGCTACCGCAACCGGTATAAATATTGAATGTTTGCGGATAGTTTATGCCGATAAGACACGACGCCAAATGTTCCCACATGTAGTTTCGAATATCTTCTTCCGGATACAATTTCGCAATAAAGTCGTTAATTTCTCCAATAATTTTGCCGTGTTTTTTCTGGTCGAGTGCATAGTAGTCGATATTCGTGCTTTTCGTAATATAGTCGTCTGGTTGTCCTTGTCTGGCGCGCTTTTCTTTGAAGTCGATTACGCAGTTGTTACAGCACAGAAGGTGCGTTTTTGTGTCGATGCTTTGTGAGAATTTTTTATCATAAAACAATTCTTGAGCCTCCTTCATGATGTTTGTCTTAATGCCGGTTTGTTTTAGTCGAATGCAAATATCGGATATTCTGTGCTGGAATTGGTTTGGTTTTCCTGATTCATCGGTAGATGATGCAGCACCAGAAGAAGCCGCCACAGCCGCAGCCGCAGCCGCAGCC
>SXGQ01131969.1_pt1 | contig 32580 bp, 49 predicted proteins | sample 3178371 | NCBI WGS metagenome assembly SXGQ01 (sample SAMN11356859, study PRJNA531348) | freshwater metagenome | isolation source: freshwater sample F1-20 | place: China: Fuxian Lake, Yuxi | collected 2017-12-25
AAAAAAGATAAGAAATAAATTAAATGAGGAAACATGAATCCACTAAATGAAGATTTACGGCGATGGTTCAAGGAAAAATGGGTGGATATCTCCAAGAAGGATGAGTCGGGTAGGCATCCTCCCTGCGGTCGCTCAAAGTCCTCCAAACGAGGATACCCCAAGTGTCGTCCATCAGTTAGGGTCAGTTCAGAGACCCCAGAGACATCAGGAGAAATGACAGATAAAGAAAAGAAGTCAGCAACAAAACAAAAGAGAAAGGCAGAATCTAAACCAAGAAGAGGAAAAAAGCCACATATGACAAGTCATCGTAGCATAAGAGAAGATATCTATCAAATTGAACAATCATTATTTGAGGCGAAAAACACTCCCACGAATCCGAAACTGTGGAGTCGTGCCAAATCACTTGCAAGAAAGAAATTCAAAGTATATCCATCCGCCTATGCAAATGGTTGGGCCTCTAAATGGTACAAGAGTAAAGGAGGAGGATGGAAGTCATTGAACGAGGATTGGTATGAATATGATGTTCGACCGGGCGAAACAAAAGAAAGTCATTTTGATCCTGGAAATAAAGCCTTTGATATCAAAAAATATATCAGAAAACTTAGAAAAAAACTTGGTGTGAATGAAAGATTACCAGGTGAGAAGTGATAATTCTCCATCCAATTTTCAGAAAATACTCGTTGCTATAATATCTTTCGGAATCGGTATGCTCATTATCAGAAATTTTACGATATAAAAGAAAACAGACGAACCGAAATTCGTCTGTTTTCCTAAAATAAATTAATATAAATTAATAAAATTAAAATTAATTATAGTGTGCAGTTAACAAGCGAACTGACCCAACCCACCACTGCCTTTAGACCAGCAGCTGCAAAAGGAAGCAGTGCAAGAGCCACAAAAACATGAACTGGGTTACGCCAACAAAAACCATTACTAACTGGGCAACTTTTTGTAAATGAACTCATATATTCTCCTTTCTTTTAGAATTTAAAACCAAGCGATGCAGACATAACATAGTTTTGCTCTGTTCCAGCAACATTCTGATAAACAGGAACAGCGACATTTCCACTCAAATCAACCGAATCTGTAATTTTCCAATTGACATTTGGACCAACAAGAATATTTTGTTGACCATCGTCATTGACTGTATAGTTTTGCCATACCGTTCCTCCAACAGAAAGAGAATTCCATACAGGAACAGAAAGACTGGAATCTGCTGAAATTATATCATCTGCAACCCGTGTTCCGAATGGCAGTGACCATGCAGTTCCATTGGTAACAAATTCATAATCGAATGTTTGAACAAACTGAATGTTCTGCCATGGTAGTGTATAAGTAAATACTCCACCAACATGCGGATTAACTGAACTAGCTCCAAATTGGCCAGTCATAGGACTGTCAACAGAAGCAACAAGTTGTAACTGAATGGATTGTTCGACGAGTGCATTCCATACTAAATTGAGATTGATTGCACCTAGATCAGTTGTTCCTTCAAAATAAACTGGAATTTCTAATCCAACCGTGAACGCCTCATTTAATTTTACATTGCCTCCTTGAATGAATTGAACGAGAGTCTCATCCGAATCCTTGTAGTTGACTACGGTTAGATTCTCATTCAAATTGAATTTAAGGCCTGCATCTATTGCCTGAGGTTGTGATTGAGCGAAACAAGAAGTAGATAATACGAGTGTTGATAACATTTCTTTTAGCATAAGTCTCCTTTGGTAGGAGTATATAGAGTCATAGTACTAAAATTTGTACTTTTTAGAGGGCCTTTTTGATAAAGCTTAGGCCTTGTTGATTTATTTTGAAAAAATAAGGTATACGACATAAATTTTTTAGGCCTTTTTCTTATGATGATCTAAACGAGGAATTTCATAGTATCTTGGAATATTCCAATATTTGGCAAGTGCCCGTTCCCAACACGCTCCCTTTGAGTGTTGCCATCCAGATAACATATAGATTCCATTGCAATTAGCAAGTGCCTCGATATCCCTGCTAGCACAACTCTCGTAGTTGTATTCGTCTACGGATTCATTTGGTTCCATGCCATTATCTTTGTCCAATTGAGCAGGGTTGATTACATCCCAACCTTCCGCTCGAAGTTGTTTTTCTTTATCAAAGAATGCTTGCCAGTTGTTTCCTGGTATACCAGACATTGGTCCAGCAATGTAAATTTTAGGAATATTCATTTTATTTAATTTTCTTTCATACATTTACGCGAAAATACTATTCCCGATATTTTTCCACTGGGTGAATTTTTACTGTTCCATTCTATTCTCCCCGATTCACGGAAACCAGTTTTATTATAAAACTTAACTGCTCGATGATTATTTTCACGAACACTGAGGAAACAGATTTGGTTTGGATCCCACATAGACAGGAAATTTTCTAATTCTCCTATTGTTTTTCCATTTCCAGGATTTGCTGTTGCAATCTGTTTTATACAGATAGAACCTTTTGGAGCTATTACATTCAAACCAATCTTATTTTTTCTAATGTATTTGGTAAATGTAATAACAATTCCATTATTAAAGAAACATCTTCCTGCAGCAATCATTCGCCTGACATAGTCAGTACGAACATGGGGAAATATATCTCTATGTTGCTTAAAAATTGCAACAATGGCATCATAATCTGCCATTGTTGCAATAAAATTCCTATTATTCGAATTAGTTGACTCAATTATCATAATTTTATTTCAATTTGGGCCAAATGCTAATTGCTATTTTAGTTCCAAATAATATAGTAATTGTTAATGCAATCCAAAAAATATCAAAATTCTCCAAGAAAAAATTTACTATCACCAATAGGGCATATGAAAGGCAAAAAGAAAATCCCAATATAATTGAAAAAATAATTGAAATGAATACCCATTCAATGCATTTTGTTTTTAATGATCTCATGTTTTTGGCCTAATCTTTCATTTCGTTGATGATGCCATGTTGTCCATTGTTCTTTCCAATACCTATTAGTCCATCGTCTATTGTATCGCTGACGATCAATTTCAATATAGGAATCGTCTACATCATTGATATGGGCATAGTAATATGGAGTGTAATTCGATGGATCGCCTGGTTCTCGCTGAAGAACTCCTTCTTTCTTGCCTCCCCTATTACGCTCCCGATATGGAACCCCCAACTCAATCAATATACCTGGCAATTTGGTAATATCAAAGAAATAGCCAATCATATCTGTATCTGTTTGATCTCCCCACCATAGGAGGAATTCTTGTTCAGTCAGATTAGGAGTCCAAATCCAAACTCTGTGACCATGATCTTCATTCAAGAATACTTCAATGCTATTCGATTTCAATTCAATTCGCCTTTCTTGTGGGAAGTGCAACAACTTGTCCCTTCATGGAACTTACTGTATTTTGTTTGATATCACCCGACTGAATCATAGAATGAATCTGAAGTAGCTCAGGAATTTGATATGTTCCTCTTTGTGTTCTTCGTCCGAATCGCTTTCGGACAATCCAATGAATAGTTCCGGCATAACCGTATGACCTACATTGAGAATTTACCCATGATCTACTAAACTCAATACATGGTTCAGTTTGGCCAAGCCAGAGTCCTGTTTGTGGATTATATACTTGTGCATAAATCCATAACATAAAATTCTTTTGATGTTCCTTCAGAGAAGTAAAATCAAAAACGGTATTAACAGACGATTGAATCCCATTCGAATTGTTCACAATTGAATTCATATATCCTTACCTAAAACTTCTTCCAAGAACTCCAGCTCATCAGAGCTCAAGAAAGTAATTTGAGAGATGTGCATTGACAGAAGTCGTTCTGCCAAATCATGAGCTTTACTGTAACACAAATTACTGTAATAGTGATCATTTCTTCCATTATGGAGATTTGATTGATCCATCCAGTATTTTGTTTTTTCAATCATAGATGTAATTGAATTGTCATCCACATTGTATTTAGTTCTTTATTCTTGTCAAGCTTAATTGTTTTTAATAATTTTCATATTCAATTGATTGAGAGAATCGGATGCAAATTCCTCTGCCCTGTTGGCCAAATCGGGATATAACTTTTGAAGTTGATTTTTGTAATCATCAAATAATCCCACAATCAACTGATATTGTTCTGATGAATCATCTGTTTCAGTTTTGACAAACTCATTATATATGGGTTGAAAAATTTCAATATGAGCAGAATAATCTGCCTCAACACAATAAGTCAAATATAATGAAAAATAATATAAATCTTCAATATTTGATTGATATTTTCCGGCTGTTTTTTCTTCTAAAATATTACCAATATCATCTACTAGCTCAAAAATTGATTTTTGCGCTGACATAATAGCTATAATCCTTTCTGGATACTATCACCAATTGAGATTTCGTAATGCCAATGAACGCCATTGGCATCATTCATAATTATCATTCGTAATCGCGTATTGCAATTCCTATTGGGAATCTTGGAATGCCATTGATGGTAAATCCTTGATAACGAACAGTAAGCATCTTTCCTACCAAACTAGAATCATTGAGGTATTGTTTTAGTTTATCCAATGATCCTTCCATTTTACACCGAAACGATTGTTCTTTTGTTTCACATACAAATACTGCACAATCTGACATTCTTCCCCGACCAGACTCAATTCCAATGATTTTGAATTCAGAATCATCGAATTCTTTGACTTTCAATAGCCCATATGATCTACCTGATTGATAAACCATATCAGCACGACACATTGCTCCTTCGTATCCTGACTTTCTATAATTTCCGAAATTTTGGATTACTTCTTCTATTGAATTCACATTTAGTGTAGGAACAAGCTTGATACTGTTACCGAAATTGACAGATTGGCTAACAATCCATTCAAGTCGATTGGAGAATGGAAGAGACTCATCAATCATATCATAAACATGATATTCAATTGTTTGAGTATCAGGCAGGGGCTCTTCCCTACGAACAAGTGAAACAATTTTTTCAAATTCATTTTTCAATGAATGATTGTATAATTCTCCATCGAGCATTATCGGATGAGGATAATCTGCAAACTGGGCCTCGAGTTGATCCTGAATAAAAGGAACACTCAAAATGGGTTTTCGTGTTCTAGTCCAAAGAGTGCATCTGCCATATTCGATCATGGCAATACATCGTATTCCGTCTAGTTTAGGTTGAGTCCAAGCTGGAAAGGACATTTTTGCGAAATGATCTCTCCATTTATGGGCAAGCATAGGATCATAACCACCAGCAATATATTGTTTTACTACTTTACCTGCCTGTGCTTGAGTCACATCTGTGTTGTATCCTTCCTTGAATTTCTTCTTCCAGTTGCTGTCTGCTTCTGCTATCGCCTGGGTTTCAGGAGTAGTTTCATTGGATCGGCCGATGTTCTTTCCTGATTTGATTACATCTTCTGTGATTTGAATTTTTCCATTCACTCTACCGAAATGCTTACGAATGATATTTCCTTCTACTTCAATCTGCCAGGATTGAACAGAATCATCTTTATTTTTACGAAATAACATTGGCCATTTTTTGGCCAATTTTTGTTTATTTATATTGATTTTTTGCATTTGCATCATGTCCAGATAATACGACCGATAACAAAATACTATCACTTATTTGGGCCATATTTCAGGCCTTGTTTTGCTTGTTATGTTTTTTTGATTTGTTTTTATTATAATGCTTCTCTAAATAGATAATTAGAGATGCAAATACTGCTCCATTTATAGCTGCAACCATTAGAACTGCAATCAAATAGAGAATCCCAAAAATCATAATTTCTTTTCCTTGTAACAATCCCAACCCAAAGTGTATGCCCAAACTTCCTTTGTTTTGTATTGTGGCATACCATACTTACAATACATCCGTCTCGCCTCGTTCCGTTCTTCCGTTCTTTTTGCAAGTTCGGCACGGAGAGACTTGATCTCCTCGGCACAACTTGTCAGGCATTCGGTTGGCATGCCATCAATCACTTCCATCATCCACTTGTGATTTGCTGCGATCTCGTCAAGTATCCAACGATTTGGGGTGTAATCAGCCATTATCCTCCTCCATCAAGAAGTTTTTCTCATTAATTTCCTCAAACCGCTTATCAAGTTCCTTCTGCAACTTCTTGCCCTCTTCCGATTCCTTCCATGCTTCGATGGCAGGATGGCTGCAAGAACAGACAAGTGCTTCGTCGGTGTTGGGACCGACAAGCATTCCATCCCATTCGTTGCACCAATGCCAACCCTGCTCCCATTCTTCCTCGGTGAGTCCTTGGCCTGTGCGTTCAAGTTCGATATAGCGTTCTCTGTTCATTTACTTATCATCCTCTACTTCACTCTCAAACATTCCACACGGCATTCCATTTTCACTGTTCTTCCAGATATCAAGTTCCTGTTGTGGGTAGTCGTTTGCCACAAACCACTCATGGAGTTGTGCCTGAGTCATGTTCCGAATGTTCTCGGGAGCAGGCTTGGGAAAGCCGTAACGCCATCCACTTGGAGGATCAATGAACATCACAGTCTTTTTCATAATTTTCCTTTTGTTTCATTTTCTTTTTTGTTGGGGAAGGTGATCCATCCTTTCGAGCGTTGAGGAAATGTCTCGTTTTTTTATCTTCCTTGAACTTTTCAACAAACACATCCAGCACAATTGGGTAGTGTTTTACTACCTGTCTTGCTCTCAATCGGATTTCTTTGGGGACTTTTGGTGTTTTCTTCGGATCAAGAAGATCGTAAAGAAATTGCCTTGCTTGTTCGATGGATCGGTTTTCTTCTTCAAAAGTTGACATTGGATTCACTTATTTTTAGGTGCAAGGTAGTTCATCAAAGTTCATCAAAGAACTTTACATTCTTGATAAGCTTCTTGTAGTGCTTCTCGATGAACTTGGCACGGGCGTACCCTCTCACATAGAAACTATGATCCCGTGTGCCATCCCACAGTGCATACCCTGATCCTGCTTGACTACGGCGATAGGAATATGGAAGGCTGTCAAAGGCATCTTCCATCGCATCGTAATCTTTTGAACTAATTGTGAACTTGTGAATTGTATTCTTGCCATGATTCTTAAGTGTTTTACAGCAACTCATTTGTTTTTTTCCTTTTGGAGGTAATAAAGTAAGCAACACATCAAGCGATGCAACACATCAACTATCATCAATAACTGGCCAAATCAAGATATCCAGCAGGATTTGAACCTGCACTGTGTGGTATTGTCTACCTGCCTCTACCGATTGGGCTATGGATATCGAATGCATTTAGCTAGAAGTAAGATTTAGGGTATGAATTGTCTCCTCCATGCTAAGGAATGCAAGTTTTGCTGTCGTTCCTTCAGGGATATCCAGTTTCATCAGGACTTTCTTGATGTTGTCCCAATGGTTACTGATCTGTTCAGGGTCGTAAGATGTTCCGATGAAATCCTTAGCAAACTCACGGATCATCGACTGAACTCTAGTTCCGCCTTTGATATTCGACATAGCCATATCAAGAAACCCCAATGCAATGAGGCAGTTATTGCAGGACATATGTTCGCTGATTGAATACTTGTTGGACATTTGTGTTTCCTTGTGTACGTCAAGGGTCATTAGTTCTTCAGGCATTGGATTCTCCTCTGTGTTGTTAGATTATTCGCCACGATGAAAGATTGCTTGTGGTTCGATTCTTGTTCGGACTTGGTTCGATCATTGTGATCATCTTTTTCTTGAGTTTATGGATTGTGCCCTACGAAGATTCTCTGTATCTTCCGGCCGAACTAGAACCAACTCTGGCGCGGTTTTGTGGTGCCAATCCATGAACCCAACATACGATTTTTCTTTGGAGCATCTCACACAGGTTTTTGTGTGCGGAACTGCAGCAATACGGGCAGCAGGAATAACAGTCTCACAATCTTCACACAATCGAATCATATCAGAAACTCCGAGTATAGTGTTGCGAAATAGTACGACACTCAATCCAGGCATCGGCTGCACGGCGCGCGGCTCGATTTGCATGGGTCTTTTTGTTGTATCCCCATGGTTTAGATATTGTTTGGGCGTGTTTGCGAATAGAATTTGCTTCGCGTTCTGCTGCAATATCTATAGAATCTATGTATCGCTTCATGGGTTCATTATACCATATTCTTATGAGCCTGTCAAGCCTAAAACATCATTTATATCTTCAGCCACAGAAGTAAGCAATACCCCATCATTGTAAATATGCGCCTGCTCAAATAGTGGCATCTTATTTTTATCTCCTAATTCTTTTTTTGCCTCTTCTAGGAACTCCATTGCCTGTTTGAGTGAACTACATTTGAATCTGAAATGAATCGTGATATTTTCCATGTTTCAAATTTCTCCTGAAATGCTGGAGGCAATTTTCATCAACAGAGTCTTGTTCATTGCAGAAGATTTCAGTTGCGATGTAAATGCCTTTTTGATTGTTGCAACAGTAGAACCTGATTGAAGTTGATCCATGGTGTTTTGGGGCGTTTTCGAGAGTGAATTGGATCGAATGCAATACAAAACATCATAAGCAGAAATAATTTCTGATTTTGCTTTCGTTGATGGATCAGACGAAGAACCATCTTGACCAAGTGATCCCGTGATGCGCTTGTTTCCAATTCCATTGAAAACAATATATCCTTCTTTCTTCCAAAGATAGGCATTTGAATTTTTCTTTGAAGAAAGTTCTTCCAGTTCTTGTTCAAATTTTATTGCCTGACTTTTCATAAGCTTTTCATACTCCAAGTCTAGCTTATCCAACGCATCCAACATATCATCAGTATAGTTTTGATTTACGGCCATGGCAGTAATTTCATCAATTTCATTTTCGATTTTGATTTCATTTGAAAGTTTTTCTTCCATTCCGAGCAATCTCGATACTGAAGTTGTACCACACCAAGCATTCTTGTTTCCTGATGTAACGAAGATTCCCATGGTTTTAGCTCCCGTGTATTGTTTGTGGAGTTGCATGAGAATTCGGAAAGTGAAAGAATATGAATCTTCATCTCCAGTTCGATACAGAGCAGGATCAACCACTTTGAAGGCGTTGTGGATGTTGTTTTTTGTTTTGATCAGACAACTTACAGATGCAGGCGTGCCATCATAATAATTTTTGCCTGGGCCTGGTCGGAAGATTTGTGAACCCTGTCCGTCTGTCAAGAAAATAGTATTCATCATTTCTACTTTATTTTCTTTTCGGAATTCGTTCACTACAAAATTTGATGCCCATACAGTCTCATCTAGTGGAGTTCCCGACAATGAAAGAGAATCAATATAGAAACTTTCGATAATGTTACACATCTGCCAACTGATTGGTGGCTGATAATCTCTTGTGATCCTCGAATTGTCGCTTTCGTATTTTGGATTCCATTTACGCAGAGCTCCAATCAAATCATCCGAGAATGCCGGCATCACCACTCCATCCACCGTTACTGTTTTCCCATTGACAGCATCAATACAGAAGATGCTACTGTTCCAATCTATTTTGTTGTGAATCATCTTTGCATAGGCCGAAACCAATTCTGAATTATTCATCCGAGATGAACAGACTTCGATGAGATTGAATTCACAAACATAGGCTCGCATTTCTGTTTCACTAGTTTCCTTTTCAATTCCATTGCAATCTTTGGGCCAAATCCAAACCGTCTTTTGATCAGAAGGTTCTGTAGTGTATAACTCGCCAGAATTTGTAGCCACTTCATTTGTTTTCTGCGACTTAAGTTTTCGTCGAGTTGCATACAAATCTGCCTTCACTCCAAGATCGGAAAACGCATAAACAACAAATGGAATGTTGCATTTCTTGCAGAACTGTGCAATCATAAAGGCATGACGAATGACATCATTGATCGAATCTCTCATAGATGCTGACCAGTCGATGAACAAAACAAAGCCGTGATTCTTTCCCTTTCGGAGAATGAGATTTTTAGAAAACAAATCATCATTATAGCGATACTGGATGATTTTTTCCATATCCAATCTTCCCGATTTGGAAGTGAATTGCCGTTTGTGCATACTTGCGGCCTTCTTCATTTCAAACTGCTTCACAAGAATTTCCACAGATTTCTTGTTTTGATTTAGATGATGGATTGCCAGTTTTTGTAAACACAACTGGTGATGATTGTAAAGATGAAATGCCAATTCATCCTTTTGTTTATTTGTGGATGAAAGCCTACGAATTTGAAGTCGATTAGAAATGAGTTCATCTAAATCTTTAGAAGTGAAGATCAATTCCTTCAAATCAGGCTCAGGGAAAATCCAATTACTGTATCCCCTGTTCAACCTCTTGATACTGTTTTTGGCATCGCTGATGAGTTTTTCTGTTCGTGATTCCAAATCAGAAAGATCAAAGTCCGAGTCTTGATTTTGTCCATCAGGGCCTTTGTTGTTTTCCGTTGTAACGATCTGCTCCATTTGGTCTTTATTTCGCCGCTTGGATTCATCGCGCTCATACTCGAAAATATCTTTTGTGAGTTGAACAACATCTTCAAATGTTTTCGTAGAGGCCATACGATCCAAAAAGACCTTTTCCTTTTCGGAAAATTCAATTTTCAAATCGTGCTGACCTGAAACACCGATCTTGAAATGTAAATTTGCTCGATCAATGAAAAGACGAGTCATTTGGGGATTATCCTTGAGCTTGAAGAAGTCCTTGCTCAAAAGCTCATCATATGCCAGGACAAAATCTCGTCGAAGGCCAGGAAATTTATCCTTCATCATCCTTTCGATACGAGCATCTTCGATGATATTCAGATATTCTTGTGCAATCCGTCCGTACCTGTCCCCGCCGATTTCCTGAGCATCTGCACACCATGGCCCCACATGATTGCTCGCATCTTCCTTCTTTGCATTGTATGGAGTGAAAAGGGCATGGCCCACTTCGTGACCAACGAACATATCATACAGTTCGTTTGTCATTCCTTCCCAAGTCGGAAGGATAAGTGTACGATTCTTCACATCAAATGATGCTGTTTTGGCCTGTTCAGAATGAACAACATTGATTCCTTCAGAGGCAAGCAAACGAGCCAGTAAGGATTTAGATTCCTTTGTGGAATCTGCCACGAATGTGCTGTATTTCTTTGAATCTTTTTTCATAGTTGATTCCACATTGGAACCATTTGTGGCCAGAAACTCCACGGACTTCTCTGCATGAGTGTGCGTATGTTTAGACATGGTACGAGCATTATACCATACTTTTTTGGTGCGTCAAGCCTTTTCATTGATTATTTCATTTGAGCCCATTATGCAGCTGCAAAATGCTTCATTATGCGGCTGCAAAATGCAATATAATACTATCATCAGATCAATAAAAAACGGGGCCAGTTCGGCCGCCGTTTCGTTGCTGTCAGTATCGAATACTGAACTAGGATCGAATCCGTTGCAACTAGCTTTTTATGGATTAGCTTGAACCTTTATTCCAAGTGTACCAGCAAATGCCAGAGATTTTGGCGTTGATTTTTCCCATGAGTTTTCCCATGTAACTGTATCTTGCCAGGATTGTCGATGGAACGACAATGTTTGCCTGAATAACTACATCGGCATGATTCATGCACTTTGGCATAAACTTTCTATGAATTGTCTTGATTACTTCTCCTGTCTGAGCAAGTTCTTCCTCGACCATTTTGGCTGCCGCTCTTGGATTTTTGGAACAAATTGATACAAGAATGCGCTTCGATTCTGTTTTGGTGGTGGTTTCATTCAATTTCATAAATGCCTCCAGCAGGACTCGAACCTGCAACTTACTGATTAAAAGTCAGCTACTCTACCAATTGAGTTATGGAGGCGAATAGGATCGGTGGGACTCGAACCCACAAGGCCGTAAGGCCGACAGATTTTAAATCTGTTGCGTATGCCGATTCCGCCACGATCCCTTGATCTGATTAGATCATTTCATTTCTCGTTTCTTTGGGGCAAAACAAACACCAAACCAACAAGGCCTAATGCAATCGCCACAGTAGTGATTGTAACATACAAGGTGATTGTGTTCAAGACTGTAAGGAATTGTGCCATCAGTATTGTTGCTCGTCGTGCCAGGCTGATTCAAGTTCCTCTATAAACTCTTCGTGTGTGTAATAGTGCCCATCACGATCTTGCCAGTGATCATCTTCATACTTGATGAAGCTTGATCTATAATCATCCAAATCACTTGTCGAATGATCTTCGGCAAGTGGCTCATCATCATCGTCCCATTCTTCATCGGATTCATCATCCGAATCTGCATCGTCCGAATCTGCATCGTCCGAATCGGAATCCGAATCGAAATCCAAATCGTCTGCATCTTCGTCCACATTGGAATGGTCGTCGTCGTCCCAAATGGGCAAATCATCGTCAAGGTCTTGGCCGTAGTCGTTTTCATCTCCTTGGTCTGATTCGGATTCGTCCAAATCATAGTTTGCCTCATTCGAGGCCTCATCCAAAAGAATTTGAGACTGGAGGCACTCCTCGTAACTTCGAGCATCGGTGTTCATTAGTTTTTCCTTTCGTGTTGGTTTCAGTCTTGGGCGTCAGCGGTTTCCGTTCGATTCGCAGCAGATACAGAAACAATAGTATCATCCACCTTGGAATAGGCAGAGAAGAAAGCCTCTGAAGTTTCGTCATCGAATCGACTGAGGCACATACGAATTGCCTTCTCTCGATTCTTGAACATCGAAACGGCCTTGACGATATTCACCAATCGACGAGTGCTGATGATTTCGTCAATTGATCCTTCTGCGAACAGCTTTCGAATGAGCTCGCTCCATCGGGTGAGCTTGTCTGAAAAATCTCCATCATCGGCCACTTCAAACTTCACCATTGCCTTCTTGATGATCTTCTTCTCAACTGATCGTGGGGCATAAACCTGATTGTAAGTGTAATCGAAACGATCGAGCATCGCCTCATTCATCACATTCGTTCCCACGAATCGGCCGTCATCCGATCCCTTACCCTTCGTGTTTGCTGTCGCAATCACAGTGAAACCTGTTTGAGGCCGAACCCATTGATTTATCTTCTTGAGATAAACTCCCTTTCCTTCGAGGACGGGCTGAAGGCACATGAGCTTTGCCGTGCCCAAATCAATCTCGTCGAGCAACAAAACCGCACCCTGTCGCATTGCCTTCACAACTGGGCCGTCTGACCAAACAGTATTGCCGTTGAGTAGGCGGAAACCTCCGAGCAAATCATCCTCGTCCGTTTCTCCAACGATATTGACTCGATAACACTCTCGATGCAGCTTTGCACAAATCTGCTCGATCATGGTAGTCTTACCGTTTCCTGACATGCCAGTAACATACACTGGCGCGAAAATCTTCGATTGAATGATTCGCTCGATATCGCTAAAGTGTCCCCACGGAACATACTCGGGCAACACATGGGGAATGACTGTATCGCGCTCTCCTCCAGTCGCGCCGAGCATCTGCGCGGAATCAGGAGAAAGCGAATAGGTGTGCGGGCGGGTTTCGGACGATATTGGATTTGGTGTGGTTTCCATGGAATCTGCCTTCTTTTGAGGATGAATACGATACAATCCCCATCCCACTCGCTCACAAACCCTAGAGTCTTTGAGAAAGATATTGGGAATGGTGTTCAATCCGAATTCTGGCCGCTGACAATACTCCAGTAATTCGGCCCGACTGATTTCGCGCGAACCGATGAAATCGGCCAGGCGATTATTGAATTGTTCTTGCTTCGAAGTCATGATGTACTTGGCCATGATTTGGGCCTTTAGTGTGTGCGAATGGGTGAACCGAGCTCGGAATTAGAAATCATGGGGGTATTATACCACATTTGTTGGGCCTGTCAATAGGTGAGAACAAATTTTTTTCTTGGGCTTCGTTATGCAAGCGCAATTGGGCCCAGGATTGGGCCCGTAAATAAGGGGAGATACTATCATTTGTGATCATTTGTGATCATTTGTGGACAAGGAAATGGGCCCAATTGGCCCAATGAAAAAATACTTGACAGGCAAAGATTATGTGGTAAGATATACTCTCGCACGACAGAATAGGGCCAAAGTTCGTATCTTTCTTCCGATTCTGTTATGAAAGGTTTAGCTTGTTATGAGTAACACAATTGGCACAAATGGTGCCACTACTTTGGAGAGTGATATTTCGATGATGTTTGAGACTTCGCGGATCACGGGCCAGCGCCTGACAGTTGTGGGCATGGCAGAAAAGTTCTCCATGTCGCCCGAGAAGATGCGAAAGCTTCTTCGCCAGCAGTACGGAGATCGAATCGAGTTTCGCCGAGGCCGAACAGGAGGAATTGTTATCTCCTAAGCGGTTCTGATTTCAATTGAAATCATTCGAGGACGAAGCCAGGCTGGAAACAGCCTGGCTTTTCTTTTGCCCATAAATAAAAAAAGGCCGAACAGTCCACCAACTGTTCGGCCCGAATAGAGATCAACTTTGACCTCTAATGAAGATCATCAATCAGCTTCAAATACGACAGCCAAAAACACCCAGCCTAACTCGAAGCTGCTCGATCTTGGCTCGAAGCTTCTCGTTTTCTTCCAATTGCACAGCGTACTGTGCTTCCACTCGAAGCAATGTTCGCTCGAGTGCAAGGTTTTCTTGCCTTGCCAATTGGCGATCGGCCGTGAGTGTAACGATCTGCTCACGAAGCGATGTTACAAGCTGTTCAGGAGTGAGTTCGCTCATTGTTTGTTCCTTGTTTTGGCCCATTCAAATATCGCAAAGCATAACTTCTGCGGCAAATTCCGCTGTCTTGTGAAGATTCTTTTCGGTTTCGCCGTTGAGATTAGCCAGCTCTTCTCGCAACAGTCGGATAGACTCATTCACCTTCAAAAGGGCCATGACTCCTCCCATGTGAGTCTTGAGTGCGGCGAGAACCTGATCCGATGACAGCTCTCCTCCGTCTGCGAGTGCCTGAGCATCGGCCGTGCCGTGTGCCCGCAACAAATCAAGCTCCTCTTCGGGAATGGCGCCAATATCAATGGCTCCCTTGAGAATGATGGGATTTTGGCCCACCATGGAGCAGATCTTGTTGATATCCTCGTTCATCAAATCGAGATAGCCGAGCATGATTCGAGGCGGAACGGAAATCTTGAGCTGTGATGTTTGAGTAGTCATTTGCTTTCTAACAGGCCCCTTTCAGGCCGATTGTGTGAAACGAAACGAATGAAATGAGACGAGGCTCCAGCAGGGCCGAGATCGATGGGGCAGATTTATGCCCAAGATTCTTCCTTCCCCGTGAGCACACTTCCCCCATTTGAATCCAAGAATCGAGCGAGCGAGAGCAAATCGGCCTCGATTTCCTCCACGGGCCTCATGCATTGATGATAAATGGGCTCATTCGACTCAATATCACGGCAGGCCGGAACCGAATCCTGCCACAATTCGCCCATGATTTCTCGAATTCGAATGGCCACTCCCTGGCGAAACTGGGCCCGCCATTCTTCATTTTCTTCCTTCAATCGAGCCTCAAGCCGCAGCACATGGCGGGCGAGCTCGTTTCGTTCCCCTGTAAGGGCCTCAATCTGTTCTGACCAATGGCCCATACGAGGCCGGATTTCGTTCATTTCGGTGTTCATTTCGGTGTTCATTTCGGTATTCATTTCAAAGCCTTTCTGTTTCAAAGTGTTGGCTGATCATTGTCTGTGGGAGAAACTACCCAGCCCGCAGCCTTGGCTCCATCACATGATTGTTGCCACTTCTGCCTGCTCGGACTGCCCTTCCAAGTAAGGCCTACAATCCAGCCCCGTGGATCTCGCCAGCGTGCATCGGATTGAGTGCCGTCGAGCACGGGCCAGCCTCGCCATTGCTGGGGAAGCTCCGAAGAATTCTTCACTCCAAAGATCACAGCAATATTTCGGCCCGTTCTGAGCCAGTAGCCGGCAATCTTGTCCAGCTTTGGAGTCCACGAGAGAGTGAGCGAATAATTCTTCGGCGTGGAACGGCCTGGAATCTTCGTGTAATCGTACCAGCGAATGTTGGAAAGGCCCTCTGCCTCAAACAACTGGGGCCAGATCCATTCCCAGGCCAGATCAGAGAAGGCATTGAGTCGAACCGCGCACGGGCCTCGCCGCGCGGCCTGTTCTAGTTCTCCTCGCAATTGAACCAAAGCGGCCCATTGAATCGACTCGGAAAGTGTCAGAAGTGCCCTCGTACGGCGGATTCTTGCCCGCCGAGTAGGATTATCCTCGCCCATTGCAGAATGGCCTGAATGCCAGCCGAGACAGCCCGCCTCACAGGCGGGCGTACTGCCAGGACAAACATGCCATGATCCTGATTGATCAGCTGGCGCCAGGGAAAGGCTCCAAATCGGTTCATGGCTTTGTGCCAGTTTTGGATTGGCCTGGGGCGGAGTCAGTAGCCGACGAACCCCGACACTAGGATCATCCAAGATTGCTCGAGCATCACGGCGGGCCGCTCGGAGTAAACTAGGAAGGCCGCAATTCCAAAGATGATCGACTCCACTGGCCATCTGGCGAAGGCGAGACTGGGCCGCTGCGAAATTCTTTCGAGCATTGAAATCGGCCGGAAGTTGTTCGAGCGAAATGGTGCTGGATTGTGGGCCCTCATGGGCCAATTGGGTGGTGGTCATCCCCTCATTATACCAGCTTATTCTTGGGCGTCAAGCCCCCTACTCAAATTATTTCTTGTGCCCCTGCACAAGGCCCGAGAGTGTGCCCTGGTTGGGGCTTGTTTGAGGGAAAATGGGCCCACTTCGGGGAAACATAAGGCCTATTGACGGCCTAAGGCCGTTTGCCCCCTTCTGAGCCCTTTGAGTTTCCTTCTCCTCCCCGCCGCCCCCCGCTCTCAGCCCTGCCCCGGCTCTGAGCGGGCCAGGCCCGGGCCTGGCCCAGGCTGGGCGCCTACTATCACCAATGCGCCCCGCCGCCGTCCGTGAAGTGGGGCTGAGGCCGAATCACTCCGGCGCCCAGCCCCACTTGGGAAGCGCCTAATCCGCTCCTCGAGGCCCATAATCAGAATGCCACACTCCATTCCGATATTCGCCCCTGGCCTCTGGAACCACGGGCTGAGGCCGATCCCAATCAGGATCCCGGCTGTTGTCGGGCGAGGGCTCGGGCTCGAGCTTCACAATGTAGCGCCTGTAATTCGGATCGCGCGGCGGGTGAGCGGGGCCGATCTCGGCTCGAGGATCTTCCTCGGGCCATTGACATTGGCCAGTATAGGGCTCGGAATGCAGCGTCAGATATTGATTCTCGCTCCTGGGCCGAATCCGAATCATGCCCCATGGGGCCAAAACATCAAGGTATACGGGCGCCTCGATGCCCAGATCAGGCTGCGGGCCGTGGGGGCAATACTCGCCTGAGTCTGCCAGGAAGGCCAATACCGTATCAGGAATGTGAAGCCGACAGCCCACAAGTGTAGTGTAAGTGTGGCGAGTCACGGGATCAGGCGGAACGAGAATCAGATCGCTCCACGGGCCAGAGCGGCCTGCGGCCGTATGCCAACAGGCTGCCGATGGGCATCGTTCAGCCACTCTGGGCAGGGAGCGAAGTCGGGCAGGCGTCCAATAGGCTTCAAAGAATGTTTTTGGATTGTGTGTCAATTGAGCTCCAGGGATAATCAGGCGGGGGCCGACTCAGAATCCGGCGAAAGCGTGAGCGCGGCCTCGATATTGCGAATCTGCCGAGCCAATTCGGCCTTTGATGCAGTGAGATCGAGCTCCTTCATGACAAGGAGCCGGGCATTGAGTGAATAGATACGAGCCTCGGTCTGCTCGATATCCCATTGATTGCAGCGTTCACGCTGCTCCAGGCGGGCGAGCTCTGATCGGCGAGTCTCGAGCTCGTCCTCGAGCGGATTACGAACAGGCCGGGCGGCGCGAGTAGCCTGGCGGGCCTGGATTCGATCAAGCTGGAGCTGAAACTGTGCGCGCATTCGGGCCAATTCCCCATCAGGAATGAGCCCCTCGAGGCCGGCATAAGGGTCGATTGTGAGGCTCGACTCGGGCCTAGTGGTGTTGGTCATAGGTGCATTATACCATATTATTCTTGGGCGTCAAGCCGGATTTATCAATCGGCCCGATGGGCTCAGTATCTCGGCCCTGCAGGGGCTCTATGGGCCTCAAGGCGAGGCCTCGAGGGCCGAAAGGGGCTGGGCGGATACTATCATTTAAGGGGCCGATGATCTTAATCTAATCTTAACCTAATCTTAACCTAATCTTAATATAATAATTTTACCGATGATAGTACCCCGAAGACTTGCCCGGCCCCGAAGGGCCGGGCAAGCGGCCGGTCGGCCTCGATTAGAGGCTTTCGAGCTGCAGGATATTGCGCTTCAGCTGCTCGATGAGCGGCTCATACTGCCCCAAAGTGGCCTTCGCCTTGGTGAGGCGGGCCTCGATGCGGCCGATGCGGAGCTTCGCCCGCTCCTGCCGCTTCTGGGCGCGCACGAGCTGACGCTGAGCAATCTTCACAGCGGCCTGGAAGGGCGTAGTGCGAGAGGATGATGGCACGGTAGTGGAAGAATTAACCATGCGCCAAGTATATCATCGATTCAGACTCGCGCAAGCCCTATCGGATCATATTCTGCAATCTTAATGGAATCTAAACATTCCGCCGGGGCAGAAAGAAGCCTGGGATCTTAACCAGATCTTAACTCAATCTTAACAGGTACTATCATTTGAGGGGCCGATGATCTTAATACAATCTGAACCCAATCTTAATCCAATCTGAACCCAATGATAGTACCCCGCCCTGCCCGATCGCCGCGCCCGCCCTCGAGCCCCGCCCTCGAGGCCCGCCCAGGCTGGGGGCCTGGGCGGGCCCTAGGGCCTCAGGCGATATCCTCGCCTCCGAGCATGAAGTGAAAGCCTCGATTGGCGATGCCCACGAGCCAAACATAGAAGCCTCCCGCGAGAGTCCAGGCGCTCCAGCACAAGTATTCGAGCCAATGGCCTCCGGCGACAATGCTTTGGGCCAGCATGATCGCCCCGAAACAGAAGAAGAAGCACGAATCCAGCAACAGCATGAGCAGGCCGCAGCGGATACGCTCCGCCAGAATATTAGGCTGCTTTGGATAACCGTTATCAGACATGAATAGGCCTTTCTTTGAAAGTAGGGGCAGGGTACTTCGCATACCCTGCCCCCCGATTGTGAATCACTTACTGGACTTGGAGAGAGTCTTCAGACTGTCCACATTCTCTTGCAGCTGCTTCATCACGGGTTCGAACTGACCGTACTTCTGCTGCGCAAGGTCAAGACGCGCACGAATCTTCTCGATCCTCTTGGAGAGACGGACTCGACGCTTCTGCATACGCACCAGTGCGCGTTCCGCGATCGCAACAGCAGCTGCCATGGGATCCAGTCGGGTTCGGGTTGCGGGAGGGGGACTAACGGTGGAAGGTGTTGTCATGCAGGAAGTATATCACCGATTCAGACTCGCGCAAGCCCCTTTAGGTGATATTCTGCAATCTTTACGGAATCTAAACATTTCGCGGGGGCGGAAGCTTATTATTCGGACGGGGGAGCAATATTATTATAATCTTCATGAGGCCTTAACACAATATTATTATAATCTTAACACAATCTTAACAATTACTATCATTTTTATTTCCATGCAGGCCCTGGGGTATGGTTGGGTAACGGTTACAGCTTGGGTAACGCAACAGTCTGGGCGGAGTTGTGGGGTCCCCATCCCCCAGACGCTAGCGTTGAGCTTTATACCCCCGCTCTCTCAGAGTGTTTTACGGTCAAGCCCCCACCCCCTGTTTTAATAACTCAAGCCGTTTAGGATCCCCCGAAGCAAAAAAATTTTTTAGGATCCCCCTGGGGCAAAAAAATTTTTGGATATTTTTGAGTTCTAAAGATTTTATAAATATGTTGTATGCGATCTTTTAAGCAATATTTACTTGAATTTGATATCGATCCAGGGGCTGCAGATTGGGATTTTCCGTATGATTCTTCGGGTCGGTTTGATCATCAAACAACGGACGAAGGAAGAATTACAGGAGAACCTCCTTCTCCAGCTGAAGCCCTAGTATCATTCAATATTAACCCAGAACACGCACGAATACGGGCATTCGCAGAATTAGATGAAACCCAGCATCGTTCCTTTATGGATATGATTCACGATAATTGGGAACGGTATTCTCGGAAGAATGATTCAGGCACATTTCATCCAGACAACGGTCGTGCAATAGGAGACAATATAATTATTCCCCATGATTACGCAGTGTCAGTCTCAAAAATGCCACACGTTTCCACTTCGATAAAAGAAAGAATTGCTGACCATTCGGCTATTCAACCAAGAAGTTTGCGAGATATTATTGATCATACTCAAACATCATTCCTAGGAGATCTCAATGGAACATCTTCTTCTTCGTCACCCAGAAAATATTGGAGACCAACAGATTCTCGGCCAACACAAGGATTTGATCATCTGGATATTATGTCAGCCGCATTCCGAAATCCTCAATTGATGTATAATACAGATCATGTTGAAATATTGGGACGGGGTGTTAATTTTATTAAAACCATAGAAAAACATCCGAACATGCCCAGAGATTCAACTTCCCTAGCGGCAACAGGCCATCTGAAGAATTCTATACGATATGGTCTCGAGAGTTTCATGCAAATGAATCCCCAGCACAAGTCCATAGACACAGTTAAAAAACTACTACAACATTTGGATTGATCTGCAACATGAAATCCTTCAAACAATATCTCCTAGAAAATCCTGATCAGGAAGCGGTCTTTACTTCTGGAGATCATGTATGGGCTATAGACCCAGATAAAAAAGACGAACTCCTGATTCGTAATGGAATTAGTCACAAGGAGGCATTCCCCCATTTGTTTGATGGAGAAGGCGAACCAATGGGAGGTGTTAGGGTCCATGGAAGAATTGGATGGAACAGAAGAGGACAGGGAATCATTTCTATCGTAACGGGCGGGGGAAGGAGATTCATTCCCAGTAAAAATCGAAGGGCAGATGAGAATGATATTTATGAAAGAATCAGGGCATTAGATCTAATACAAGCCCACTTTCCAGATCAAACCCTACTCATTCATCATGCAGAAGGAGTAATGCATACGCCTCAAGAGCACAAAAAACATCTGATGGGATTTTTGGCAGAAGGAACTATTCTCAGAAGATCATTTAAGCAATATTTAATCGAAATTACCTCATGGGCCAATACTTCATCGTGGGTGCTTTCTCGCAAGCATGGATTTGAAGTAATGCCCAAAACGCGAGATGATCATCCTGTATCGTTTCCGCATATATTTTTTCCTGGTTGGGCATATGACGCCAGCGGATGGAATCATCCTGAGGGCAAGGCACCTGCCCAGGTTTGGGGAAGGATAGATAATGACAATAAAGATATACACGTGGTCAGTCCTCTCTTACCTGGAAGAGATGGTAGTTTATATGGCGCGGGTGTCCATAGTTCCCATGTTAAACGCGATATTGAGGCCAGAATGGAGGCAGTAGAACATCTTCGAAAAATGTATCCAGATTATCGAATCGATTCTGGAATGCTTGATGATTCTGATGCCAAAATATATCACACTTTCGACCAACACATCAAATGGTTGTCTGGAAAGTATGAATCGTTGAATAATTAATTTTGTTCACCTAGTGACTCCAGGGGAGTATCTTTGGATGATTTTCTGGGTTTACGATCTTTGAGTAATCGATCAGCGTGTATTATTATTGCTCTAGATAATATTTGATCGGGAGTAGGATCGCCAGGAGAAATATCTGCTGGTGTTTCAACCTCTAGTGGTTTATCTGCGATTTCTTGAACATATTTTCCATGTGCCCTTTCGAAGGCTTCTTGGCCTATTATATTTCCATCTTCTGATGGTGGATCTTCTCGTAGGGCACTATGAGTAGCACTCAGGGCACTAATGGCATGATGACGATACACATCTCGTTCGTGATTTTTGAGGGTTTTCCAAGTAGTTTTACCTCCAGTCTGTTCCATGTGCATTTGGTGTATATTTTGTGCAAATTCTTTCAGTCTTTGTGGTGATATAGATTCGGGTATCCCAGAAATGGGAGTTTTCATCGATTTAATTCCACCCAATCTTATCGTCGTTAAAGCCTTTATTAGGGATCTTTCGACTGGAGTATTGTATACCTTTTCGGTTGTCTCTAGGATAATTTGTTTAAGGGTCTTCATATGAATATATATCATAATTCAATTTAATAGTTATTATATGATATAAATATATTTATGGGTATAGCTGATTTTGTTAGGAATAATTTTTCAGGATATTTATCCAACAGATATCAAATAACTATTCCTAATCTATTTCCGAATGGAATTATGAAATTTGAAGCTGCAATTTTACAACTACCTGGATCAGAAATTAAAAATTCTCCCATAGGATTTTGGGGAAGACAGGTAAATATTCCAATGACGAGATCTTTTCAACCGTTAATAATGACGGTTTACGACAGCAGTGGGGATGGCAAGTTCAAAAGAACTCAAATGGAAGAATGGATGAATAGAATAGACAGAACAGCCTTCGATAAAAAACCAGACAGAAGTGTGGATGAATATAAGTATACCGATGACGTAATAATAGAATATTTGCAAGATTATCCATGGCTTCCAGGATTGGGTGGGTCTGCATATAATTCCTCAACATTTGAAAAAAAATTGACCCTGAAATCGGCATGGCCTTCTTTTATTGGTCCATTGGAATTATCAAATGAATCCTCGGATTGGGCAAGATATGAACTTCAATTAACTTATGATTATTATTATTAAAAAGGATAAAAAACATGTTTAATTCTAATATACCTGATGATATTCTTCGACAATACGAATCCAGTGCAAACGATTTCGGCTTTAGTGCAGTAGATACTGGAACAAACAGGGAACAAAATCAAGAAATTGAAGAAATTAGATCCAAGTTAGATCAAATATTACAAATGAATGCCACATGTGACGGGGCCATGGCAGTGAAAAACCAATATGATGCATTATTAAAAGCCAGGCTTTTAGAGGTAGAAAGAGCTATCATACCGCTATTGTTAAATTTGCAAAAAAACAAAGAAAAAGATTATATTCATTGGCCCGGCCAGGCTAGATATGCCCAGTGTGAATTGCAAATGAATAGAGTATTGAATTTAACAAGAAATAATTTATAAAACAAGAATCAATAAACCAATTCAATATAAATAGAATAGATTGACATTGTACTTAGAATATGTTATCTTAGGAGGACTAACTATGGTAACAAGTTTAAATAAGTTCATTAAACATGTCAAGAATCATTGTAAACAGTATAATATTGTGGTATTATTTACTCCATGGAAGAGTATAAAAGACGACGAAGACGAAACAATTGAAGGATTTTTTGAAGTTCCAGGAAAGAAAAAAAAAGGAAAAATCAAAGTAGCCGCAGGAGTTCCTAGAACAGTATGGTTGCATACTTTAGCCCACGAGTATGCTCATTTTGAATATTGGGTCAAGCGGGGTAAATTCAGAAAAAACTATATATTAGACGAAAGATTAACGGAAAGGCGTGCGCTAGAAATATTAAATGAATGGAAATTGCCCGTAAATATGAAAGTAAGAAAGAAGCAATCTAAAAAGTATCTCAATTCGTTAGAAGAAAATATTTAAAAAGGACTAATATGCCAGGACAAAGCCACAACAGAGGACCAACTTCCAGACAAAATGCTCTTGCCAGTACGAAAGCACCAAAACGATATATTCCAGGCGAATTAAAAACAACAATGATACAGGGAGGTCGCGTCGTGAAAGTTGGCGATTCCCGAGAAGCTAGAAACAGACCTTTAAACCCGGCTAAGGGCGAATGAACTTCATTAGAAATTGAAAATTAATATATCATGCCTACTTATTCTTTTTTATGTGAATCGTGTAATCATAAATTTGACAGATTTTTAACTATTTCTGAAAGAAAAAAACCAGAAGAAGAATCTTGTCCGAATTGTAATATTAATAAGATAATTTCAGTTCCTGCTGTAGTCGAAATTTTCAGCGATACCACCATGACTCCTGATAAAAAAACAAAAGGAGATTGGGGAAAACTTATGACTAAAATGAAACGAGGTCTTCCCCAAAGAATTCATAAAAATTTAGATAAGGCTTCATCCAGAACCGGTAGGAGATTTAAAGGATAATTTAATTGTCTTAAATATATGGGTTTATACATATAAATGGAATAAAGATATGAAAAAAATAGAAATAAAAACGCAAATTAAAGAGAATTGTTACAAAATTGTAAATAAAAAATTAAAACAAAATTTACAAGAAGCTATAGTATTGGAAGACATGTCATGGGACGAGATCTTAAAAAAGATTGGAGACGTATCACAATATGTAGCAGCGGGTGCTCTACTTATACCAAAGGTTGGTCCTTTGATTTCCAGAATAGCATCTGGTACTGCAGTGGCAGCACATACCACTAGGGCTTTAACACCAGATACCTCACATCCCGGACGAGTGGAAGGCCAATCTCAGGCGGTCATGGATGCCATTGTGTCTGGTTTGCCCTTTTCTGGCAAGAGAGTGGCGCGGGGCATATATAATGCGACCAGTCATATACCTAGAACTATAGATGGTTCCCCAAGTCGAATAGCGAGAACGTTGCGAAAAGGTATTCGTGTGGGAGCTATGAGGTTCTCTGGACAGAGGATAACACCGTCAACCACCCCCAACATACTTCCAACAATCGCTCCTACCAGAGGCATAAAACCATACGATATTGTCACAACTGCTATTGCTCCTGTGGCTATCGAGCGCGCGAATCCGTTTGGCCCACGAAGTGAAAGAAAAACCGTCTACAAAGGCGGACAGACGATTGAACAAATACGTGGTAAGGAAACTGGTAGAAAACCCATCGATTGGGGATCTGTGGCAAACACACTAACATATGCACTACCATTTGCTGCTCCGGTGCTCAGAGGTCTGGTATTCAAGAGATAAAAAATTCTTTTTAAATATTATGATTGCTGTTGGTAATTTTAAACATGTTAAAATACTAGAACCGGTTTCTTTAGAAACGGTAGAACTCTCTGGTAAACGACACTATAAAACTCCTATGGGAGTTTTTCCTTCTGTTACAACAGTAACAGGTTGGCAAAAACAACAACATTTTGCCAAATGGAGGAAAGAAAATCCAGAAGAATCTAAACGAGTATGTGACAGAGGAACCAATCTACACACTCTCATTGAATCTTATTTAAATAACGATGAAATTCAAATAAATGAACAACAAACAGAACATCAATTGTTTCGTTTAATGAAATCAAAAATAGACAAAATAAATAATATTCATGCACTGGAAACTCCATTGTGGAGTAAAACAGTTGGTCTTGCTGGTAGGGCAGATTGTATTGCAGAATACAACAAACAATTGACAATAATAGATTTCAAAGGAAGCACAAAATCTAAAATCAAAGAAGATATTGAGAATTATTTCATGCAGGCAACAGCCTATGCACTGATGTGGCAAGAACTCACAGGTGAAAAGTGCAAAAAAATGTGCATAATAATAGGTTCAGAACAAGGAACTTGTCAAGTTTTTGAAGAAGATGTGATAAATTTTGTTAAACCATTACATAAGTGTATTAAAATTTATCAAAAATACAATGAGACCGTTGTTTAAAAAGGATGTGAACAAGAAATATAGTCCTACTTGGATATTATGTAACGACAATTCCAAGTCTAAAACATATCGTGCTATCTTTTTAGAAAGATTTGGTGGACGATTTGACAAAACAGGACCATATTATGTGTGGAAAAGTAGAATATTAAAAGAACATTATGTTCCCAAAACCAAAACTGTTCGAGTGTTCAATCGCACAGGAGAAATATTGGTCATACAGAATATCAAAAAATATTGCAGAGACAATAAAATGTCTAGGGCTGCATTCGGGGAAATGCTCAAAGGAACAAGAAAATCATATAAAGGATTTAGACCTGTACCAGAAGATTATTTGTTGAATGATATTGTTTCAGATAATATAAAAAACGAGGATCAAGTTCTTACAGATTCTCAAAACACACCAGAAATCTAAAAAAATGGTATTATAAATATATTTGAATGAAATTAAATGAGCCTAATTTATTGATAGAGGCAGCAAAATCTGGAAATTTTGCTGCCTTTTGTATTTTTTCTCTCTTAGAAGGAGTGAATCTGGAAAAAATCTCAGATTTTGAAGATTTTTACGAAGAAATTAGGAAAAAATTACCAAATTGTAAAGAAACAGAAGATTCTTCCTGGTTTTCTTTGCAGGAATTTTTTGATTTTTATGAAAATTCAGAAAATCTCTTATTAGAAGTGGCATCTACACAATCCAGAATGAAAATGAGAAGGGCTGCAAAACGCACAGTGAGAATTCGTGCAAGAAAACGAGCCATTAGAGAAAAATTACGTAAAAATAAAACTCAATTGGCAAAAAGAGCCTACAATCAAGTCAAAACAGAAATGAGAAATAGATTATCTGGTGGAAAACCTTGGTCGAGTTTGAGTTTTTCTACTAGAAACAGAATAGACAGTATGATATCGAAAAGAAAACCTATACTTAAACGACTGGTTAGACAAAGAGTTCAAAAAATGCCAGCACAAGAATCTCAGCGATTGAGAAAATTGTCAATGAGAGAAGAATATATCCAAAATGAAATAAATTTACAGGAAACCAGCAACGAGCAACGGGAACGAGAACTAGGAAGAGAAAGAAAAAGGAGATTCGATAGAAGAAACAAGGAAGATCCTTTTAGACTTGTTAATCGTTCTTATTTAGTAACAGGAAAAAAAGGAAAAAAAAGTATAGTAGACAGAGACAGTCTTACTAAAAATCATAAAGATGTGACCAAATTGTCTTTAGGTGAGCAGTATTTAATGACTATAATAAATGAAGCAAAAGAAACAACTGTAGAGGGGGCTTGTAATGAAAAAGATATAACTACCCAGCGCAGTAAGGAGTTGGGTTGTCCAGACAAAAAAAACACCGAAAAAAAATCAAAAGAAAAAAAGGAAAACACAACATCAGGAGCAACAGAAGGCAAAAGTATGACACCACCAGAACAAAATCAACCAAACTCATATGTAGAACTACAGCCAGTCCAAGATTCTGGTCGATTTGGTAGTAGTATTGCTGATGAAGGTACTGCTGCAATGCAATCAATTAGATTTAGTTTTGGTGAAGATGGATTTGAAAAATTTAAAAATGATGTAATTATTGCATCACAAGTGCAGGCGACACCTATACCCGAGGGTAAATCTATTGATCCTAAATATCAAGAAATTTATAAAAATGTAATAAAAACTTTGAATGAACATGGACTAAGTGAACCATCGATTCAAACATTGATGAGAAGTCCCGAAAGTGTAATGGCTAAAATACAAACGACGCAGAATGGTATAGATAATCAACACAAAGAACCTATGATGATTTTTAGTGTTGGTACTGCGACTCCATTGACTAGGGATGGAGAAAGTAGAGGTGTATCCATATCCGATGTGGTTACAATTAGCCGGAATAAATTATCTAAAGTATATAGTGAACAAAAAGGTACAAAAAAGGATCCTACTCTCGGCGAATTGTATGAATTCGGCAAACAATTAATTCGTGATTCAGTTGAAGGACCAACTACTCAAGATTCGAATATTGTATTAAGTAGAATTAGTTCTAATTATAGTATTAAATACGGTAAAGATCAAAAGATGATCGATAAGATGTTTGGTGGAGAACGGGCAGTTTTATTAATTGATACAACTGTAAATAAAATCATAGAGAAGATACCTAACCATCCCAATATACTCAAATTCAGTGATCTGCAGAAACGCATCGCCGACCATATCGAGAAATATATGGGGTCTGGTAAAAAGAAAGCCTCAACAATAACTAGAGGAGGCAATGAAGAAAGCTCGAGTTCACTAAAAGAGTTACAAAAAGCCATACAAAAAGAATTTGATGATCTAATGGATGATGTTGATTTTAAAACACAACTTATTTATGAACATTTGATGGGAGAATCATATTTCGATGAAACTTCTGTTGGTAGTCCCACCGGTGGATTGATGAGTATTGATTCGAATGGAGAAGTTAGTTTCAATGAAATAACCGAAGATTATGCTCGACAAATTGCCCAAAAAACTACACTAAGAGCGCGATTTAAATCAAGTAGCACAAATGCTGTTGAAGATAAAGCTAATAAAAGAAGATTCTTGGATTTTAAGACAGAAAAAATAAAATCAGCCCAATCGAAAGACAGTGCCTTTGATAAAAAACAATTTGATAAAACACTTAAAGCAGCATTAAAATCAAATGAGAATTTTCTAACAGAAATGGGTGTTCGTCTTGATGCTGAAATTACCGATAACGATATCGGGATTTTCAGAAAAGATCCAAGGTGGAAAAATTTGAGCGAATTACAAAGAGAATTAATCGAAGGAAAAATTAGATCGTTTTTACGATCTTCTTGGTTAGTTCTTAGAGCGGAAAAAAATAATCAACAAAAGAAAAATGCTACAGTAAATCTTCCTACTAACGAATCATTCAAGTTTAACCCGCTGCTTCGGCTATTGTTAGAACAAAATAAAACAACCAATAATTTATATTCCTTTACTCCAGAGGAAGAAGCTATAGTAGATGAATTAAATGATGAGTATATGGAAGATTTTAAACCAACAGAAATATATAACACACTAGATTCTATTATGCAATTTTCTGGATTGGAATTCGAAGACATATATTATGAACCTCCAATAGATTTTAGTGATTTTGCAAATAAACCAAAAACCTCATCTATAAATTCTGTTTATGTTAATGGAACTTTGCACATGATTCCAGTAGATGAAAATCCAGAGAATATGGCGGAAAATACAAGAGTAACATTTGCCTCCAGATTTTTAAACGAAAACAAGAAAAGAAATTACAAGAGCGAATATGAAAATTACCACAGTCAATCTGAACAAATAAAAAACAGAAGTAAAAGAAATATGGCTCGAAGATGGGCAGAAAGAAAGGGCTTAGTTAAAAAGGGAGACGGAAAAGATATAGATCACAAAAATGGTAATCCAAAAGATAATTCTCCGTCAAACCTAAGAGTTCGCAGTCGTAGTGCGAATCGTGCAGATAACGATTAAGGAGCATTAAAATGGATTTAATCAAAGGCGTGGAGTTTGGTTTTTGGATTGAATTCGGATTGGCATTATCTCTTATTGGTGTAGGCTTTTGGTTTGGAAGAATCAAGAGTTTCTTCAAATCAAAAGGATTTTTTGAAAAAACATGGAGAGAAATAGATCATATTCATGAACTATTGGCAGAGTTGAGAGTCAAAACAAGGGCATGCCGGGTTCAACTCATTCAATTTCATAATGGTGGAGAATTTATTGACGGTATTTCTATGAAAAAGTTTTCTCTGTCATATGAATCTTTGGCCAAGGGAGTATCAAGGGAAGAAAATTATAAAGATGTTTTTGTTAGTTTATTTCCTAATTTCATATCAAAAATTATCAAAAATTCACCAGAAATGTATTATAGTCATCTGGAAGAGGCCTCGATTTTTCGTCAAATTTTACAGAATAGTAATGTTATAATGTATTCTGTTTTACCTGTTCGATCTAAGGGAAAGATCACAGGAGCCCTAGTGCTCAACTGGTGTAATAGAACAAAGGCACTAGAAGACCCAGAATTAGTCATTGTTTTCAAAGAAACCCGAGATTTGGTTGAATTAGGAATCAGATCCATATCAAAACAGGATAATTAATTATTATAAATAGTAAATAACAAGAAGGGATATCTTATAGAAATGAGCAATTCTCAAAATTTAAATACATTTTCTACTAAAAGGAAACTATTAGAGTATATAGCAAATAAAGTTAACAATAAAGTTATCAATGAATTTCGTAATGTGGATGCTGGGTATATCCGGATACCTAATTCCGCGAATAACTCGGGCTACGCCTCTGGTAATTTGGGGATAAATCAGTTTACTCCCCGAAATAGAAAGAGTTCGTTTGGCTCTGGGGTTGCTACTGGTGTGGGGATTGGTGTGGCAACGACTGGAGGCTTGTATCTTGCTAGTAAAACTAATACCGGAAATAGAATTATATCAGCAGGACGTGCAGCTAGGGATTCCTGGAGAAGTACAGCAAATGCAGGTGCTGGAGTGTCTCCTTCTCCTGCTGTAGGTGCTGGAGTGTCTCCTTCTCCTGCTGTAGGTGCTGGAGTGTCTCCTTCTCCTGCTGTAGGTGCTGGAGTGTCTCCTTCTCCTGCTGTAGGTGCTGGAGCCAGAGCTAGTACTCCTGCGCCATATTTTACTGGATCCAGTGCTAGATTGTCTCCTTCTACTACTCTGGATGACCTTAAAGGTAGAAATATAGATTGGTCAAAAATGAAGACATATACCGCGAAAGCTGCGACACCGGAAGCACGTATAGTGCGTAGCGCATTCACTCCAGATGGGATGGCTACTCAGTCGAATCCCCGTATACTTGGGTATAATTCAGCGGGTAAACCAGTAGGTCTGATTTATACAGATAGACTTGGGCAAAGCAGCCCGATGAAATTCACCGGACAGTCTATACAGTCACCTGTTTCGGATATCCGACCTCCGCGCAGGACATCCCGCGTGGCAACCTTTCCATCACAAGCAACAACCAAAACGTATGCCGATATAGCAGCCAAAGCAACAGCAAAAACAGTAGGAACCGAAGCAGTTGAAGCGGCAGCAAAAACAGCAGGAACCGAAGCAGTTGAAGCGGCAGCAAAAACATCAGGAATAGCGGCACTGAAAACTGGAGTGGGAAGACTTGCAGCAAGAGCCGTACCAGGAGTTGGTTTAGCCATTGGTGCAATGGATGCTTATGACTCTGTTAAAAAAGGAAACTATGGGACTGCTGCATTACATCTTGGTCTTGGCGCTCTGGGACTAATACCAGGAGTTAGTGTTGCTACTGGTGTTGCTGGTACGCTGGCAACTGGTGCTTTAAAGGCTGCTGAAGAAACTGGTAGTTTAGGATACGATGCTCCTGCTGGTAAGTATAGCGGGCTTGGAACACCAAAATCTAAAAACACAAGTAGATATTTAATACCAAGTGGCAGTAGGGGAGGGGGGATAGACGAAGATGTGAACAAATATTATCATATATTAAAAAATATGATTCAAGAAGAAGTAGTTAATCCCCAAAACAAGGGAACAATGTCGAAATCAGAAATTTCTAGGAGAGATAGAACAGCTACAAAAGTTAAAGCAAAGGCTATAAAAGGAAAAGACACAGAAGAAAATGCTCGATATAGATTAGCAACATACATAACTTTACAGGGCAGAGGCAAGTCAGAAAGTAAAGTTAAAAGTAAATCAATCAAAAAGAAATCAAAGAGAAAAATAAAATGAAAAAATTTAAACAAGTAATTCAAGAAACAGCTCAAAGTTTTGGTGGATCTATTGTTACTGGATTTTCTGAACCAGCACCCAGATCTGCATTATCTAATCGTGGAGTTCATTATGCATTCCAAGAACCAGAACAATTGGCAAGATTAAACTCTTTTGTTCAATCCGCTCTAGGAGGATCGTATCTGGATCCTAAAGAAGTATTAAAAGAATTTTCAATGAAATTGGCCACAATGGGATTTGCATTACTATTTGATAACACCAAAGAACTTAAACGAGGAGTTAATATACTACGTATTAAAGTTTTTGGAGAAAAATTCGGAGTTACTACAACAACAGATTTAACAAAAGAACCATTTGACAGGGGAGAAGATTACCCTGATCTGATTTTTAGATTCAATTTAATGCAAAATCCAAGTGGATTTGTTTTTGCTGAACCTAAAATTTTATCGGAACGTTGTACTGATTGTCCAGAAGTAATAGGAGCTGAAGCAAATCAAACAGGAAAAGAAACTCAACCTGATACACTATATGGTACACCAGAATCTCTTCCAGAAGAAACAAATTTACTAGAAGGAGAAGAACCTCCAAAGCGAAAAAGAGAACATAAAGATTCTGCACGTGTTGTAGAAATATTTTTAATGAAAGATGAAGATGCTAATAAAAGAATATTAAAGCCAATATATGATTCTCTTATATCTAGCAAACAAAAGGGGAAATATTCACAAGAATCTGCACTCAAACGATTTGTTTACGCAGTAGAAGCAGCATCCAGAACTCTATCCAATGATGGAAGACATATGAAATTAGACGATAAAAGTAAATTAAGAGCTGCAAAAAGACTTCTTATCAATTTCGAGAAGCATAGCAAATCAGATGAACAATGAAATTTGATTTTATAAATCATGGACGGATATAATAAAAAATTTGTAAAATTAAATGAAAAGAATTTTTTAATATATCTTATTAAAAATTCTTCTTTTGGAGAAATAGAAGATCTTTATGATGATTTAATTCGAATCAAATATATTAAAAGATTATTGATTAGATTCAAAAAAACAGGAGATCTCAAAGAAAGACTTCTGTTAAATCACATAATTATACTTCAAAACATATTCGGTGCAGAATTATGCACGAGAATCTTATTTTATAAAATTCCTCCCGAATTACATACATATTTAAAATCATTCTTAGAATATCTGGATTATATACCAGAAGAAATTCCAGAGGCTAATGTATCACAAATAACAACAGATCATAGAATAGACAAGGTATTAAAACAACTCCATGATTAAAAAGAAAATTACTAGTGCAGGTCTTCGTGGAATAATAAACAGTTTTACTCTATGGAAATATGT